>Ga0315270_10000853_pt1 | contig 16422 bp, 12 predicted proteins | sample C1_bottom_MG_FD_204932 | JGI IMG/M metagenome (GOLD analysis project Ga0315270, IMG submission 204932) | Sediment microbial communities from Yellowstone Lake, YNP, Wyoming, USA - C1_bottom | ecosystem: Environmental > Aquatic > Freshwater > Lake > Sediment | place: USA: Wyoming | collected...
CAGCCGCTTCGAACGCGTCATCGAAATCGTCGGTGAAGAGACGGAAGATGCACTCCTGGGACGCGAGCGTTACAAGTTTTACAAAGATCGCGGCTACGAAATGCGCCACTTCGATTTGCGCAAAAAGACGGATTGACATGGCCAAGCAACCACCCAAGCCGGGCAACAAATTCGCCGATCTGCCGGTGCTCACCGAAGTGCCGGAAGCCGATGCCAAACTGCCCGTGCTCACCGACATCCTGGCCGATACACTGCCGCCTGCAAAACAACCGGGCACCGTGCCGCTAACCGATGCACAATGTCGGCAACTCGCCGCACAGATTGCCCCGCATCTGGAACTACTGCTGCGCGACAAGTTTGCCGCCCACCTTGATGCCCTGTGGCCGGAAATCTGGCGCGAGGTGCAAGCGGAACTGCCCAAGCTGGTACGTGCGCAATTGACCGAGCCTGCGCAACGCGCCAAAAAGTAAATCCCCTCCCTGCTGATAGCGGATTGCCTGCCTTTGGTATAATCTCGCCCTTTCCGCTGCGGCGGGCTGACTCACACCGTAAAGTTAAAATGGAACTCGCAAAAAGTTTTGACCCCAAAGACATCGAAGCGCGCTGGTATCCCGAGTGGGGAAAATCCGGCTACTTCAAGGCCGGTCTGAACCCCGACAAAACCGAATCTTTCTGCATCCAGTTGCCGCCGCCCAACGTCACCGGCACGTTGCACATGGGGCACGGCTTCAACCAGACGCTGATGGATGCGCTGACGCGTTACCATCGCATGCGCGGCGACAACACGCTGTGGCAACCCGGCACCGACCACGCGGGCATCGCGACGCAAATCGTCGTTGAGCGCCAGCTCGACGCGCAAGGCATTTCGCGCCACGACTTGGGCCGCGAAAAGTTCATCGAGAAAGTCTGGGAATGGAAGAAATTTTCCGGCGACACCATCACGCGCCAGATGCGCCGCCTCGGCACCTCGCCCGACTGGTCGCGCGAGCGCTTCACCATGGACGAAGGCTTGTCGCGCTCGGTCACCGAAACTTTCGTGCGCCTGTACAACGAAGGCCTGATCTATCGCGGCAAACGGCTGGTGAACTGGGATCCGAAACTGCATACCGCAGTAAGCGATCTCGAAGTGGTGCAGGAAGAAGAAGACGGCTTCATGTATCACATTCAGTACCCGCTCGCCGACGGTTCGGGACATCTGGTGGTCGCCACCACCCGCCCCGAGACCATGCTGGGCGACGTGGCGGTGATGGTGCATCCCGAAGACGAGCGCTACAAGCACCTCATCGGCAAGCAGGTCACGTTACCGCTGTGCGACCGCACCATTCCGATCATCGCCGACGAATACGTGGACAAGGAATTTGGCACCGGTGTGGTGAAGGTCACGCCCGCGCACGATTTTAACGACTACACGGTGGGACAGCGCCACAAACTGGAAATGATTTCCATCCTCACACTGGATGCGAAGATCAACGACCACGCGCCAGAAAAATATCGCGGCATGGACCGCTTCGATGCGCGCAAGAAAATCGTCGCCGACCTCGAAGCCGCCGGGCTGTTCGTGAAAGCCGACAAGCACAAGCTCAAAGTGCCACGCGGCGACCGCACCGGCGTGGTGATCGAACCTATGCTGACCGACCAGTGGTTCGTCGCCATGAGCAAGGCGGGCCCTGAAGGCAAAAGCATCACCGAGCAGGCGCTGGAATGCGTGGCAAGCGGCGAGATCAAATTCCACCCCGAGAACTGGGTCAACACTTACAACCAGTGGCTGAACAACATCCAGGACTGGTGCATCTCGCGTCAACTGTGGTGGGGACACCAGATTCCCGCGTGGTACGGCGTGAACGGCGAAGTGTTCGTCGCACGTGATGCAGACGAAGCGCGCAAGCTGGCCGACAAGGCAGGTTACGCCGGACAGCTTGACCGTGACAACGACGTGCTCGACACCTGGTTCTCCTCCGCGCTGTGGCCGTTCTCCACGCTCGACTGGGAAGAGGGCAAACCGTTCGACGCGCAGAATGAATTTGTGCAGCAATATCTGCCCTCTTCCGTACTGGTCACCGGCTTCGATATCATCTTCTTCTGGGTGGCGCGCATGGTGATGATGACCAAACACATCACCGGAAGAATTCCGTTCAAGGACGTGTATGTGCATGGCCTGATCCGCGATGCGGAAGGGCACAAGATGTCCAAGTCCAAGGGAAATGTTTTAGACCCGATAGATTTGATAGATGGCATCGGCATTGAAGACCTGGTTAAGAAGCGCACCACCGGGCTGATGAACCCGAAAGACGCCGAGAAGATCGAGAAACGCACGCGCCGCGAATTCCCCGAAGGCATCCCCGCCTTCGGCACTGACGCCTTGCGTTTCACCTTTGCCTCGCTCGCCTCGCCGGGACGCGACATCAAGTTCGACATGCAGCGCTGCGAAGGCTACCGCAACTTCTGCAACAAGCTGTGGAATGCAACCCGTTTTGTTTTGATGAATTGCGAAGGCAAGGATGTCGGCCTCGACGAATCGCTGCCGCTGGAATTCTCCGCCGCCGACAACTGGATGATTGGCGAATTACAAAAAGCCGAAATCGAAATGGCGACGCACTTTGCCGACTACCGTTTCGACATGGCCGCACGTGCAGTGTACGAACTGGTGTGGAATACCTACTGCGACTGGTATGTGGAACTGGCCAAAGTGCAACTTCAGGATCGAGGATTGAGGATTGAGGTTGCCGAGGCACAGCAGCGCGCCACGCGCCGCACTCTGGTGCGCGTGCTGGAAACTATTCTGCGCCTGGCGCACCCGATCATCCCGTTCATCACCGAAGAACTGTGGCAATCGGTCGCGCCAATGGCTAACAAATCCGGCGACAGCATCATGCTGCAAACCTATCCCAAGGCAGACAACAGCAAAATCGATGGCACAGCCAGCAAACAGATCGCGTTGCTGCAGGAACTTATCACCGCCTGCCGCAGCCTGCGCAGCGAGATGAATCTGTCTCCGGCCGCGCGCGTGCCGCTTATTGTGTCTGGTGATGCCACCACGTTGAATACCCTTGCGCCATACATCAACGGCCTCGCCAAGCTGAGCGAGGTGCAGGTCGTTGCCGAATTGCCGGAAGGCGATGCGGCGGTTGCCATTGTCGGCAATTTCAAGTTGATGTTGAAGGTGGAGATCGACGTCGCCGCCGAACGCGAGCGGCTGGACAAAGAAATCGCGCGTCTCTCCAACGAAATCACCAAGGCGCAAGCTAAGCTGTCTAATGAGAGCTTCGTCGCACGCGCCCCGGCTGCGGTGGTGAAGCAGGAAAAGAAACGTCTGGAAGAGTTCGGCGCGACTGTGGCGCAGTTGCAGGCACAGCGCGCAAAACTCAACTGAGGAGGAACCCATGCTGCACGAACTGCTGGTCGGATCAATTGCCTACATCGTGCCGCTCACCGAGATGCTCGGCGTGGCCGTGGTTACCTGGGGCAGCCTGCATGGCCTGATTATGCTGGCGCAACGCGGTCGCAGCCTCTTCAACAAGAATCTGCCGCAAACCTCGTTGCGCGACATCCGCATTGCCATCGGCGAAAAGATGGCGCTGGGCCTCGACTTCTTCCTCGCCGGCGACATCATCGGCACCATCGTGGTACCGAGCAAGGACACGCTAATGCTGCTCGGTGGTATCGTGGTAATCCGTACCGTGATGGCTTATTTCCTGGCCAAGGAGATCGAGAAGAAAGCCGCCGAATAGCCGTTACGCGGCTATCGCGCCGCCAGCCTGCGCCCAGGCGGTGATGCCGCCTTGCAGGTTATATGCCTCAGCAAAGCCTTGCGCCGCCGCAAATGCCGCCGCTTGCGCGGAGCGCCCGCCCATCTGGCAATAAAATACCGTCGGCACTTTCGTATCCAGCTCTTGCAAGCGCAACGGTAACAGATGCAGGGGCAATTTCACCGCGCCACCAATATAGCCGCGTGCAATTTCGGCATCGGTGCGCACATCCACCAGGCGCACATTACCTTGGGCCAGCATAACCTGCAATTCAGGTGCCGCAATATTCTTAAATCCGCTCATAGCCCCATATTCCACGCAACAATTACTGGCTCGCGTCGTCAGCCAAAAGATGTGAAATGCGCGTATTCGCGATCGCCAGCCGCTTGACCAGAATGCGCAGGAAAGTATCGCTGAACTTGAAGCGACATCCCGCCGAAGCCTTTTCCAGCACCTCCGGCTTGACCTCAATCAGGGTGACTTCCGTTTTCGACGTGACATCCGTGGTGCGCTTGGAATCGCTCTCCTCCAACACCATCATTTCGCCGAAGCAGTCTCCCTTGTGCAACAGGTTGAGCAGCCTGCCGCTCTTGAGTATCTTCACCGTACCGCTGGCGATGATATAAAAGGCGCTGCCCTCGTCCCCTTCCTTGATGATGCTTTCGTCTTTTTCCAGCTTGCGCCATTCGCTGAAATGCAGCACTTCCCACAACTCAACGTCGCTGAATATCTTGAAAAATGTCAGATCGCGCAGAATGGAGAATTTTTCGGTATCGAAAATCTGTTTGCCGGTCGGTGCCTCAGTGCTGAAAAAGTGTACCAGTTCATTGGCAAAGTCTTCCCATTCCCGGTAACGCCCGTTCGGTTCCTTCTGCATGGCGTGCAGCACGATGGCATCCAGGTCGGGCGTGATCTCGGGGCGGTATGTGCTGGGAGGTGGCGGCTCCAGGTTCATGATCTGGTAGATCATGCTGAAATTATTGGTGGCATCGAACGGCAGCCTGCCGGTCAGCAGCTTGTACATCGTCACGCCCACCGAATAAATATCGGTCTGGTGCGTCAACGGCTGTTCCTTGATCTGCTCCGGCGACATGTACGCAGGAGAACCGACGCCCGAGACTTGGGTGGCCTCATGGTTCTCGATCATCGCCGCGCCGAAATCGGAAATCTTGATGTCGCTTACGCCCTGCAACAGGATGTTGGCCGGTTTGATGTCGCGGTGGATCACGCCTTGTGATTGCGCATATTCCAGCGCCTTGCAGCACTTGTAAACAATCTCGGCAACGGTATTGATCGGCAGCAGGTGATCTACCTCGGCATATTTCTCCAGCGTCTCGCCTTCTATATACTCCATCACCATGTAATTGAGGCTGTCGTCCAGCACCGCATCCATAACATGCACGATGTGCGGATGAATCAGCTTGCCCGCCAGCGATGCCTCGTTGCGCAGCAGTTTGCTGAATGCCGCGCCGGTGTTCACGTCGCGCATGACCTCTTCCTTGAACAACTTCAACGCAACCTGCTTTTCGCTGAACGGATCAAGCGCCAGATACACCGTGCTGGTAGCGCCGCTACCCAGCTCTTTGATGATTTCGTATTTGCCTATCTTGTCCATGTCGAATGATTCAATCTATAGGGCCGTGCATTTTGCTGGTTTTGACTGTGCCTGTCCATAGACCAGAAACCATAGGCTAATCGCGTCGAATTGAGAATTCTGCCCTAAAGCGGTTATCATACCGCCACTATGAAACGGCTTTCCCTGATACTCCTGTATTGCGTGCCTCTGCTCGTCCACGCCACCGACCTGCCTGACTTGGGCGACGCATCGCAAGCCGCGCTGTCGCCCGAGCAAGAGCGCCAAATCGGCGAACAAAGCATGTTCGAAATCCGCGCCGACAAAAGCTATCTGGACGATGCGGAAGTCAACGACTATCTCAACCAGCTAGGCTACAAACTGGTTGCCAACAGCCAGGAACCGGGGCAGGAATTCCAGTTTTTCGCCATCGACGACCACGCCATCAACGCCTTCGCTTTGCCCGGCGGATTCGTCGGCGTCAACTCCGGCCTGGTTCTCATCGCGCAAAGCGAATCCGAGCTGGCCTCGGTACTGGCGCATGAAATTTCCCATGTCACGCAACACCATCTGGCGCGCATGATGGCGGGCCAGAAAATAGACTCGCTGGCCGCCATCGCCGCCGTCGCCGTGGCCATTCTCGCTGCACGCAGCAACCCGGACGTTTCCATGGCCGCCATTACCGGAGCCACGGCGGGCAGCATCCAGCGGCAACTGACCTTCACCCGCGAACACGAGCAGGAAGCCGACCGTATCGGCCTCGCCACCCTGCAAAAATCCGGCTTCGACGTGCGCGCCATGCCAACCTTCTTCGAGCGGCTACAGCGCGGCACCCGCCTGCTCGACAACAACGCCCCTTACTGGATGCGTACCCACCCGATTACCTCAGACCGTATCGCCGACATTGATAACCGCGTGCGGCAGATGCCTTATCGGCTGGTGGCCGACAGCCTGGACTTCCAATTGGTACGCAGCAAATTGCTGGTCATGGATAAATCGCCACGGGAAGCCATCGCCTATTTCAGCGATGCGCTGGGTGCAAGAAAATTCGGCAACCCGGTTGTACAACGCTACGGCCTGACGCTCGCCTTGCTGCGTAACGGAAACCTGCCTCGCGCCAAACAAGAGCTGGCCTTGCTGCTCAAACAATCCCCGCCCAGCGCCCTGATCAGAACGCTCACCGGAAAGATTTACCGCGCCGAAGGCATGAACAATGCGAAACTCACCGAATTCTACCGCGACGCGGTGCAGGCCTACCCGCAGCATCGCGCGCTGGCTTATGACTATGCTGACCAGCTGATCGTAAGCAAGGACTATGGCTCGGCGCTCAAATTGCTCGACGAACGCATCGCCAGCTATCCCAACGACGCGCGCCTGTATGAGCTGCAAGCGCGCACTTATGCCGAGCAGAACAAACCGCAGGAAGAACACCACGCGCTGGCCTATGCCCACATATCGCACGGCGATTTGCGCAGCGCCATCGAGCAACTGGAACTGGCAAAACAAAGCGGCAGCGATTACTATCAGCTATCCGTCATAGACAACGAGCTCCAGCAATTCCGCGAAATGGCGGCGGCGCATGCAAAAAAATCCAGCCGCTAAGCAAATGTGTACATTAAATTTCACCGTGTTGGTTTACGATACAGTTAGCATTAACAACCAGGAAGATAATTAAATGGCTCTTAAATGGTTTGACGCAAGCGATGCTGAAAAATTTGGCCAGTCACTGGCTCAGTTCTTCATCAAAAAAGTTCCCACTACTATTGAAAAGGGAAAGCATATAAACATGGCTGAACAGATTAAAGTGATTGAGCAACTGTATCTCCAGATAGATCAGTTCAAACTTAACAATAGTCTGAATATCTTGAAGAAGGCAAAGTTGGGCAGGGCATTCAAATATGAACTAATGGCTGCGGGATATAAACCGGAGTTCGTGGATCAGGTAACCAAAGGCGTATTGCTCAAACTGTAAGGCTTGACCACTTATATTTTATCAAGCCGAATATAATCGTTATCCCAGCTCAATGACACAAAAAAACCCTAGTGTCGATACCGGGCATGGACCCGTCGTGCATTTAGATATTTCTTTCAAAACCAAGCCAGCAGCAAGCTACCAAATGGTAATCGCTGTTAATGCATATTCCATTCTTCGTTGAAAAAAGTGCGCAGCCAGATTCGCCTACCATCACCTGAAAGAGCATATCCATGAGCGTACTCATTAGCCTAATCAAAGATATATTCGCACGCAAACAGACCAAAAACGAAATAGTGTCAGCCAGTAATTTAGACGCTTCCCTCTATGAACAGAGTTACTGGAATGACGTCATAAGCCGCAGCCGGGAAATGCTGGCGATCAACCCTGACCACGTTGACGCACTCTTTAACCTCGGCGTTGCATATGAGATGCAAAAACGAAGCGAGGCATTTGACTGCTATCAGAGAGTATTAGCATTGGATCCCCAGCATTTTGCCGCAAAAATAAATTTATTACACAGAATGCAACACCAGTGCGAATGGAATGGATTAAAGGCGGGCATTAATAAAATACGCAAGGCGGTATATGAAACGTCCAAAACCAGGAAAAACCAATTCCCCCCTTTTATTTTTATGTCGCTGCCGGGTACAACAGCCATGGAACAAAAGCATTGTGCTGAGCGGTTCGTACAATTTGAATACAAAGCCTTGTTCCCTCTCCGCGACAAACTAGGCTTTAAATTCGACCGCATGCACAACGAAAAAATACACATCGGCTACCTGTCTGCAGACCTCAGGCAACATCCCGTCTCATTTCTGATGGCGGAAACATTTGAACTTCATGACCGCAGCCGCTTCCACATCACAGCCTATTCCTATGGCCCGGATGATGGCAGCGCAATGCGAAAACGACTGGAAAATGCTTTCGATTCCTTCGTAGATATCCAAAACGACCAATACGAAGAAGCCGCCAAGAAAATATATACAGATCACATAGACGTTCTGGTGGATCTCACGGGACATACCCAAAATAGCCGAAGCGGAATAATGGCTCTGCGCCCCGCTCCCATACAAGTAAACTACTTGGGGTATCCCGGCACGATGGGGGCGGATTTCGTTGACTACCTGATCGCGGATCAATTCGTTGTGCCGCAGGGACACCAGAAATACTATACGGAGAAAGTTGTGTGGATGCCGGATTGTTTCCTGGCCAATGACCGCACCCGCCCCCGGCTTGCCCCACCAACCCGCTCAGAGTACGGGCTGCCGGAGACAAGTTTCGTGTTCTGCTGCTTCAACCAGACCTTTAAAATAACCCCTGTAGTGTTTGATATCTGGTGCCGATTACTGAAGGCTGTTCCCGACAGTGTATTGTGGTTGTCTGCCAATAACCAGCAAGCGAAAACCAATCTGCTGCAGGAAGCGAGAAATCGGGGAGTGGAAGCTGAAAGAATTATCATGGCGTCCAAACTTCCGGAACTAGGAGCCCACCTCGCCCGACTGCAATGCGCCGACCTGTTTCTCGATACAACTCCGTATAACGCCCATACCACTTGCAGCGATGCACTATGGATGGGGCTGCCAGTGTTGACCTGCGCGGGAGAAACCTTTCCGTCTCGGGTGGCGGGCAGCCTGCTCACGGCAATGGGCGTTCCCGAGTTGATCACTTACAATATGGAAGATTATTACCGTCTTGCGCTTGATTTGGCCACTAATCGAGAAAAGCTCCGCGCCGTCCGCAGCAAGATCATCGCCAACCGGGATACCGCACCCTTGTTTGACAGTAAGCGCTTTACTCGTAACTTGGAGCAGGCTTATATTCAAATGATGGCGGATATGGAATTGAGTCCAGTATTTAATTGAAACAATAAGCACCCTTACTTTTCGACTGCTATAGCGAGTTCACATGATTGAAATTGTCAGCGCCACCAGATTGCCAGAAAGAGAGTTTTGGAGCAACACCGCGCTGGGCCATTCACTGCGACGCCTCGAAGATGACGTCCGACTTGTTGCCCACATCGCGTTTGAAAATCAGCGCGGCCTTCCAGATGTGTTTAATGCGCGCATCAACTCGCCGCAGGGCCATGATATTCTTGTCTTCGTTCACGATGATGTCTGGATAGACGATTATTTCCTTGCTGATCGCGTGATTAGCGGCCTAAATGAATTCGATGTCATTGGCATTGCCGGCAATCGGCGCAGGGTGCCGAACCAGCCCGCATGGGCATTTGTAGACGATAAATTTACATGGGATGCCAAAACCAATCTGAGTGGCAGCGTAGCCCACGGCAGCCATCCTTTTGGTGGAGTTTCTGTTTTTGGGCCAGTTCCCGCCGAATGTGAGCTTCTGGATGGCGTGTTCCTCGCCGCAAAAAAGCCAAAATTAAATGCCGCCGGGGTTCAGTTTGACCCTTGCTTTGATTTTCATTTCTACGATATGGATTTTTGTCGAAGCGCGAGAAAAGAGGATTTGCGGCTGGGTACTTGGCCGATCTGCCTCACCCACCAAAGCGGAGGCGCATTTGGAAGCGCGCAATGGCATGCGAAACACCATCTGTATAAGGAAAAGTGGAAGGCGTAATTAAGGAGCCAGCTCATGAAACAAACCCCCATGCACTCGAATTATAATCCAGACATACTAAGCATTATGCCTGGAAACCTCAGAAGGATTGTCGAGGTCGGGTGCAGCAGCGGCGCGCTGGCCCAAGCCTATACCGACATAAATCCGGGTTGCATTTATACCGGGATAGAAATTGACCCGGATTTTGCATCCGTCGCGAGAACCTCCTGCCATGAAGTCATTTGCGAAGATATTGAAAACCTTGAAGAGGGAAAGTTTCTCCAGCTATTCCCCTCTGATTGCTGGATTTTCGGAGACACGCTGGAGCATCTTTATGACCCCTGGACTCTTCTGCGACGCATTCATCCGCATCTAACACCGGATACTCAAATCATTGCGTGTATACCGAACGCGCAACACTGGAGCATACAAGCAAGACTAAGCTGCGGATTATTCCAATACGAAGATGCGGGACTCATGGATCGCACGCATATCCGTTGGTTTACCCGCGCAACCATGATCGAGTTGTTTGAAACCACGGGTTACAAAATAATCGAAGGCTTCCCCAGAATTTTTGACGAGCCGGCAAGAGAAGCCATATTACCCGCCATCAGAACCATGGCGCTCGCCATGGGCACAGATCCGCAGCAAGCTGTAAACGACGCCATCCCATTGCAATGGATAATTAAAGCCATTCCCGCATAATCTACTTCGCGGCGGATATGCTTGATCACTTATACAATACTGAGGACGGTTACCGTCTTGCGCTTGGCTTATGGCAATGAGAATCTCCATTCTATCCGCCGCCAGATCATCGCCACCGACAAATACTATTTCAGGGCAGGATCATGTTTGCTTGGCTTAAAAAAATTTTCGTCGTCCCGAACGCGCTGCACACCGACGCCTTAACTGCCGCCACAAGTATTGCCCACCAAAGTCGTGGCGACAAATATTTGGGGGAAAGCCATTTTGAAGATGCGGCAGAATGCTACCGACAAGCCGTCTTAATCAACCCCAACAATTGCGAAGCCTATTGCGGCTTGGGCATGGTTTATTTGCAACAGAATTTGTATGAGAATGCCGAACACTACCTTAAAGAAGCTATTTCGGCAGACCCTAAATTGGCACAAGCCTACTATCTTCTGGGAACAGCCTTACAGAAACAGGGAAAACTGACTGCGGCAGCGGAAAATTTCAATAAGGCACAGGAACTCAAGCCCGATGCTGAAATTGTTTACGCCGACTTGTGCTATACGCTTTTCCAGTTGGGGCAAATTGAGGCCGCCAAACAAACAGCCCTGCAAGGAATTGCAGTTAATCCAAATTTTGCCGACTTCCATTTCTTTCTGGGGAATTTATTTAGTCATGAAAAAGCCTTTGATAGGGCTATTGCCTGTTATCAAAATGCCCTGACCATCCAGCCGGGCCATGTTATGGCATATCTGAATTTAAAACACTTACTGGAAGAGCGTGGCAATCTGGATATGGCTATAACTTGTTATCGTAATGTACTTAAACTCAATCCAAGTTTTGCAAACGCGCATCTTGACTTGGGTGAGGCACTCCAAAAACAGGGCGCGCTGGATAACGCTATAGATTGCTACCGCAGGGCTATCGCTCTCAAGCCAGACCTCCTTGAAGCACATAACAATCTTGGGGGTATATTTGCCAATCAGGGTAAGCCGAATGAAGCCATTACCTGCTATCAACAGGCACTCGCTACCAGCCCTGATTCAGCCGTGCTATGTTACAACTTAGCGCTCGCATACAAAGTTTGTGGCAGATTCAGTGAAGCCATAGCCTATTATCAAAAAGCCGTGGCACTCCAGCCAGAATTTGCTGAGGCCCACTACAATCAAGGAAATGCATATTTTGAACTGGGCCAGTTAAACAATGCTGCGACTTGTTACCACAAGGCGCTTGAAATCAATTCCGGCTCTGCCAATGCTTGGTATGGGCTGGGTGCTACACTCGTTGCCCAACAGAAAAACCTTGAAGCCGCATCCTGTTTTCGACGAGCTCTTGAAATAGAACCTTCTCACCTTTCAGCCAGAACACTGTTGTTGTACCAATTACAACATATGTGTGAATGGGAAAATATTGATGTACACGTTAAAGCCCTACGGCAAACGGCAGTAGAAACCCCAACGTCCGGCAAAAACCAGGCACCTCCTCTTGTATTTCTCGCCATCCCCAATGCTACGGCAAAAGAACAAAAGCGCGCTACCGAAAAATGGGTTCATGGCGAGTTCGCAACCATTGAATCTTTCCGCGACAAACTGGGCTTTGAGTTCGACCGCGCACCCAATGACAAAATACGCATCGGCTACCTGTCCGCAGACCTCAGGCAACACCCCGTCTCATTTCTGTTGGCGGAAGTATTTGAATTACATGACCGTAGCCGCTTCCACATCACCGCCTATTCCTACGGCACAGATGACGATAGCCCAATGCGCAGGCGACTGGAAAAAGCTTTTGACCGCTTTGTGGATATTCAGAATGATTCTTATGAAGAGGCCGCCAGAAAGATCTATGCTGACCGCACGGACATACTGGTAGACCTCACCGGACACACCCAGAATAGCCGGAGCGGGATACTCGCCCTGCGCCCCGCTCCTATTCAAGTTAACTATTTAGGTTACCCCGGCACGATGGGGGCGAAATTTGTTGATTATTTGATCGCGGATCGCTTCACCATTCCACCGGAAATGCGGCAGCATTACACCGAGAAAATTATCTGGATGCCGGACTGTTTCCAGGCTAACGACAGCAAACGTCCGAGGCCGAAATCCCCCTCTCGCACAGAATGCGGATTGCCGGAGTCTGGCTTTGTGTTCTGCTGCTTTAATCAAACATTTAAAATAACCCCGGAAATATTCGATATCTGGTGCCGACTACTAACCTCCGTACCCGACAGCACATTGTGGCTAGCAGAGAGCAACCCACAAGCAAAAATCAATTTGATGCGGGAAGCAGAAAATCGCGGGGTTGAACCTGAAAGGATCATCATGGCTCCCCTGCTGCATCGCGATGAACATTTGGCCCGTCTGCAATGCGCAGATTTATTTTTGGACACCTTACCTTTCAACGCAGGCACCACCTGTAGCGACGCACTGTGGATGGGATTGCCGGTGATTACTTGCGCCGGAGATGCCTTTGCATCGAGAATGGCTGGGAGCCTGCTCGCCGCAATAGGCGCTCCCGAATTGATCACTTACAATCTGGAGGACTATTGCAGCCTTGCGCTCGGCTTGGCCACGGATCGAAATAAACTCGACGCCATCCGCAGCAAGATCATTACCAGTCGCGATACTACCCCTTTGTTCGACAGCAAGCTCTTTACTCTCAACTTGGAAAAGACCTATACAAAGATGGTAGATGAGCGTACAAGAAATATTTATTTACCATGAAGATGGTAATGTCAAACCGACACCTCATTGGATTATTTTAAATGTTTGGCACGCCCTGTCTCCATCCAAAGGAATTTCACCATGAGCATACTACTCAGCCTAATTAAAGATGTTTTAATCCGCAAACCAACCCAGAATGAGGTTCGGGCAGCTCAAATCGAAGAAAAAACAAATGATCAAAGTCACCAAGATAATGTTATAGCCTACTATAAGGACATACTGGCAGCCGTCCCCCGTCGCGCTGATGCATTTTTCAACCTCGGCGCCGCACTCGAGAGTCAAAACCCGGACATGGCTATTGCCTGCTACCGGAAGGCAATAGTCCTGGACCAAGAATACCTCCCCCCAAAAATAAGCCTCTTGAGCCACCTGCAAATGCGATGTGAATGGAGTGGCCTTAAATCATACATTCAAGAAATTCGCAAGGTGGTGCGCACTGCTCCCATATCAAACAAAAACCATCTATCTCCCTTTATTTTTTTGACATTGCCTGGCACCACAGCTGGGGAGCAAAAGCGTTGCGCCGAGAGATATACGCTGATTGAATCCCCACGCCCGCGCGTTGCAACTCTCCAGAACAAGCTTGGCTTTAATTTCAATCGCTCCCCCAACAAAAAAATCCATATAGGCTACCTGTCCAGCGACTTTCGTCAACACCCCATTTCACTGTTGATGGCGGAAATATTCGAGCTCCATGACCGTAGCCGCTTCCACATCACCGCCTACTCCTATGGCCAGAATGATGGCAGCATAATGCGCAATCGGCTGGAAAATTCATTCGACTCCTTCGTGGATACCCAGAGCGACTCATACGAAGAAACAGCCAAGAAAATCTACGCCGACCATATTGACATCCTGATTGACCTCACGGGGTACACGCTAGGTACCAGAAGTGGAATATTGGCTCTGCGCCCCGCCCCAATCCAGGTAAATTACCTGGGGTACCCGGGCACGATGGGTGCGGAATTTGTCGATTACCTGATCGCAGACCGCTTCACCATCCCACCAGAAATGCAGCGGTGTTACACGGAAAAAATCGTTTGGCTGCCTGACTGTTTCATGCCCAATGACCGCACTCGCTCGCGCTTGCCTGCCTCTCCGCGCGAAGAATATGGATTGCCAGAAGCCGTTTTTGTATTCTGTTGTTTCAATCAACCCTATAAAATCACCGAGGACATGTTCAATGTCTGGTGCCGTTTATTAAATAACGTCCCCAACAGTATATTGTGGCTGTCCTCCGCGAATCCTCAGGCTGAGAACAACCTGCGGCAGGAAGCGGAACACCGTGGAGTGAACGCTGAACGAATTATCATAGCTTCCAAACTTACAGCTATAGACGACCACCTTGCCCGGCTGCAATGCGCCGATCTATTTCTGGACACACACCCATACAACGCTCATGCAACCTGTAGCGATGCGCTATGGATGGGACTGCCGGTGATTACCTGTGCCGGGAAGACTTTCCCATCGCGCGTGGCGGGCAGCCTGCTCACCGCAATAGGCGCTCCCGAGCTGATCACTTACAATCTGGATGATTATTACAACCTCGCCCTTGAGTTGGCTACTGACCGCAACAAGCTCCATGCCCTCCGCGACAAGATCATCGCCAATCGCGATACCGCCCCCCTGTTCGACAGCAAGCGCTTTACAAAAAATCTGGAAGATGCCTACATTAAAATGATGAGGGAGCATGCCGATAATATTCATCTGCAATGAAACCGGGAAACTTGTATGCGAGTTGATGGAAAGTCGATTTGGCTAGTAGTATGTATGATCTCAATATTGAGATCAGATGATCCCCCGCATGTTTTCCTGGCTTAAGAGAGCCCCTCCCTCTCCCGTGGCAGCGCCGCGCGCAGACACTGCGTCCGCCACCCCAAATGAACCCGTAGCGCCTCCCGAGATTTCTATCGAAAGCTCGTCGCACCAACGTCGCGGCGACAGCTATCTTGAAGCAGGAAAGCTTGAAGAGGCTGCAGAGTGCTACCGCTTGGCGATCTCAATTCATCCCGGCAATGGCACAGCCTGTTGCAGCTTGGGCATGGTTCTTTTCCAGCAGGGGTTATTCAGGGATGCAGAGCACTTCCTTAAGCAAGCCATTTCCGCAGACTCTTCATTGGCGCAGGCTTATTATTTTCTGGGGTCTGCCTTACAAAAGCAGGGGAAGTTTGATGAGGCAATAGACAATTTCAACAGCGCGCTGAAACTCAAACCGGACGCCGAAGTCATTTATGCCGACCTGTGTTACACACTTTTTCAGGCGGGAAAAAATGCAGCCGCCAAGGAAGTCGTCATGCAGGGGCTGGCTATTAATCCGAACTTCGCTGATTTCCATTTCTTCTTGGGCAATTTGTATGGCCATGAAAAGGAATTAGAGAAGGCCATTGCCTGTTACCTGAAAACGCTCTCGCTACAGCCAGATCATGCCATCGCATATTCAAACTTGGGGAAAATATATTATGAACAAGGCAAGCTGGACCATGCCATAGCCTGCTATCAAAAATCACTGGGGATTATCCCTGACTTTAATGACGCACTTTACAATCTTGGGCTTGCATTCCAGATGCAAAAACGGGACGAGGCTATTGACTGCTACAGGCGGGTATTATTGTTAGATCCAGAACATTACGCCGCGAAAATAAATTTGTTACATCAAATGCAGCACCGATGTGAATGGAGCCATTCAATGGACGTTCAGGAAGTGCAGCGGACAGTTTTAGAATCTCCAGCAACCGACACAAACCATCTTTCCCCTTTTATCTTTCTGGCGTTACCCGGCACAACTGCCGCAGAACAAAAGCGTTGCGCCGAGAGATATGCGCAGCATGAATACCAACCCCTCGCCCCGCTGCGCAATAAACTGGGCTTTACATTCAACCGCGCGCCCAATAAAAAAATACTTCTGGGCTACCTCTCTGCCGATTTCCACGACCACGCCACCGCCAGGCTGATGGCGGAAATATTCGAGCTCCATGACCGTGACCGCTTCCACGTCACCGCTTATTCCTATTGCCAAGAGGATGGCAGCGCGCTGCGCAGGCGGCTGGAAAAAGCTTTTGATAATTTCGTGGACATTCGGAATCTGGATTTCGACGATGCCGCAAAAAAAATCCACGCGGATCAGACCGACATTTTGGTTGACCTTAAGGGCTACACCCA
>Ga0315270_10000854_pt1 | contig 16418 bp, 17 predicted proteins | sample C1_bottom_MG_FD_204932 | JGI IMG/M metagenome (GOLD analysis project Ga0315270, IMG submission 204932) | Sediment microbial communities from Yellowstone Lake, YNP, Wyoming, USA - C1_bottom | ecosystem: Environmental > Aquatic > Freshwater > Lake > Sediment | place: USA: Wyoming | collected...
CCATGCCCACCCAGGGCCGACCCGCCGGTCGCACCCTGGGCGAGGCCTCCGTCAAATACACCGGCGCCAAGATCACCATCGACCTCCAGAACACCGAGATCCGCGATTTCCTGCGGCTCCTCGCAGAAATCGGGAAGCTCAACCTCGTGATGGATCCCGATGTGCAGGGCAATCTTGGGGTCAAGTTCACGGACACCCCCTGGGACCAGGTCCTGGATGTGGTCCTGAAGAACGCGAGTCTGGGCAAGGAGATCCAGAACGGCGTGATGCGCGTCGCGAAGATGGACAAACTCCAGAAGGAAGAGGAGGAGCGCAAGAAGCTGGAAGAGACGAAGGCCCTGGCCGGCGAGCTCCAGACCATCACGCGCCCCCTCTCCTACGCGAAGGTCAGCGAGGTCCAGAAGATCCTCAAGGACGTGCTCACGAAGCGCGGTTCCGCCATCCTGGATGACCGCACGAACTCCCTCATCATCACGGATCTGCCCCAGCGTCTTTCAGTCATCGACGATCTACTCCAGACCTTGGATGTCCAGATCCAGCAGGTGCAGATCGAAGCCCGCGTGGTCGAGGCCAACAAGGACTGGCAGCGTGCGTTCGGCGTCAAATGGCCCGCGGCCAACACTGGCACCGCCGCCATCGGCGGCAGCTCGGGATCGAGCACGCCTTGGGTTGGTTCCCAGGCCCCCTTCTGGAACGGCATCCAGGGCTTCAACCGGGCACCCTCGGGTCAGGCCGCCGCCGTCGCCTGGACCGCCTCGAACGGCATCGCGGCACCCGCGGCTGAAGTCTGGCTGTCCTTCCTCAGCAACCGCATGAGCATCAACGCGGTCCTGCAGGCCATGGAATCCGAAGGCACCCTCAAGATCGTGTCCTCTCCGAAGGTCGTCACCCAGAACAATCGGAAGGCCACCATCCTCAGCGGTGAGAAGATCCCCTATCCCACCCAGCAGGGTGGTGCCGCCGGTGGCGCCATCACGGTCGCCTTCATTGATGCGAACCTGCAGTTGGACGTGACACCCCAGATCACCAACGAGGGCACCATCATCATGGATATCAAGCTGGAAAAGGCTGAGGCCGATTTCAGCCGCACGGTGAATGGCACCCCCACCATCCTTCGCAAGATGCTGGAGACCCAGATGCTGGTGCGGGATGGTGGCACCGCAGTACTGGGTGGCGTCTACGTGACGAACAGCTCCAACGGGACCACCGGAGTGCCTTTCCTGTCCAAGATCCCCCTCCTGGGCTTCCTCTTCAGGACCAATGCCAAGCAGGAGAAGAACACCGAACTGCTGATCTTCATCACGCCGCGGGTGCTGCGCCAATAGCAGGCGGTTCCCCGGCACAAAGAAACGGCCCCGTTCGGGGCCGTTTCTTTGTGTAAAAGAGAAAAACTACTTGGCGATGGGGAGGGTGCGGACGAGGCGTTTGCAGCTGTTGCAGAGAATGGTGAAGTTGTCCGCCTGCTCGAAGTGGTACTTGAATCCGGGATCTTCCGAAACCTTCTCCAGGTGGCCGAAACGGTATTCGGCGATACGCACGCTTTGGGGGGCGGTCAGATCGGCGCCGCAGTGGGTGCAGGAGATGGCGGCCATGCTTGCTCCTTGGGAGGCTGGAGATTCAGGAATAGAACAGTTTCCAGAGCCCCCAGCTTAGCAGAGCCAGCACCGCGAGGCCCACGAAGACCCGCAGCAGCGCCTTGCCGATCCGATATGCGACGTAGATCACGAACAAGAGAGCGAGGCCACCGGCCACGAGGATGGCGGTGTTCACAGGCGCCTCCCGTCCGGATCCCAGGCGTAGAAACCCCTTCCGACCTTCCGGCCCGTTTCTCCCCGGGCCACCATCTCCCGGAGTAGGGCCGGCGGCTCGAAGCGGGAGTCCCCGGAAGCCCGGAAGAGGCCCTCGGCGATGCGGAGGCGCAGGTCCAGGCCGATGCGGTCGGAGAGTTCCAGGGGCCCCGTCGGATGGCCGTAACCCAGGGTCATCAGGGCGTCCAAGTCCTCTGCCGAGGCGGTGCCAGCCGCCAGCAGCCGCATGGCCTCCAGGCCCTGGGCCAAGGCCATCCTGGCCGCGGCGAAACCCGGCTGGTCCTTCACGGCCACCACGCGCTTGCGCAGGGCCAGGCCGAGGCCGCGGGCCCGGTCCACCAGAGGCTGCGATATCCCAGGTGGGATGACGACCTCCACCACGGCCATCCGGGGCACGGGTACGAACAGGTGGAAACCCAGGAGGCGCCCTTGGATCCCGGCTGCTTCCGCCAGCCCCGCAATGGGCAGGGCGGAGGTACCCGAGAGCAGCAGGTCTGCCCCGCCACAATCTGCGACCGCGGCGAGGGCCGGGGCCTTCAGGTCCAGGGACTCTGGAAGGGCTTCCAGCAGGATGGATACGCCCTTCATCCCTTCCGGGCCGAAGGGGGCCGCATGCAACCGTGCGTGGGCCTGCTTGTGGGCCAGGGGCGTCAGGGTGCCCTTGCGCAGGGCCGATTCCCAGCGCCGTTCCACCTTCTGAAGGCCAGCTTGGGCGTGGTCCAGGTCCCGGCCCAGCAGGCGGACCTCCAGTCCGCATTCCGCCGCCCACTGGGCCGCGGACAGGCCGAGGACCCCGGGACCCAGGATGGCCAGCAGGCCGGTCAAGGCCGGTCTCCGGCGTCCGGGACCCGGCATTCCAGATGGCCCTGGCAGAGCCCTTCCCACACCACGGCCCGGCCGGTGTTGAAGGCTTTCACGATGGAGCCCTTGCCGCGGGCCACCAGATCCCCGGCCAGGTAAAGACCAGGCACCGTGGAATGGAACCGGTGATCCACCCGGGGGTGTTTGCCATCCAGTTCCACGCCCGCCTGACGCAGGAAACCCTCTGGTGTGGCGCCGCCCAGGGCGAACACCACCTGGTCAAAGCGAGCCACCCGGCCGTCCTTGAAGGTGGCTTCGACCCGGGGGGCCTCCCCGGCATCCCGCAGCGACGCGATGTCCGCGTTTCGCCAGACGGTGGCCTGGCGGGACGCCTCCAGGTCCTGGAGGATCCGGCGGTTCACTTCGTTGGCCTTGGTGAACTCGCTGCCCCGATAGGCCAGGGTCAAGGAACGCCCGGCATAGAGGAATTCCACGTACTCCAGGGCCGTATTGCCCCCTCCCACCACCAGCACGCTCTCCCCGGCGGGGATGCCCTCGGTGAGATCGAAGCGGACATGGCCCTTCAGGCTGGGGGGGATGGGATAGTCCGGCCGGGTGGGCCGCCCGAACACGCCGACGGCGATGACCACGGTCCGGGCCCGGTACGAGGCACCGTGGGCATCCACGGCCTCGAAGTCGCCTCCCTCCAGGGGCGTGATGCGGCTGACCTCGGTGTGGCTGCGGATCTCCAGACCATACTCACGTACGAACCCGTCGAGGGTCTCCAGCACCGTTTCCCGGTTGCCATCCACGATGCACACCGAGCCCTCACAATCCACGTCCTGGCCCAGATAGACCTTGTCCACCCGCTTGCCTGGGGTGTAGAGCTTCTCGATGGAAAAGCTGTGGCTGGGCCCCTTTTCCAGCAGGAGGATGCGCCGGATGCCCGCCCGCCTAGCCTCCACGGCCGTGGCGATCCCCGCCGGCCCCGCCCCCACGATCAACAGATCGAGAAGATCCAGGTCCGCGGGTCCTTCAGTCATCGATTCCCCTCTCCACCCGCTATGATGAACGGAAAGGGCCATTCATACCTTCCTGAACCCGTCGCACGCCAGGGTTGTCTTCCTTTATGCTCATCGATTTCGCCGCCATCACCCATCCGGGCAAAGTCCGGAGGAACAACGAAGATGCCTACCTGCTGAGCGCGCTGGATGGCGAAGAGCCCATCATCAACGCCCCGGCCAGCTCGCTGAAAGTGGGCGAACCGGGTCTGCTTGTGGCGGTGGCCGATGGCATGGGCGGGGCCGCCGCGGGGGAAGTGGCCAGCCGGGAGGGCCTGGCGGCGGTCGCCCTGTATCTCTTCGGTCACTGGGGACGCCTCGCGCCGGGCAAGGGTCGCGAAGCAGACCTGATCAAGGCGCTGGAAGCCGCCGTGGGGGAGGCCAGCGACGCCGTTCTGCGTTATTCCGACGACGACCGCACCGCCCGGGGCATGGGGTCCACGCTGACCGCGGCGGTCGTCTGGAACGGCTGCGCCTATGTGGCCCAGATCGGCGATTCCCGTGCCTACCTGATGCGCCAGAGCATCCTGCACCAGATCACCGAGGACCAGACGCTGGTGAACGATCTGGTGGCCCAGGGCACCCTTACTCCTGAGCAGGCCCGCATCCATCCCCAGCGCAACATGATCACCCAGGCCCTGGGTTCGCCCCAGCCCTTGCGGGTGGCACTCTCCCGCATCGTCCTGCGCCGGGGGGATCGTCTGCTCTGCTGTTCCGACGGGCTCCACGGCGAAGTGGACGATGACCGCATCCGGGAAGTGCTGGATCAGAATCATAGTCCGCGGCACTGCCTGGAGCTGCTTCTGGATGAGGCCATCACCCAAGGCGCCCGGGACAATGTGACGGGCGTGATCCTGGTCCTCAACGACCCCGCGCTCCCCCTGCCCGAGCCGGAAGAACCCCTCGATGTGTCGCACCCGGATCTCCGGGAGCAGAGCCATGGGTTCTGGGGCCGGCTGCGGGGGCTTTTCAAAGGCGGCGGTTCATGAGCATCCTTCAGGGGACCGTGTCCCTCAAACGCTTCCTGGTGCTGGGGCCCGTGCCGGATCCCACGGATCTCCAGGCCGGCCTGAGGCAGGACCAGTTCCGTCCGTTCCAGGACGGCACGGAAGAGGAGCGCATGGGCTGGTGCGACTGGCGCAACCCGCTCATCACCCCGCCGGACGAGGACTGGGTCAGCCAGGAGCGCTTCGCCGTCTTCGGCCTCCGCATCGACACGCGCCGCGTACCGCCCGCGCTGCTCAAGGCCCACGTGGACCTGCGCCTGCAAAGTCTCCAGAAGGAGAAGGACCTCGCCTTCATCGGCAAGGAGGCCCGCATCTCCCTGGCGGACGAGGTGAAGCTGGAACTGCTGCGCAAGGTGCTGCCCACCCCCAAGGTGGTGGAGGTGGCCTGGGATCTGAAGGATGGCATCCTCTGGACCACGGCCTCGTCCAGCAAAGCCCAGGGCGCCCTCACGAGCCTCTTCATCAAGTCCTTCGGCTGCGAGGTCCACCCCCTGGCGCCCCTGGTGCTCGCCGGCCGGCTCAGCCCTGCATTGTCCGTGGAGGGTCTGATGGCCTTGGATCCACTGGATCTCGAACTCGAGGAGGCCTGAGGTGAAGCCGCTTGAACTCATGGAGCAGGGCCGGTTTCTCGGCGAAGAGTTCCTGCTCTGGCTGTGGATGCGCAGCATGACCGAAGGCGGCGCCAGCGGCGAGGACGGCGACGGCTCCGGCTGCTTCGTGGACGACGCCATCCAGCTCACCTCCGAACGCGGCGAGGTGAAGGAGATCAGCCTCCGCAAGGGCAATCCCTCGGAAAGCCGCGAAGCCTTCGAGGCCCTCAGCCGGGGCATGCGCCCTTCGAAGGTGAAACTGCGGATCCTGTCCGGCGATCTGGAGTGGGTGTTCACCCTCAACGCCGCCACGCTGGACATGGGCACCCTCAAGCTGCCGCCCAGCACCGGGAAGTCGGCCCACGAGCGGCTCCACGACCGCCTCTTCCTGCTGGAAGAGGGGGCAGGGCATCTGGAGCGGCGTCTGAAGATCTTCCTCCATGCCCGTTCTGAGGACCCCGGGGGCCTGGAGGAAGCCATGCGGGCCTGGGTGAGGGCTGGGCGCACAGGTGAGGCATTACCCACGGGCGAGGCCCCGTGGGAGGCCTGAGCCTCTTTATGCCAGCAGGCCTGAAACCCTGGGCCGTCCTGCTGCTGCCCGCGGCGGTGGTGGTGGCACAGGATCCCGCGCCCGTGATGGCCCAGGGGCGCACGCCTGAGGGCAAGGCCATCCTCCTCCGGCTCCAGTTCAGAAAGGGCCTCAGCGTCGAAGGCAAGGCCCTGCCCCTCGCCTTCCTGGCCAAGGGTGTGGACGACAGCGGCTGGGTGCCCTACGAGCGGCTCACCCCTGAAGGCAAGCGCTGGGCCCTGGCGGCGCTGTTTCCCGAGGATCAGTGGCGCCAGGAGGAGGTCCGCCACCGGGTCGGCCATCCCGAGGTGGAATCCGTGTGGACCATGGCCGCGCTCTTCACCGGCCACGGCCAGAATTACGATCGCCTCATGGCCGAGAATCCGGGCCTTCCGGAAAAGCTGCGAGAGGGCGACGTCTGGCGCATCCCCAGCAGCCTGCTGTCCGCGGACCTCGGCGGGCCCGGCAAGCTGCCCGACCGCACCCAGCCCGAGGATGAGCTCGACGACGAGGCCCGCGTGGCGGCCTACCGCGGCATGCTCACGTTCGGCCAAGACGACCAGGGCAAGTTCGCCGCCTATCGCATGCGCAAGGGTGAGGCGCTGTATTCGAGCGTGGTCATCCGCTACACCGACCGGGTGGACCCCAAGGGCGTCACCGAGCTGGCGAATCTCATCGCCCAACGCAGCAGCATCGCCGATGTGCGCAGTATCCAACCCGGCCAGCTCATCAAGATCCCCATCGTCGCCCTGGCGGATCCCTTCCAGTCCGAAGGCAGCTCCGCGCTGGCCGAGGAGCGCGAGGTCCGTGCCGAGGTTCGGCGAACGGTGCGCGTGGAAGCTGGTCCGAAGCTCAAGGGCGTGCGGATCATCCTGGATGCGGGCCATGGCGGTGTGGATCCCGGGGCCCAGGCCAATGGCCTGTGGGAATCCGACTTCGTCTACGACATCGCCATGCGGGTGCGCCGCCTCCTCGAGCAGGGGACGGAAGCCCAGGTGAGCAGCACCATCCGTTATCCCGGTCTGGGCTTCAAGAGCCGCGAGGCAATCCGGACCCCCAGCCATGCCGCGGAAATCCTCACCAGCCCGCCCTTCGCCGTGGACGGCGAAAGCCCCTCGGCGGTGAGCGTCCACCTGCGCTGGGTGCTGGCCAACGACCTCTTCGCGGCCTTTCGGAAGACCAGGGGTGATGCCCAGAAGACACTCTTCCTCAGCTTCCACGCCGACAGCCTGCATCCCTCGGCCAGGGGCTCCATGATCTACGTGCCGGGAGCCGCCCTGGTGCCTTCCGCCTTCGCGCTGAACGGCCTCAGGACCGGGCGGGTGGCCGAGGTGAGGCGTTCCAGCCACGTGGCTTTTACCGGCAAGGAGAAGTTGCAGGGCGAGGCCCGCAGCCGCCAGTTCTCCGAGGCATTGCTGAAAGCTCTGGCCAAGGACCACATCCCTGTCCACGCCAATCGCCCCATCCGCAACGTCATTCTCCGCGGCGGTGGGAAGTGGGTTCCGGCTGTGATCCGTTACAGCACCAGCGCCACCAAGGCCCTCATCGAAGTGGCCAACCTCACCAACCCGGACGACGCCGCCAACCTGCGCGATCCGGATTTCCGTGAGCGCTATGCGGTGGCGGTGGTGAATGCCGTCCGGGCGTACTACCGGAAATAGCTGCTCCACCGGGGCGGTGGCGAGGCGGCACAAAGGTGCCCTTTGTGCCGTAGCAAAAGCGTGAGAATGGGTGCGGAGGGTACCATGCGGCTGCTGCTGGTGGCGTTCGTGCTGATGGCTGGCCTCGGCTGCCGGAAGCCGGAAACCACGGTGCCGCCCCAGGCGCGGCTTATGGTGCGGTTCCTGGACCGGGACGCCGTGCTGGACTTGGCGAATTTGCCTGCGGAAGGCCCCTGGCGGGTGATGAACGCGGGCCAGTGGGAGCCCCTGGAAGTTCGCTGGAAGCCCAGCCCCCAGGGCGCCGCCCCGCGCCTCGGCGCCGCCGTGGTGGGCCGCACAGCCCCGGACTGGGTGCTGCTGGAGGATCCCGCCCAGGACACCCACCGCGTCATCCTGCGCGGCCCCGGCCCCGAAGAACTCGCCCGCCGCAACGACCGCCTCGACCCCGACGACCGCGACGCCCTCGCCGTGCTGGGCATCCTGTGGGTGCTGGGGTGGACACGGCGGTGACTTCAGCGCGGAGTCATACGGCCATCAGTTCGTCCCGCACCAGATGCAGGCGGATCAGCTTCGGCCCCTGTCCTTCGTCGAAGTAGCAGGCTACCGCTTCTCGCACGGCATCCTTCAGGGCGTCGTAGGTCTCCGCCTGGGTGTAGATGCTTTCACCCAGGGCCATGGCCGTGAAGCCGCCCTCGGGCGCTTCCTCGACCTGGAAGATCAATTCATGGGAGGGCATGGGGCACCTTCAGACCGGAAGTATCGGTCCAATGAGTCGAAATGGAAAGCTCAGCCCCGTATCAGCCAGATGGGCTTGCCATTGCGCACGGCTTCGCGGAGCAAGCGCTGGGCTTTGGCGAGGTCCATGGACTCGGCGGCGAGGCCATGCAGTTCAATCCCTGTGATGGGGCTGCCTTGCCGTGGTGGGGGCAGGGTGACGGACTTGGCGAAGGCTTTCGATTCCGCCACCTTGGGATCCAAAAGGTTGGAGAGGGGGCTGGATTCCATCTCGGTCTGTGTGATGTGCAGCTTCTGTTCCAGCAGAGTCCAGGTACGCTTGCCGGGCCTGCGCTTGCCCCGCTCCCAAAGGGACACCGTCTGCTGGGCCACATCCAGGAAGTCGGCGAAGGCCCGCTGACCCAATCCCATCTGTTCGCGCATCAGCCTCAGGTTCTCGGGAAACCAATTCTTGGCCTTGGAACGGCCCTTGGGGGCGATCATCGACCGTCTCCAGGGTGACAACTTAGCTGTTGAAGGCTTTTTCCAGACCTCTTACCCCGGCATCGAGGGCGAAGGCTGTGGGGGCGCGGCATGGGGTCAAGTCTGGGAGGCAGCCCGCACAGGCCGGAAGCCGACACTTGAGACGCAGCAAGGGCGCAGATTCTGATACAACTAAGTTGTCAATCACCGAAAGCCGCCATGCTATCCGATCCCCAGGACTTCGCCCTCCGTCCCTTTCAGGAAAAGGCGCGCCCGGTGGAGCCACCTCGCCTGATGGACGAGGATGAGGGTCTGGATGAGAGCTATCCTCCCGGAGGGCCTGCTTCAGAGGCATTCGATGGTGGCGTGCCACGGCGCAAGAAGCGCAACACGGCGCGGCTGGTGTGGGACAGCAAGCCCAAGCGGGCGCCCAATCCCAAGAACCTGGGCTTCCAGATCGCCGAAGTGGTGGTGCCCAATCCCGGCGAGGCCGGGCCGCGCCTGCCCCTGGAGCCCGTCACGCAGGAGGTGGATACCTCCGCCTGCAACCGCCTGGTCTGGGGCGACAACCTGCTGGTGATGCAGGCCCTGCTGGCCCAAGGCTACGAAGGCAAGATCAACCTCATCTACATCGATCCCCCCTTCGACTCCAAGGCCGACTACAGCCACAGCGTGCAGCTCACGCCGGACGAAGCCGGGAAGGGCGGGGGCGAACTCAGCGCCGACATGAGTGCCCTGGAGCGACTGGCCTACCGGGACACCTGGGAGGATGGGACTGACAGCTACCTGGACATGCTGTACCCACGGTTGCAGCTGATGCATCGGTTGCTGGCTGAAAACGGGTCCATCGTGATCCATTGCGATTGGAGGCTTGCCCACCACATTCGTACGCTATTGGATGAAATTTTCGGCAAGGCTCGATTTCTTAATCACATCGTATGGGTTTATGGCGCAAGTGCGAGAGGAGCAAAGGCCATCTCTGGCCAATTCGCTCGAAACCATGATGATTTGTTCCTCTACTCGAAAAGCGAAGCCTCTCAGTTCTTCGGTGACTTCCTGGAGCGCATATATTCCATTGAGGAAGCTAAAAAAGCAGGGTTTCAGCAGGACGATGCGAACAACTGGTTCAAAACAGCTCCGAGGGGAGATTACACGGACGAGAGCATCGCGAGGCTAGAGGCTGAGGGACGCATCCATAGAACGAGAACCGGCGGGATCCGAATTAAGTACCCCCTTCCTTCTCGCAATGGGATGGTCATTGAGCGGCTACCTGTCGGAAATGCTTGGATGGATATCCCTGATGCGATGCATATGGAGGACGGTGAAGTCGCCGGCTATGAAACCCAGAAGCCGGAGCGATTACTGGGCCGGATCATCAGGTCTCTCACTCAACCCAATGACCTCGTCGCCGACTTCTTCTGCGGCTCAGGCACCACAGCCGCTGTGGCCGAAAAGCTTGGCCGTCGCTGGATCACGTCGGACCTGGGCAAGGCCTCGCTGCAGGTGACGCGCAACCGGCTGGTGCGGCTGGGCACCGAGGGCAGCGGCGGCATCGCCTTCCAGCGCGCGGATGGCCGCATGCGCTGCGCGCCCTTCGTGGTGGAGAACCTGGGCAACTACCAGCGGCAGATGATCTACCTGAACGACCACAAGCTGCGGCAGGTGGGCCCGCTGGTGCTCACGCTCTTCGGGGCCCAACCCCATCCCCAGGAGCGCAACCTGGGGACCCAGGCCTACAACGATGCGGAGACGGGTCGCTTCCAGCGCCGTCTGGTGCTGGTGGGCGATCCGGACCGGCCCCTCTCCGCCAAGCGGGTGGCCGAGTCCGTGGCCCTGCTGAAGACGCTGGATGGTGGCGGCTACAGCAAGCTGGTGGCCCTGGGCTGGGACTTCGAGCTGAACTTCGACGCCAGTCTCCAGCGCCTGCTGGGCGCGGATGTGGCCAAAGTAGAGCCGCGCATCATCCCCACGGATGTCATCGAGCATCTCAAGAAGATCCCCGAGGGCGCGGGCCCCGAGGACCGCGAGGTGGAGCGGCTGCGCGAGAAGGTGGCCTTCTTCGAGAAGCCCTGGCTGGGCCAGCCTTCGGTGCAGGCCCTGGGCTGGGTGGAGCAGGGCGGCGAGCGCCTCCTGCGGGTGCAGGTGCGCTTGACCCGCTACCTGCTGCGCAGCGTGCCTTCGGGCCTGAAGGGCTTCGAGAAGAAGACCGATCAGGAAAACCGCCAGTGGCTGCTGCAGGCGGGTGGCCCTGATGGCCTGAGCCTCATCGATTTCTGGAGCCTGGACGACGATCTGGGCGGTGAGGACGGCAAGCGCCCCTTCACCAGCACCTGGCAGGACCTACGCGGCCTCGGCAAGCGCGTCCGCCGCGTGGCCACCGCCACGGAGATCCTCATCAAGCCACGGCCCGGACGAAGGCTCGGCCTGCGCCTCGTGGACGTCTTCGGCAACGACGCCGCCTGGTCCGGGCTGCTGCCGGAAAGCTGATGCGAAGCCTGGATAGGGCAGCGACTGGGGCCATGATGACGAGGAGAACGGCCATCTCAGAGCTGGCTTTTCATCCAGTCCATCCTGTTCATCCTGGCTCAAAAACAACCTTTAGCCAGGATGGACAGGATGGACTGGATAAGGACAAAAGATCGGCAAGGGCAGGGCTATCTGGGAAATCAGCATCCTGGCCGGGTTCGCTGGTCGGGGTTCCAGTACCGCTGGATGTCGATCCTGGCCTTCCCGAAATTGATGAGAAGGCAGATGGGCTTTCCAGTCGCCTTGAGGTAATTGAGGCACTGGGCCGCAAAGAAGTCGGAGTTCTCGCGAGTGGCTTTGAGTTCGAGAACCACTTGGCCCTCAATGACCAGATCGGCCACGAATTCTCCGACGAGAACGCCGTCGTAGCAGACTTCGATGCCCTGCTGCTGGGTGACCGAGAGCCCTGCCTTTCGAAGCTCATGCGCCAGTGCGTTCTCGTAGACCTTCTCGAGGAAGCCAGGTCCCAGCGTGTTGGCTACTTGGTACGCACAGCCAATGATCCGCTCAGTGAGGGCATCGTCGATGCTCATGACATGCTCCGAAAAAGGCCCTGCCTGGATGAAAGAGTACGACGCTGTAAGAAGCTAATTTCCACATCCTATTCATCCTGTCCATCCTGGCTCAAAAAGAATCTTTAGCCAGGACGAACTGGATAAATGCAACAAGACGTTCTTCATCCAGGCCCATCCACTTGGTGACTCATGGCGAATCTTGAAAAGCAGGTGAAGGCTTTGCATGGCGGGCCGGTGCTGCCGGAGTTGCTGGAGCCGCGGGTGCGGGCCTGGGTGGAGGCGGGGTATCCGGGCGTCACGCCCGTCACGGAAGAGCTGCTGCACCACTGGTTCTCCACAGATCACGAGGGCGCGGGCTTCCACGCGGCCCAGCGCCTGGCCATCGAGACGGCCATCTATGTCCACGAGGTCCTGGCTCGCAACCTTCCGGGGGAAGGCGGGTTCCTCCATGGCCTGCACACGTACCTGGGCGCGCCGGAGGATCGCGACAGTCTCTTCGCACCTTGGTGGGTGGATCCCCAGCCGCGCTATGGCTTCAAACTGGCCACGGGCACGGGCAAGACCTGGATCCTACAGGCCCTGCTGGTCTGGCAGGTGCTGAACCGCCTGGCCCTGGATGGCCCCGCGGTCCGGGACCTGGATCCGGACGAGCGAGCTTGGCGCCAGCGGGCCTTCACGGGCCGCTGCCTGGTGGTGACGCCGGGCCTGGTGGTCCATGGGCGCATCCTCGATGCCTTCCTTGGCCTGGAGGACTCCCGGGGCAACCGCGACCTCCAGCAGTCGGATCTGCGGAAATTCCGTGCGCTCTTCCTGCCCAATGGCCGACAAGATGCCTTCTTCGGAGCCTTCCGGGCCCTGGACGGTCGCGAGGTGATGGAAACGACGCCTCAGTCCGAAGCCTTCGCCCTTATCGTCAATTGGCAGGCCCTCATGGACCGCAGCGGCGAGGAGGAGGACGCCGACCACCCCGCGGAGCTGCTGGACCTGCCCAAGTACTGCAGTGTCACCGAGCGCGGCAACCCGCGCTACCTGGTGCTGCGCGAATGGCTGGCCCAGGCGCCGGACCTGATCATATTCAACGACGAGGCCCACCACACGCACACCAACCCGGAGGAGAAGGGCTATGCGGGCGGAGAGGGTGTGTGGGAGCAGGCGCTGACGGCCATCCGTGAGGAACAGCGGGCCCTGCACGGCGATGCGTTGGGTTGGCGCGGCGACTTCAGCGCCACGCCCTTCTTCCAGGTGAGCGGCGGCCGGGGCAAGGGCAAGCAGGTCGCGCGGAAGTGGTTCCCCCACATCCTCTGCGACTACGGCCTGCGCGAAGCACAGCGCGACATGCTGGTGAAGCAGCTCTGGCTGGTGAAGGATCCCCGGCTGCCAGAGGATGGCGAGGCACACCGGGCCGAGGATGGCGTCCTGACGGACAGCCAGAAGGCCCTCATCGACGTGGGGCTAGCCAAACGGCACTGGGTGGAGAAGGGGTTCCGCGTGCTGGGAGTGCCGGCCGTGCCCAAGCTCATGGTGGTGGCCGAGGACACCTCCCTGGCCGACCAGGCGGTGGCGTTTTTGAACCGCGAGCGCATTGGCGACCATGGCCTCATCCCGGACTGCGTGGCAGTACTGCACAGCGGCCGGAAAGGCGAACTCAAGAAGGATGAGTACGATGCCCTGCGTCGTCGCATCTTCGCTGCGGACCGCCGGGACGATCTGCAGGTGATCGTGAACGTGGCCATGCTGCAGGAGGGCTTCGACGTCAACTCCATCTGCGTGATCGTGTTCCTGCGGGCTGGCGAGAGCGCCATCCTGGTAGAGCAGGTCATTGGCCGCGGCCTGCGCCTGATGTTCCGCGAGGAGGGCTGGCCTGAGCTGTGGCCCCAGAAGGTGGAGGACGCCCGCAACCTGTGGGAGCACCGCGAGCCCATGACGGCCCTGGACATGCTCTACCTGGTGGATCATCCGAAGTTCCGCCAGAAGCTGAAGGACCTGGAAGACGCGGGCGTGGCCTTCGGCGAGGGCGAGGTGGACGAAAGCCGCACCGCCATCGGCGAGCTGCTCACCGTGGGGGTCGAGCCTAGCCGCGTGCCGGACCTGGACCTGGCCTGGCCCCTTGGTTTCCTGCGCGCGGACCCGCCCCTGCCGGATGTACGTGAGCTGCTGAAGGACGGCAATTTCAAGCCCTATGGCGATCAGCGCGCCCTGGATGAACTGCGCAAAGACAAAGGCGTGCAATTCACGAAAGAGCACGTAGTGACGGAAACCCAGGTGGCCTGGGTCGCGGAGGTGTCCGCCGATGCCCAGCAGGCTCTGGCGACGCTCGCCAACCAACTGGTGGATGGCCGCCGCGGCCAGTCCTGGCTGTCGGACCAGTGGGCCGAGATGGTGGATGTGGTACAGGCCGTGGCGAAGAAGCACCTCTTCCCCGGCAGCGACTTCAATCCCCTGGATCGGCCCGAGGACGCCCGCGTGTTACGCATGGCCCTCGTGAACCAGCACCTCCTCAAGCAGCTGCAGGACGCCCGCGACCGCTGGCTCCAGAAACTCTATGACGCGCATCCCGGCGAGATTGGCGTGAGCGGCTGGGGCTGGGCCTCGGAGCCCGAACTGGATGGGCGTACACCCATGCTTCGAGGCCGGGAAACCCGGCGTATCCTCAACGCCCGTTGCGTGTTCCCGTCCATCTTCGAGGCAGCCCAGGGCGGTGGCTTCGAACGGGCGTTCATCGAGCAGGTGCTGGAGAAGTCCGGCGAAGTGCTGGCCTGGTTCAAGCCCCTGGAGCGTCGCCACAATCTCTGCCTGGCCTACCGAACACGGTTCGGCGAGTTGAGCCGCTACTGGCCGGACTTCCTCGTCCGCACCGCCGATGCCATGTGGCTCATCGAGACCAAGGCCCAGCGTGATCAGGAATCTACCGTGGTCTGGGACAAGGCTCGCGCCGCTCTGGCTTGGTGCCGCACAGCCGCCCAGGTGGTGCCACCGGACGTCCACCTGGCGGGAGCTGCCTGGTCCCAGCCCAGGCCCTGGCGCTACGCCATCCTCTTCGAGGACCAGTGGAATGGAGATGCTACGGCCTTCAGGCCCCTGGCCGAACAGGCCGAGGCCCATACCCTCGCCTTCCTGCGAGCCCACGGTGAAGTGGGTGCGGGCTCACTGCTGGAGCAGATGCAGCGGGGGTGAACACTCCCCTGAAGCAGGTAAGAAACTTGGCCTGACTGAAGGGATTGCAAGAGGCCTCGCATAGCCATCCTGTTTATCCCCTTTATCCTGGCTAAATTGTTTTTTCAAAAGAGATGAGCCAAGATAAAGGGGATGCAGGGGATGAGAAAATCCCTTCTGCATCCCGCCCTTTCTCATTCATCCTGGCTGACCCTTGCTGAGGCATTCATGACGACGACTCCCCTGGTGGGCATCCTGATGGGTTCGAAGAATGACTGGGAGACCATGCAGCATACGGCTCTCACCCTGAAGGGCCTGGGCGTTCCTTTCGAGGCCCATGTGGCCAGCGCGCACCGCACGCCGGAGAAGGTGGTGGAATTCTGCAAGGGCGCGGAGGGGCGGGGCCTGAAGGTGATCATCGCCGCGGCGGGCGGAGCCGCCCACCTGGCGGGCGTCTGCGCGAGCAAGACCCACCTGCCCGTGCTGGGCGTGCCCATGAAGGGCTGGGCCACGGAGGGCATGGACGCGCTGCTCTCGACGGTGCAGATGCCCTCGGGGATTCCCGTGGGCACCCTCGCCATCGGCAAGGCGGGCGCCATCAACGCCGCGCTGCTGGCCACGTCGATCCTGTCGCTCACGGATGCGGGCATCCGCGACCGCTACCTCGCCTTCCGCCTCACCCAGACTGAGAAGGCGCTGGCGGACGACGATCTCGTGATGCCCTGACATGGACCGCGTCCACCTCGTCACCCTGTCCGACCGCGCCTCTCGAGGCGAATATCAGGATCAGTCCACGCCGCTGCTGACCTCGTGGCTCAAGGGGCAGGGCGTGAAGGCTGTTACCGCCTCGCTGATGCCGGACGATCCGGAGGCGCTGGAGGCTGATCTGCGGGCCGCCGTGGCCTCGGAGGCCCCCCTGGTGCTCACCTGCGGCGGCACGGGCTTCGGTCCGCGCGACACCACACCCGAAGCCACGCGCCGCGTCATGGAGCGCGAGGCCCCGGGCATCTGCGAGCTCATCCGCGCCAAGGGCGGCCATCCCCTGGCCTTCGCCAGCCGCGCCGTTTGCGGCATCGCCGGACGCACGGTGATCCTGAACCTCTCGGGCCGACCCGCCGCGGCCCTGGATCAGATCCAGCTGGCCTGGCCACTGCTCGTGCATGCCGTGTCCGTGCTGCGGAAGGAAGGCGCGGCCGGGGGGCCCTGCACGTGAGGGTTTGGGCGCGCATCAACCATGTGGGCTGGGTGCACCTCTGGCGTTGCCGCGAGGACTTTGACGCCGCCGAACCCTCGGCGCACTTCCTCAATGCCCGCACGGATCCGCGCTGGTTTGAGGCATCTCTGACGCCCCAGCAGCGGCAGGGGATGGAAGCCGGTGAACTCGTGGAGATTGAGGATCCGGGCTTCTTCGACGACGAAGCGTGAGGTTCGCACCGGCCCGGGTCCGATGTTGAAGGATCCACCACGGAGACACGGAGCATGGGCCCAGGGGAGGCGCCAGGCACGGATGCCTCAAGAAGGATCCGTGCCT
>Ga0315270_10000855_pt1 | contig 16413 bp, 14 predicted proteins | sample C1_bottom_MG_FD_204932 | JGI IMG/M metagenome (GOLD analysis project Ga0315270, IMG submission 204932) | Sediment microbial communities from Yellowstone Lake, YNP, Wyoming, USA - C1_bottom | ecosystem: Environmental > Aquatic > Freshwater > Lake > Sediment | place: USA: Wyoming | collected...
ACAGCGCGAGATCATGATTCGCCGCAGTGGGCGGCACACGGTGCCGCAAATCTTCATCAACGGCGCGCACGTCGGCGACTGTGACGAACTGCACGCGCTCGATGCGGCCGGCGGCCTCGACCCCTTACTCACCCAGCCTCAGGAAATCAGCACATGGCCATAGAACAGGAACAGGATCAGAACGCGGGCGGTGCCCAACTCGCATTGCAGGCGGTTTACCTCAAAGATTGTTCTTTCGAGGCACCACAAGGTCCGCGCAATAACGGCGAATGGAACCCGCAGATCGGGCTCGACCTGAACACCTCGATCAATCACATCGAAGGCGACGTGCGCGAAGTGCTGTTGACGGTCACGGTTTCTGCCAAGCATGCGGACCGTACGGCGTTCCTGGTCGAAGTCAAACAGGCCGGGGCATTTCTGATGCAGAACCTCAGCGACGAAGATCTGCGGCGCGCCGCCGGCATCATCTGCCCGGGTGTACTGTTCCCCTATGCACGCGCGGTGGTCTCGCAACTGGTGAGCCAGGGCGGCTTTCCGCAACTGCTGTTGCCGCCCGTGAATTTTGAGGCCCTGTTCACAGCCAGCAACGCCGAAGCAGCCAGCAGCACGAAGAACTGAATGTGAGTGCCGCGGCCACGCAGGCGCAGATCGCCGTACTGGGCGCGGGCTCCTGGGGCACGGCGCTGGCGATCCAGTGGGCACGGGCCGGCAACAGCGTGCGCCTCTGGGGGCGTGATGCCGCGCAACTCACGCTGATGAGTCAGCAGCGGGTCAATCGCCGCTACCTGCCCAACGCGCCGTTCCCGGAATCACTGCAGATTGCGCCCACCCAGGCCGCCGCGCTCGAGGGCGTCGACGACGTACTGGTTGCCGTGCCCAGTCATGCCTTCAGAGAGTTACTCACGCAGCTGAAGAGCTTACTCACGCCGGCCCAGCGCCTGTGCTGGGCCACCAAGGGTTTCGAAATCAGCAGCGGTCGCCTGCCGCACGAGGTCGCGCGGCAGGTGCTCGGCAGCGGGCAATTGACCGCGGTGCTTTCCGGGCCGACTTTCGCACGCGAAGTGGGCGCCGGGCTCCCCACCGCCATGACCATTGCTTCGCGCGACGCCGACTACGCCGCGATGCTGGCGTACGACATCTCCAACGCCAATTTCCGCGCCTACACGTCCACCGATATCGTCGGCGTCGAGGTCGGTGGCGCAGTCAAGAATGTGCTGGCGATCGGCGCCGGCCTGTCAGATGGCTTAGGGTTTGGCGCCAATGCGCGTATTGCGCTGATCACCCGCGGCCTGATGGAAATGATGCGTCTGGGTGTGGCGCTGGGTGCGCAGCGCGAAACCTTCATGGGGCTGGCGGGCCTTGGTGATCTGGTGCTTACCTGCACCGATGATCAGTCACGCAACCGTCGTTACGGCCTGCTGCTCGCCAAGGGCCTCGGCAGCGCAGCTGCGTTGCAGGAGATTGGCCAGGTGGTCGAAGGGCATCTGGCCGCGCGTGCCGTGCACCAGGTGGCCGAGCGCGAAGGCGTGCTGCTGCCGATCTGTGCAGGCATATATGGCGTGCTGAATCAGAATCTCGCTGCCGCAGAGGTGGTGCGCGGGCTGATGATGCGGCCGATCAAACCGGAGTTTGAATAGCTGCCCTGCCCGGCATTGCGTTTAAGGCTGCGCAAACCCCAGTTGTCGCCACGCCTCGTAGACGACGAGCGCTACGGCATTGGCAAGGTTGAGACTGCGATTACCCGCGCGCATCGGAATAGTCAGAACATTGGTGGCCGCCAGCTGCACCAGCACCTCGGCAGGCAGGCCGCGCGTTTCGGGCCCGAACAGCAGCGCGTCGCCGGGTTCAAAACTGACGTCGCTGTAGCGGCGCGTGCCGGCCGTTTCCACGGCGAACAGCCGGGTCGCTGCGGACAAGGACTGCAGATTCAGACTCCCGAGGCAGTCGTGCAGGGTGCGATGCACACGCACCGTTGCCAGGTCAGCGTAATCCAGCCCGGCCCGCCGCAGCTCGCGCTGTTGCAGATTGAAACCCAGGGGCTCGATCAGGTGCAGCCGGCTGCCAGAGTTGGCACACAGACGGATAATGTTGCCGGTGTTGGGCGGAATTTCCGGTTGGTAGAGAATCACTTCAAACATGGCTGTCACCCGGGGCCCGCTGCCCTGTGATCCGGATATTTTTCGCGCTGCCAGCAGTCGATTCGCGCGATAATTGCCGCCATGACCCGCCCTGCCACAGCGCCCGACGCCTCACTCGCCAGCCGCTTCTGCGGTGTGGATTTCGCATCGCCCATCGTACTGCTTTCCGGTTGTGTGGGCTTTGGCGAGGAATACACCCGGGTCGCCGGATTCAGCAATCGCGACGTCGGCGCCATCGTACTCAAGGGCACGACCGGGCAGCCACGCCTGGGCAACCCGCCGCACCGCATCGCCGAAACTGCCGGTGGCATGCTCAACGCCATTGGACTGCAGAATCCGGGCGTCGAGCACGTCGTGCGCAGCATTTTACCGGGGCTCGATTTCAGCGAAACGCGCTTTATCGCCAATGCCTGCGGTTCGACCATTGAAGAATATGTCGAGGTGACGCGCCGCTTCGATGATTCACCTGTCGATGCCATCGAGATCAATATCTCCTGCCCCAACGTCAAGGAAGGCGGTGTGCAGTTTGGCAATGTACCGGAGATGTCGGCACGCGTGGTCGCCGCCTGTCGCCAGGTGACACGCAAGCCGCTGATCACCAAGCTCTCGCCCAACCAGACCGACATCCGCGAAAACGCCCGGCGCTGCATTGAAGCCGGCACCGACGCTTTCGCTGTCATCAACACCATGATGGGCATGGCGATCGACAGCCGCAACGGACGGGCAGTGCTCGGCAACGCGCAGGGCGGCCTGTCGGGACCGGCCATCAAGCCGATCGCGCTGTTGAAGGTCCGTGAAGTCTATGAGGTGGCCGGGCCACGTGGCATCCCGATCATCGGCCAGGGCGGCATCAGCAACGCCGCTGACGCGATAGAATTTCTGCTCGCCGGTGCGAGCGCCATCGGCATCGGCACAGCGTTGTTCTATGATCCCCTGGTCTGCCAGAAAATCAACGCAGATCTGGCCGACTATCTGGCGAGCCAGAAATTGACCTCCGTGCAACAATTGATCGGCGCCCTGCGGATCGCGCCGGCCACAGCCCACTGTTGAGGAGCGAGCCATGTCAGTAGCGGAAGAAATCGAACGGCTGCAGGCGCTGCGCGATCGCGGCGCACTCACTGAAACGGAATTCACCCAGGCCAAGGCGCGCACACTGAGTGGCGCAGGCTCAGCGGCCGAACCCGGACAGGCCGCTGCGCCTGGCGCACCCGCTGCGCCCGTGCGGGAGGCCTTGCTGCGTCGCCTCACCCGTTCCACCACCGATCACGTCATCGGCGGCGTATGCGGCGGCCTGGGCGCGCACACCAGTCTGCCTTCCTGGGCCTGGCGCGTGATCTTCTGCGTCGCAGTGCTTTATTTTGGCATCGGCCTGCTGCTTTATCTGTTGCTGTGGATCTTCATCCCGGCAACGCCTGAACAGAAATAGTCAGCACGTGGCCGTAAGCGATTTACTGCGATTGCTGCTGCTGGCGGCAATCTGGGGCAGCTCCTACCTGTTCATGCGCGTGGCAGCGCCCGGCTTCGGGCCGGTGCCGCTGGTCACGTTGCGATTGGCCGGAGCCGCCCTGTTCTTCATGCCGTGGTCGCTGCAGGCGCGCAACCGGGCGCTGATTCGCGGCCACGTGCGGGAGCTGTGCTGCCTGGGCGTGCTGAATTCGGCCGTGCCCTTCAGTCTGCTGGCCTTCGCCTCGTTGCGATCGGAAGCGGGTTTCAATTCGGTGCTTGGCGCCACGGTGCCACTGTTCGCAGCCGCTGTCGATGCACTATGGTGGCGGCATCCGCTCAGCCGCCAGAAAATCATCGGGCTGGTGCTGGGTTTCAGCGGCGTGCTGGTGCTCGCCTGGGGTCATATCGATTTTCATAGTGGCGGCAACGGTTGGGCATTACTGGCGGCACTGCTGGCATCGCTCTGTTACGGCATCGCGGCGCACTACGGCAAGCATCACTTTGCCGGCCAACCGGTGATGCTGCCCGCAGCCGGCAGCATGCTCGCGGCCACCGTGCTGATTGCGCCACTCGGTGTCTGGCAGTGGCCGGCGCACGCGCCACCGCCGCATGACTGGCTGGCGGCTGCGGTGCTCGCCGTAGTCTGCACGGCGATCGCCTACATGCTCTACTACCGGATCATCACCCGCGTCGGCGCCACCACCGCGACCACGGTAACCTTCGTAATTCCCGTATTCGGGGTGCTGTGGGGGGCGCTGTTTCTGCACGAGCACATCACCGCGGCGATAGTCGTGGGCATGCTGATCACACTGCTGGGTACGGCGGTTACCACCGGATTCATTCGTGCTCCCCGGGTTCATCCAGCCCCAGCTCCTTGAGCTTGCGGGTCAGTGTATTGCGGCCCCAACCCAGCAGTCTGGCCGCTTCCTGGCGATGCCCCTGAGTATGTTTGAGCGCCACGCCTATCAGGGTGCGCTCGAATGCCGGCAGCGCCTCATCGAGCAACGGACGAGTGGGCGTGGCACCCTGTTGCTGGGCCCAGGCGGCGAGCGCCACGGTCCAATCCTGTGCCGCGACTATGCCAGCACTGCCCGCCGGCAGATCAGCGGGCAGGTCTTCAAGGCGTATTTCCTTGCCAGGCGCCAGCACGGTCAGTCGCCGGCAGAAATTCACCAGCTCGCGCACGTTGCCCGGCCAGTCGTAGGCACTGAGGCGCTCAGCTGCAGCGGCCGTCAGGGTCTTGGCTTCGGTGCCCAGCTCCAGTGCTGCGCTGCGCAGGTAGTGCCTCAGCAGATCCGCAATGTCATCGCGCCGCGCACGCAGCGGTGGCAGTTCGATGCGGATCACGTTCAGGCGGTGAAACAGGTCTTCGCGAAATTGTCCGCTGCGTGAGCGCGCTTCGAGATTCTGGTGGGTGGCGGCAATGACGCGCACATCCACTTTGATCGGGGTCTGGCCGCCCACCCGATAGAACTCGCCTTCGGCCAGCACCCGCAGCAAACGGGTCTGCAGCGCAACTGACATGTCGCCGATCTCATCGAGAAACAGCGCGCCGCCATCGGCCTGTTCGAAGCGCCCACGGCGCAGACTGTCGGCGCCCGTGAAAGAACCTTTCTCGTGACCGAACAGTTCAGACTCCAGCAGCTCAGCAGGAATCGCCGAGGTGTTGAGTGCAATAAACGCCCTGCCGGCGCGCGGACTGTGCTCGTGCAACGCGCGCGCCACCAGTTCCTTGCCAGTGCCCGATTCGCCGGTGATCAGGACATTGACGCTGCTGCGTGACAGGCGGCCGATGGCGCGGAACACCTGTTGCATCGCCGCGGCCTTGCCCAGCAGCTCGGGGATAGGCTCCGCCGCACCCGCAGCGGGCGCGGCGGGCCGGGCGCCGGACTGCGCGGCGCGGCGCACCAGCTCGACCGCCTGGTCGACATCGAAGGGCTTGGGCAGATATTCAAAGGCGCCGCTGCCATAAGCCGTGACCGCGGCACCCAGATCCGCGTAGGCGGTCATCACAATCACCGGCAAATCCGGGTGACTGCTGCGCACCTGCCTGAGCAGATCGATGCCGGACTGGCCACTCATGCGCACGTCGGTGATCAGCACGTCAGGGGCATCGGTACGCAGCGCGAGCAGTGCGGGCTCTGCGGCTTCAAAGGCCCTGGCCTGCATGCCGCCGCTGCGCAGCGCACGCTCCAGCACCCAGCGGATCGACGCATCGTCATCGACCAGCCAGACACGCAGCGCTGCAGTATTCATGCGAATTCCTCCAACGGCAGCAACATCGAAAAAACAGTCAGACCCTGGCGACTCTCAAACTCGATGATGCCGCCGTGCCGCGCCACCATATCCTGCGCCACTGACAGGCCCAGGCCGGTGCCTGCTGGCTTGGCAGTGACCAACGGAAAGAACAGCGTCTTGTGCAGATCGTCGGGCACACCCGGGCCATTGTCTTCAACCTGTATGCAGGCCACCAGCCGGTGGCGCTCGGGCCCGATGTTGTGGTTGGAAAGCGTGCGCGTGCGCAGTATCAGCTTGCCGCTCCCGGCCAGTGCCTGCAGCGCATTGCGCGCCACGTTGAGCAGCGCCTGGATGATTTCATTGCGATCGAAGCGGCCCCCTGGCACGCTCGGATCATAGTCGCGCTCAATGCTCACGCCGCTGGGCGCCTCGCTGCGCAGCAGTTGATACACGTGCTCGCAGACCTCATGCACATTGAGCGCCTGCTTGCGCGGTGGACCGGCGGGCCCGAGCATGGTGTCGACCAGGTCGCGCAGACGGTCGGCTTCGGTAATGATGACGGCGGTGTATTCCTTGAGCGCGCCATCGTGCAGTTCACGTTCGAGCAGTTGCGCCGCGCCACGCAGACCGCCCAGCGGGTTCTTGATTTCATGCGCCAGCTGGCGAACCATGAGCCGGCTGCCATCGACCCGGGTGAGTAATTCGGTGTCGCGGGAGATGCGCTGACGTTGCCGTGCGTCGCTGAGCTCCACCAGCAGATGCGTGCCGGTCACCTGCCCTTCGAGCGGCGTCACGGTAATGTCGACCAGCACCGAGGGGCGCGCCGAGGGCAACATCGGCACCGGCGCCAGCGCCAACTCGTGGCCAGCGCAGGGCTCGGCGCTAGCGAGCGCGCGGCGCAACAAGTCGATCAGCGGTTTGGCGCCCGCGAACAGTTCGCTCACCGGATGACCGCGCGCCTGCTTGAGGCTTAGTCCGAGCAGATCCTGCGCGCCCACGTTCGCATAGACCACGCACAATTGCGCGTCGAGCACCAGCAGGCCGGTGGCGAGCGCATCGAGCAGCTCGGTGGAATCGAAGTGCGCCAGCGGCGAGCTGGCTTGCGTATCACGGCCCACGTTTGCGCCGCCCGCCAGCTCGCGGAATGCTGGCGCGCTGGCTGCAACGACAGCTCAGCGGCGGCGATTGGGATTCGCGGGCGCCAGCACCGAGGGCTGGCGCACGTGAAATCTCACCAGCGCTGACCTGCAGACACTCTTGTTGTTGGAATCGCGCAGCTCGGCGGCCACCGTGTGCGTGCCACGATCGACGGGCGTGATATGAAATTCGAGCTGGTCGGCGGTTGCTGCTTCCATCGCCGTGCCATCGAAACTCAGCACCACATGATCGTTTGAGCGCTTGGGCGGATGCGGCTCCACTGCCACAGTGAGCGACTCGACATCGATCAGCACCTGATCGTCGGCCGGCTGTACGATGGCACAACTGCTGTACTGAAATGACGCTGCGCTGGGCCGTTTGCCGCTCGCCCCCGGGCTCGCCCGGCCCGTCAGGGTGCCCGGGGCCACTTCGCTGCTGCCGCTGGAGGAATAGGTCTGCGCCGAGCCCAGCATGATTTTCTCTGCGCCCGGGTGCGGCTGATCTGAATAGTGCACGCCGTCGGCATCCACCCAGCGATAGGTGACGCCAGCCGACACACAGGTTGCAAACAGCAGCAGCAGGAGAATGCTTGAGGTGCGCATGGGGCTCAAGCATAGACCCCTTCGCGCCCTGGGTACAAAAGCGGGTGACAGCCCTGTGATGTCCGTCACCCGCTTGCGTGTGCATGAGGCCTGCGGCCGCAGCGCGTCAGACGCTGTAATACATATCGAGCTCGCAGGGATGCGTCGACATGCGGTAGCGCTGAACTTCCTGGTTCTTCAGGCCGATATAGGCGTCGATGACGTCGTCCGTGAACACCCCGCCACGCTTGAGGAACTCGCGATCCTTGTCGAGGTGCTCGAGCGCCATATCGAGCGAATGGCAGACCTGCGGGATATGTTTAGCCTCTTCCGGCTCCAGATCGTAAAGATCCTTGTCGGCCGGATCGCCGGGGTGCATCTTGTTCTGGATGCCATCTAGCCCGGCCATCATCATGGCCGCAAACGCGAAGTATGGGTTCGCGGCCGAATCCGGGAAGCGCACTTCGATGCGGCGCGCCTTCGGATTGGGCACCCACGGAATGCGGATCGAGGCGCTGCGATTGCGGGCCGAGTAGGCCAGCATCACCGGCGCTTCGAAGCCCGGCACCAGGCGCTTGTAGCTGTTGGTACCCGGATTGGTGAAGGCGTTGATCGCTTTGGCGTGCTTGATGATGCCGCCAATGTAATAGAGCGCGGTGTCGGAAAGTCCGCCGTACTTGTCCCCCGCGAACAGTGCCACGCCCGCTTTCTGCAGCGATTGATGCACGTGCATGCCCGAACCGTTGTCGCCGACCAGCGGCTTGGGCATGAAGGTCGCTGTCTTGCCGTGCAGGTGCGCGACGTTGTGCACGCAGTACTTGAGGATCTGCACTTCGTCGGCCTTCTTGACGAGGCCACCGGCGCCGACGCCGATTTCGCATTGACCGCCGGTCGCCACTTCATGGTGATGCACTTCGACCGTGAGGCCCATGTCCTCCAGCGCCTTGCACATCGCCGAGCGGATGTCCTGGAAGGCATCAACCGGCGGCACCGGGAAATAGCCGCCCTTGACGCCGGGGCGATGCCCCATGTTGCCCTCGGGGAAAGCAGTGTTGGAATTCCACGCACCCTGCACCGAATCGATCGCGTAGCCACAGCTGTGCATGTCGTTGTTCCAGCGCACGCTGTCGAAGATGAAGAATTCGTTTTCCGGCCCGAACAGCGCACCATCGGCAATGCCGGTCGACTTGAGGTAAGCCTCGGCGCGCTTTCCCAGAGAGCGCGGGTCGCGCTCATAGCCCTGCATGGTGGCCGGCTCGATCACATCGCAACGGATGTTGACCGTGGCGTCGGCGAAGAACGGGTCAAGAACGGCCGTGGTGGCATCGGGCAGCAGAATCATGTCCGACTCGTTGATACCCTTCCAGCCGCCGATCGATGAACCGTCGAACATCTTGCCTTCGACAAAGAAATCGGGGGTCAGGTAACGCGCCGGCACGGTGACGTGCTGCTCCTTGCCGCGCGTGTCGGTAAAGCGCAGATCGCAAAACTTCACGGCTTTTTCTTTGACTAATTTGACGACATCGGTCGGACTCATAGCGCCTCCGGTTAGAGAAATTCGCGGGTACAGGATCCGGCTTGAATGCAGGCCCTGTGCCAGCTCCGGGTTGAAATTAAACTGTTTTGAAATCCGGGAGTTACCGATCGGCCGGGCATGGCCGGTCGAACTTTAGACTCCGCGATGCACTAGTATAGTGCGCACACAGCTTTGTTGCCCCGTTTCCGTGCCTTTTGCGCGCGCGCGGCGCGGGCGAAACCTTGAGGCCGGCGTGGCTCTGTATACTCGCCGGCCAGTGACAGGCGGCGCGCAACCAAGGGTAGCGATGAAGAGCGGCAAGATCGGCGCAAAACCGCGCACATTTCAGGAACTTATCTTCGCTTTGCAGCGCTACTGGTCCGATCAGGGCTGCGTCATCCTGCAACCCTACGATATGGAAGTGGGCGCCGGCACATTCCACACGGCGACTTTCCTGCGCTCGATTGGCCCGGAGCCCTGGAGCGCGGCCTACGTCCAGCCCTCGCGCCGCCCGACCGACGGCCGCTATGGCGACAACCCGTTCCGGCTGCAACATTACTACCAGTTCCAGGTGCTGATCAAACCCTCGCCCGCCGACATCCTGGAGCGCTATCTGGGAAGTCTTGAGTTCCTCGGGCTGGATCCACTGGTCAACGATGTCCGCTTTGTCGAGGACAACTGGGAATCACCCACACTTGGCGCCTGGGGTCTGGGCTGGGAAGTGTGGCTCAACGGCATGGAGATCACGCAGTTCACCTACTTTCAGCAGGTCGGCGGCCTCGACTGCCGGCCCGTGAGCGGCGAAATCACCTACGGTCTCGAGCGTCTTGCGATGTATCTGCAGGGGGTCGAGAGCATCTTCGATATTGTCTGGGCCGACGGCCCGCGCGGCCGTGTCACTTATGGCGACGTGTTCCATCAGAATGAGCAGGAGCAGTCCGCCTACAATTTCGAACACGCCGATACCGCCGTACTGCTGCGTCACTTCGATGACCATGAGCGCTCCTGTGGTGCGCTGCTGGCCGCGAAGCTCGCCCTGCCGGCCTACGAGCAGGTGCTCAAGGCCTCGCACGTTTTCAATCTGCTGGACGCGCGCCGCGCCATTTCGGTGACCGAGCGGCAGCGATTCATACTGCGGGTCCGCACGCTGGCGCGTGGCGTCGCGCAGACCTACTACGCGAGCCGTGAAGCCCTGGGGTTCCCGCTGCTGCCCAAGCGCGCTGCAGACGCATCTGCGTCAGGCGGTGGCGCATGAGCAGCACGCCGGGCGTCGCCACGAAGACTGTTGCGCGCCGCGATTTTCTTTTTGAACTCGGCACTGAAGAGCTGCCGCCCAAGGCATTGCCGGCGCTGGAAAAGTCGCTGCGTGTAGCCATTGCCGAGCGGCTCACTGCGGCGGGTCTGGCGCACGGCGCCCTGCAATCCTTCGCGACCCCGCGGCGGCTCGCGGTACGCGTGCGGCGCCTGGCGCTGCAGCAGCCCGATCAGCTGATACGCCGCCGGGGCCCGCCGCTCCGTGCCGCGTTTGATGCGGATGGCGTGCCGACGCGCGCTGCTGCTGCCTTTGCGGCCAGTTGCGGTGTAGCGCTCGAGGCGCTGGGTCGCGAGCGCGACGAGAAAAACAATGAGTACCTGTGGTTTGGCGGCACGAAATCCGGTGCCACCACGGCGTCGCTGTTGCCCGGCATCGTCAGCGAAGCGCTGGCAGCGTTGCCGATTCCGAAGCGCATGCGCTGGGGCGAGGGCGAAGCGCAGTTCGTACGGCCGGTGCATTGGCTGGTAATGCTGCTGGGCAACGAAGTCGTGCCGGCAACCATTCTGGGAACGGTCGCGGGCCGCAATACGCGCGGCCATCGCTTTCATGCGCCGCGTGAGCTGCCGCTGCGCGCGCCAGCCAGTTACGAGCGCACACTGCAGCGGCGCGGTAAAGTGTGGCCAGACTTCCCGGCGCGGCGCGAACTGATACGCGCACAGGTAGTGGCGGCGGCCGAGGCGCTGGGTGGCCAGGCCATCATTGATCCCGAGCTCCTGGATGAAGTCACTGCACTGGTCGAATGGCCGGTGCCGGTCAGTGGACAATTCGAACCGCGTTTCCTCGCCCTGCCGCGCGAAGTCCTGATCGCAACGCTCCAGGATCATCAGCGTTATTTTGCCGTCGAATCCGCCAGTGGCGCTTTGCTGCCCAGCTTCATTACCATCAGCAATATAGAGAGTCGCGATGCGGCGGTGGTACGCGCCGGCAACGAACGCGTGGTGCGCCCGCGCCTGGCCGACGCCGCGTTCTTCTGGGAACAGGATCGCCGCACGCCGCTTGATCAGCACCTGGGTGCGCTGGATCGCGTCACCTTTCAGGTGCAGCTCGGGTCCATCGGCGCCAAGGCACGGCGCATCGCCACGCTCGCCGGACTGCTGGCGCCGGCGGTGGGCGCATCGGCAGCACAGACACTGCGCGCAGCGCAATTGTGCAAGTGCGATCTGCTCACCACGATGGTCGGTGAATTTCCAGAACTACAGGGCGTGATGGGCGAGTACTACGCACGCGCCGATGGCGTGGAAGCGGCCATCGCCACGGCGATTCGCGAACACTATCTGCCGCGCAGTGCCGGCGACACGCTGCCCGCCACGCCGGCGGGCACGGCACTGGCGATCGCGGATCGCCTCGACACGCTGGCTGGCATCTTCGCCATCGGTCAAAAACCTTCGGGTACCCGCGATCCCTTTGCGTTGCGCCGCGCCGCGATAGGCCTGCTGCGCATTGCCCTGGAAAAGCACCTGGAATTTGACCTGCGCGCGCTGATTGAGCGCGCGGTGGCGCTCGCTGTCACCGCCATGGCCGAGGCCGGCGCGACCACAACCGCGCCAGCCGATCCCGCCGCGTTGGTTACCGAGATCCAGGCATTCATCATTGAGCGCCTGCGCGCCATGTATCTGGAGGGCGTTCGCGTCACCGGCGTCAGCACCGAGATGTTCGATGCCGTGCTGGACAGCGCGCCGGCGTCGCTCCCTGATTTCGAGGCGCGCCTGCGCGCGCTGGTGTCATTCCTGACCCGACCCGAGGCCACCAGTCTCACCGCCGCCAACAAGCGTATCGCCAACATCCTGAAGAAATCGGCGGCCGGCGCCACACTGCCGATCGACGCGCAGCTGCTGCAGGTCACGGCCGAACAGGCGCTGCACCGCGAACTTGGTGCAGCACGACCCGGGGTCGAAGCGGCGCTTGCCACGCGTGACTATGCGGCAGCTTTCACCGCGCTGGCGGCGCTGCGCCCCAGCATCGACGATTTTTTCGAATCAGTGCTGGTGAATGACAGCGACGCACGGCTGCGCAATAACCGGCTGGCGCTGCTGGCACAGCTGCGGGCGCTGTTCACGCGCATTGCCGATCTCTCGCGCCTGCCTGGTTGATTGCCCATGCAGTGGCTGCGCTCACTCGTGTTCACGCTCTGGTTTTTTCTCTGGACTGCCTGCTACGCGATATTTTTCTTCATCGCCGCCGCGCTGCTGCCGTTTCGCGGCCGCTGGGTACTGGCGCAGGTGTGGGGAAAAGTCCTGCTGTGCACGCTGCGCTGGTGCTGCCGGCTCGATTATCAAATCACCGGCCGCGAGCAGCTGCCGGCGGGCAATCACGTCGCGCTGATGAAGCATTCTTCGAGCTGGGAGGCCTTTGCCCAGCTGGTAATGCTGCCGGCGCAGGTCTGGGTGCTCAAGCGCGAACTGATGTGGGTGCCGGCACTCGGCTGGTGCCTGAAGCTGATGCGCGCCATTGCCATCGATCGCGGCGCCGGTGGCGCGGCCGTGCGCAGTGTGATCGAGCAGGGTAAGCAGCGCCTGGCCGAGGGCAAATGGGTGGTGATTTTTCCGGAGGGCACACGCATGCCCCCGGGCGCGACCCGTCGCTATGGCGTCAGCGGCGCACTGCTGGCTGCGGAAACGGGCAGATTGATCGTACCGATAGCGCACGATGCCGGCTACTACTGGCCGCGGCGCGGCTTATACAAGAAGCCCGGCACCATCCACGTGACGATCGGTCCGCCCATCCAGACCGCCGGGCGCGACCCGCGCGATATCAATGCCGAAGCGCAGGCCTGGATCGAGGCGCATTCACGCCCGCCGACCGAGCAGGCAGGCTGAGCCGAGGCCTCAGCGCCCCAACGCCGTCCGGAGCGAGGCCATCTCGGCGGCTGACTCATTCAGAAGCAGCGTACAGTCGGCAGCGTTCAACCCCAGACGGGTGATGGGGTGCGCCACGCGCAGCTTTTCGACCAGCAATTCCGGGGAATCTTTCAGGCTGTTGAGCAGCGCCGCAGTCGCCAGCACGTCGGGCAGCGCGCTGCCGGGTCGCGTCGCCTGATCGCGTGTCTCGAAAGTATGTACCGCCTCGACCACTTCGTCGACGACCTGCCAGCTCGCCAACAGCGCGCGCGCAATGCCCGCGTGCCAGTCGCGCACAATTGCCTGATAGGACCCAGAGTCAGCAAACAACCCAGGATGTGCGGCCGCGCGCGTCAGAATGTAGATGCGCCCCACGTTGGCGATCAGGCCCGCAAACAAAGCCGTATCCGGACTCATGCGCCGGCAACGGCGTGCGATCACGCAGGCACTTGAAGCCATGGCCACGGAATCCAGCCACAACTGCGAGAGTTGCGGTTCAATGTCGCGGTATTCATCGCGGCGCCGTAATTGTGCGACCGCAAAGCTGACCGCGGCGGCGCGCAGACTATCGAAGCCGAGGCGCGCGACCGCGGTGCGCAGATCAATGACCGGCGTGCTCGAGGGGTTCATCGCCGCCGAATTGGCCAGACTGACGATCCGCGCCGCCAGCACCGCCTCGGCGCCGACGATGCGTACCACCATATCCGTGCTGACGCCCTCGTCGGCCAACAGGTCCTGCACCCGCAGCGCCACTTCCGGAAAGCCCGGCAGCTCCACCGGCCCCGCACTCAGTGCTGCGCTGAGTTCGCGCGCGAACTCGCAGCCAGCATCCTGCTGGGCGCCGCTCTCACCAGGCACTGTGGCAATAGTGTTCATTGATGCAGCCCGTATCGGCCTGGGCGAGCGCTTACTTGAGCGCCCCGGACTCAGCCGGCTGCGGCCTGCCAGGGGAATTGGCTCACATATTGGCCGCGCCGCTTGGCGCCTCACCGGCCCGCAGGACAGTTTCCGTGGCCGGTTTCCTGGCAAACTTGCGAGCCAGCCAGCGCTCAAAATCATCGATCATCGTGAAGCCGGCGGGCACCATGACCAGGGTCAGCGCGGTGGAGGTAATCAGGCCACCGATCACCGCGATCGCCATCTGCCCCTGGAACCCGGCATCACCCGACAGCCCGATGGCGACCGGCGTCATTCCGGCGATCATCGCCACCGAGGTCATGACGATCGGGCGCGCGCGCTTGTGGCCGGCCTCGAGCAGGGCGGTCAGCCGATCCTTGCCAGCACGCATTTCCTCGATGGCGAACTCGACCAGCAGGATTGAATTCTTGGCGACGATGCCCATCAGCATGAGGATGCCGAGCACCGTTGAGATCGAGAACGGACTGCCGGTGACCGCCAGCGCCACCACCGTGCCGCCGAACGCCAGCGGCAGCGCCGAGAGAATCGTGATCGGCTGGAAGACGCGCGCAAACAGCAGCACCAGCACTGCGAACACCATGAGGATGCCGGCGACCATGGCAATCACGAAGCTGGTGAATAGTTCCTGCATGTACTGCGCCTGGCCGACCTCGACGATCTGCACGCCGGTGGGCAGGTTCTTGAAGATCGGCAGGGCGCGGATCTTGTCGAGTGCCGTGCCCAGCTGCGCATTGTTCAGGTCGGCTTCGAGCGAGATGCGCCGGCTCTGGTTATAGCGGCGCACTTTCGAAGGCCCCTGCCCGAAGGAGATGTCGGCCACCGCCTTGAGCGGCACCGTGGCGCCGCTGCCGGTGCGCACCGGCAGGTTCTCGATAGTCGCCAGGTTGCTGCGCGCAGATTCAACCAGGCTCACACGTATCGGAATCTGCCGGTCGGAGAGCGAGAACTTGGCATTGTTCTGCGGGTTGTCGCCGAGCGTCGCCACGCGCACGGTCTCGCTGATGCTGGCGACAGTGACGCCAAGTTGCGCGGCGAGGTCGAGTCGCGGGCGCACCCGCAGTTCGGGCCGCGCCATGTCGCCATTGATGCGCGGATCGCGCAGCTCCTTGAGCGTGCGCATCTGCTCGACCGCCGTGCGCGCCGTGCGCTGCACCAGCTCCGGATTGCTGCCGACGACGTACAGCGTGAGATCGCGCCCGCCGCCATCGCTCTGACTCTGGAAGGTGACGCGTGCATCGGGAATTACCCGCAGCTCCTTGCCGACCTGCTGCTCCCACTGCTTCTGGCTGAGCTTGCGCTGCGAGGGCTGCACCAGCTGCACGTAGATGTTGCCGGAGCGCACCTCACCGTCCTCGTCCTCGCCCAGCGACTCGACCACATTCATGACTTCGGGGTGGCGCCGCAGGATCTGGTAGGCCTGATCGGCGGCCGCAGCGGTCTGGCTGAGCAGCACGCCGGGGGGCAGCTCCACCTTGACCGTCGAGGACGAGCTGTCGTTGTCGGGTGTGAAGGCCTTGGGGATCAGGATCAGGCCGATGACCGAAAGCACGAAGATCAGCACGCCGGCGCCCATGGTCTTCCAGCGATGCCGGACCGTCCAGCGCAGCGTACGCAGGTACCACTCCATGGTCGGGCCGTCGGCGCCGCGCAGCTTGTCGTGCGGCTTGAGCATATAGGCCGCCATCAGCGGCGTGATCAGGCGTGCGACCACCAGCGACATGAACACCGCCACGGCGACGGTGAAGCCGAACTGGATGAACCACTGGCCGACCAGCCCGCCCATGAAGCTGACCGGCAGGAACACCGCGATGATGGCAGCCGAGCAGGCGACCACCGCGAGGCCGATCTCGTCGGCGGCATCCATGGCGGCCTGGTAGCCGGTCTTGCCCATTTTCATGTGGCGCGTGATGTTCTCGATCTCGACGATGGCATCGTCGACCAGCACGCCGGTGATCAACGAGAGCGCCAACAGCGTCATCTGGTTGAGCGTGAAACCGAACCAGTGCATGAAGGCGAAGGTGGGAATGGCCGCCAGCGGAATCGCCACCGCCGCGATGCCGGTGGCGCGCCAGTCGCGCAGGAACACGAACACGATGGCCACTGCCAGGATCGCACCTTCAATCAGTGCCTCGATGGAAGCGCGGTACGAGCGCTGCGTAAAATCGACGGTGGTGAATACCTGCTTGAGGGTGATGCCGCTGTTTTCCTTGCTGACCTTGGCAAGCTCGTCCTCGACAGCGCGTAGAGTGGTGACGTCGGAGGAGCCCTTGGCCTTGAACACCGCAAA
>Ga0315270_10000857_pt1 | contig 16404 bp, 12 predicted proteins | sample C1_bottom_MG_FD_204932 | JGI IMG/M metagenome (GOLD analysis project Ga0315270, IMG submission 204932) | Sediment microbial communities from Yellowstone Lake, YNP, Wyoming, USA - C1_bottom | ecosystem: Environmental > Aquatic > Freshwater > Lake > Sediment | place: USA: Wyoming | collected...
CTCCTTGGAGAAACATGCGGACGCGCCTCGCGCGTGGAGCGTTTTGAAGGTCATGCGCGATCTGGGGATGTTCGCGCTGCCAAATACGGTGGCAATGAACTCACCTGGGACGATCACAACTTCAACGCGTAGTCGTGCAGAACTGATACATCAGAGATGTTTCGACTAGACGGCAAGAAGGCATTAGTCACTGGCGCTGCTGGCGGCTTGGGCAGGGCCATCGCTGATGTATTAGCCCAACAGGGTGCTTTGGTCTACGGCACAAGCCGAGATCAGGCAACTGCCGAAATTCTCGCCACTCGATATGGATCAGAACCGGTCGTAATGGATCAGGCCAATTTGGCCGGCATCGAAACTGCAGTTGAACATTTGTACAAAGTGAGTGGCGGCATTGATCTCCTTTGCAACAACGCTGGTATTAATGTTCCACAGAAAGCCATTGAAGTGGACGTGGAGACTTGGAACAAGATTCTAAACGTGAATCTATCGGGCGTCTTTTTTCTTTCGCAGGCGATAGGAAAGCGTTGGATTCGTGATGGGATAAGAGGCGGCATTGTAAATGTGAGTTCTCAAGCTGGAAGCGTCGCGATTGAGGAACGTGCTAGTTATGGAGCAAGCAAGGCCGGACTTTCGCATCTGACCAAGGTTCTGGCGCTTGAATGGGCTCCAAATGGAATCAGGGTTAACGCCATAGCGCCGACCTTTATCCGTACTGAACTAACTGAATCAACTCTTAGTAAACCGGGGTGGGCAGAGGAATTACTCTCCCGAATTCCCTTGGGCAGGCTTGGAACGCCCGAAGATGTTGCGGGTGCAGTGGTCTATCTCTTCTCCGAGGAAGCCAGCCTCGTTACTGGACACGTACTGATTGTTGACGGCGGATACACCATTCGATGAAGGAGCACCACATGAAGAATGAAAAATCCACGACGATCGCGGTCATCGGTGCCGGCTACATGGGTGGCGGAATGGCGCAAGTCTTTGCGCTTTCGGGATATCGCTGTTTGCTAGCTGATGCGAACTTCGAGATCGCTCAAAACTCCCTTAACCGTCTAATCAGAGAATCCGAAGCATTCGAAGCGCAAGGTTTGTTTGCTAAGGGGAGCACTGATTTGATTGTAAGCAACTTACATGTTGCTCAGAGCATCGAAGAGGCCTCAATGCAGGCTGATTACATTGCCGAAGTTGTGCCAGAAGTTGCTGAAATAAAAAGGGATGTTCTCACACGTATTAGTGGGTCGGCGCGCGTAGACGCGATCATCGCGTCAAATACTTCCGCTATTCCGATTGCCAAATTAGCAGCCTGGGTTTCAAACCCAGTGCGCTTTCTGGGCGTCCATTGGATGAATCCAGCGCCATTTGTCCCTGGGGTTGAGTTAATCGCTTCGCCTGAAACCAGTGAAGAGGTTCTTCAATTTGTTGAAGGCCTCATTGGTGGCGTCGGAAAAATTACATGTCGAGTCTCCGATATTGCTGGTTTCATTGCGAACCGTCTGCAGTTCGCCCTTTATCGGGAAGCGGTCACAATGTTTGAAGAGGGCAGCGCGACGCCCGAAGAGGTTGACACAGTTGTTAGCAACACATTTGGTTTCCGACTTGCGTTCTTTGGCCCGTTTGCAATTGCTGACATGGCTGGACTGGATGTTTATGCTGGTGCGTATCGCAGTCTTTCTGAAGCCTACGGAGAAAGATTCTCTGCACCCAAAGCTCTTCTAGAAAAAACAGAGGCGGGGGAATTTGGATTGAAAACAGGTGGCGGTTTCATCGGTTTAGATGTCGAGCAGAAAGATGCAATCGCTGCTTATCGAAATCGTGCATATGCCGCGCTGTCGCAACTCAAAAAAGATTTAGGGCCACCCCCTGGATTTCCTGCTAAATGAATTCCAGATTGTTAACAATTTCGTTATATATAACTTGACCATCGCCGATGGCACCGGGCCTTACTCGAGGTAGTTTCAATTCATAACTTTTCAATAACAGATCAAACGTTAATCCAACTCCCGAAGTGAGCGTGATTTGCGAGTGATTTCACTGAAATAGCCCTGGAAATGTCAGAAGTGTTGGCAAGAGGACGATTTTTGACCCCGAGAAGTACCCTAATAAGACTGTCATTTAGTGTTAACACTGAGTTAACAATAAGTGATTTCCGCAACAGTTTAACTTGACGTATTGTTTTCTCTTGCTTACTATCCAACCACTCATTGGAGGTTCACCTTGAATCGTGAAGTAGCAGTGAACAAGCAGTGTGAGCCATGTCGCTTAATCATGACGAAATCGGGGTCCATGTAATGAGTGCAATGCAGACAGGAAATACTCGTGACGAGCGAGTACTTGCCGGCGATGAAGCCGGTTTCGGCCGTCATCTAGAACCTGGCAAACGTCCTGCATTGATTTTGGTTGACTTTGTAAAAGCATATTTTGAGCCGGGTGCTCAGTTGTATATGGGTTTAGATAGTTGTCTTCATTCAGCAGCGCGATTATTGAAAGCTGCACGACAAGCCGGCATTCTCGTAATTCATACACAAGTTTCGTTTTCCGAAGGTGGAGTTAACGGCGGAGTCTTCTTTAAGAAGATCGACGCCCTAAAACATTTCGTTGGCAATGCTCCTCTTGGAGAGATCATGCCCGAGGTGAAGCCATTGCCTAGCGAAGTGGTGATTGTTAAGCAATATGCGAGTTCCTTCTTTGGCACCACTCTTGCTTCAACACTTCAAGCAAGTGGGGTTGACACTCTAATCGTTACAGGCGTGAGTACAAGTGGTTGCGTCCGCGCTACAGCAGTGGATGCAATCCAGCATGGTTTTATCCCGCTAGTTTGCCGTGAAGCGGTCGGCGACAGAAATGATGGCCCTCACGAGGCGAATTTGTTTGATCTGCAAGCCAAATATGCAGAGGTCATGTCTGAGGAATCAATTCTTCAATACATAACCTCGCTCACAGAGAGTGCAAATACTAAATGAGCAAAATTGATGAGCCAGTAAGCAACGACGTGCCAGCCTTAGTGAAAGGTAGCGTTTCTAGATTGGGACGCCTTCCACAAGTGACGCAACGCCTAGAGCGCTACGGAGTTCTATTTGCGTGGGTAGCCGTTGCTCTGCTTTTCTCAATCTTGCTCCCTAAGACATTTCCTACCTGGCCAACTGTCCGACTCATCTTTGGAACCCAGACAGTTATTCTCTTTGCCACGATCGGCCTGATGTTCTCCTTGGCGGTTGGAGAATTCGACCTGTCGATGGGCAGCATGGTGGGTTTTGGTGGGTCGATGATGACCGTGCTCAACGGAACAAACCACTGGCCAGCGTGGGCTGCAGTATTGGCCACGCTTGTAACTAGTTTTCTCTTCGGGTGCATCAATGCGTTCTTGGCCGTTTACATCGGCGTTCAATCGATCATTATTACCTTAGGCACGGGCACTTTGCTCGCGGGATTGTCCTTAGCTATCACCGGGGGCCAAGTCGTTACAGGTATTTCAACATCGCTTGTTAACTTCATTTCCACCCAATTTCTAGGCATTCCATTGCCTTTCTACTTCGCCGTTCTCCTCACCGTTGTGGCTTGGTTCATTTTGCAGCAGACACCTTTGGGGCGCCGAATGATCTTCGTACAGGAAAATCGTGAGGTCGCTCGACTTGCAGGTCTTAAGGTAAAACGAATTAGGGCTGGGGGACTTATTGCCACTGCCACCATTGCGGGCTTTGCGGGAATGGTTTTGGCTGGAACAAACGGCGCAGCCAATCCTCAAGCAGGTTCTTACTACTTATTACCAGCCTTCGCTGCGGCATTCCTAGGTTCAACGGCCATCATTCCTGGCCGATTTAACGCGATTGGAACTTTTGTTGCCGTCTACTTCTTAGTCACCGGTATCACGGGTCTGCAGTACCTGGGATATGCGGGATGGCCAGAACAGGTCTTCTACGGAGGCTCTCTTGTCCTCGCAGTAACAATCAGCCATTTGGTAGGTAGGCACCAGATCAAGGGCAACTAGCCCTAGCTGGCGAAAACGAAAAACCTAGAGTTCCCGAAGTCATCGAGAACAATCCAAGGAGGAAGCAATGAGAAGAGCTACACCAATTGCACGTCCCGATGCGGGAAGTAGGTCTCGAAAGAAGAGTTTCGCAGCCCTATCTTTAACGGTCGGTATTGCAGTTACAGCTTCAGTTCTAGCTCCAGTTGTGTCGGCAAGTGCTGCAACAAGCACTGCCACATCGGCTGGCGTTATTCGAGCCACTGCAGTCGTAAATTCGTTCCGCAAGCCGCCAGTATGGAAGGGCCCATCCGCAACAGTTAGTGTTAAGGGTCTTGCTGGAAAGCGCGTTGTCTATATCAACGTCTCCAGCGGAATTCCTGTTCTAAAGTATTGGTCTGACCACGTCACAGCTCTCGCCCTCAAGTACGGCGGAGTGAAAGTTGAAGTTGTAGATGCAAAAGGTTCAGTAGACGAGGCAAACAAGGGCTTCGCTATGGCTATCGCAACCAAGGCAGATGCAGTTCTTCTTCAAGCATTCCCTGCCTCTCTATTTAAGAAGCAGATCGATGACGCACACGCTGCTGGCATCAAGGTCATTACCGGCAATACCGGTGTTCCTGGAGATGTTTCAGGTGGACAAGACGCTGAAGTCAGCTTCGACTACGCCCAGGTTGGTCGCATTATGGCTGACTGGTTCGTTATGGACTCAAAGGGCAAAGGCAAGGGCCTCGTTGTAAGTTCTAACGACGTTCCTGCTTCACCTACCCAAGCCAACGCAATTGTTGCTGAAGCTAAGAAGAACTGTCCTGCTTGTAACTTGATCGTCAAGGACGTTCAGATTCCACAGTGGCAGACCTCAATCCCAACACTGTTCCAATCAACGATAAACACAGATCCAACCCGCAACTATTTGCTTCCAATCTACGATGGCCAGTCACTACCAGGCCTTGGTGCAATTAGAGCTGCCGGCGCTGGAAGCAAGGTCAGTGTAGGAACATTCAATGCAACACCTGGCATTGTTGAGTCTTTGAACGATCCAAAGAGCGGTCTTAAGCTCGATGTCGGTGGAAACAATGAGTGGTGGTCATACGCCGGTACAGACACGATCTTCCGTGTCTTGAGTGGTACTGCACCAATTTCAAACTACAACGTTGGACTCCGCGTTTTCGATACCTCTAACTCAAACTTGATTAAGGGTACTGATGACGGTCCATGGTACGGATACACAGGCTTCCGAGGACGCTTCACAGCTCTCTGGAAGAAGTAAATTCCACTTTCAATCCGCGGGTGCGATATCGCACCCGCGGATTGAAAACCAAAAGATTTTTGAAGTTACTAACTACTTATATGACATCCGAGGGAGTTGAACATGGCAGCCACTGAAGGAATGCAACAAGTTGAGCAGCACACGTTGAGTGCACGCCACCTTGCCAAGACCTTTAATGGAGTGACAGTTCTATCCGATGTCTCATTAGATATCGCACCCGGTGAAGTGGTCGCCCTAATTGGGCAAAATGGAAGCGGCAAATCAACTTTTATTAAAATTCTCTCTGGATTTCACTCCCCAGATACAGGTGCCGAAGTCTTTATGGGAGGCGAGAGCGTCGTAGACGTTCTAAACGAAGGTCCAAGCCGCACAGGAATGGCCTTTATCCATCAGGATCTTCCGCTGATTGAATCCATGACTATTTTGGAGAATTTGCGCGTCGCGCGATTCACAACGAATTTCGCACATCGCATTCAATGGAGTGACGAGAGGGCAACTGTTAAGCGAGTTCTTGCCACGGTTGGTCTGGATCTCTCGCCCAACCTGCGCATCTCGCAACTTTCCGTGACGGAGAAGGCGCTTGTTGCGATTGCACGCGGATTGTCAGAAGTTGAGTCCGAGAACTCAACAGGCCCAAGACTCTTGGTTCTAGATGAACCAACCGCCTACCTTCCACAAGATGGCGTACAACGCCTATTTAGAGTTGTGCAAGGTTTGGCCGATCAAGGTGTAAGTATTTTGTTCGTATCACATCGACTCGATGAAGTTCTTGACTATTGCTCTCGCACGGTGGTCTTTCGTGGCGGAGAACTCGTTGCCGATATGCCAACTGCTGGCAAAACTGAGCGAGATCTTGTCGAAATCATGCTCGGACGAGCCCCTGAGAGCATTTATCCCGATCGGAACGCGGCGGCGGGTGAGATCGTACTCGAGGTAGTCGGTCTAACAGGTAGCCAAGTTCGAGGAATCGAATTTGACGGACGTAACGGAGAGATCGTTGGTTTTGTTGGACTTCCTGGGGAAGGCTACGACGAGATTCCCTACCTGTTGGCAGGTGCTCAATCGTGTTCAGCCGGGATGGCTGTAGTTAATGGTGTAGAAGTAGATTTGGTCAAACTCAATCCAGCAGAGGCCATTCACAATGGAATTGTCTTGCTACCTGCTGACCGAAAAGGTTCAAGTGGAGCGATCACCCTTTCAGTTGGTGAGAACTTAACTCTTCCTACTTTGGCACGGTATACAAAATTTGGATCAGTAATCCGTCATGCGGTTGAACGGCAGACCGTTGCTGCTGAACTTAAGCGATTTACTGTCACGCCACCAAACCAGAAGGCTCCGCTGGCAACTCTCAGTGGTGGCAACCAGCAGAAGGTGCTCCTCGCCAAATGGGCCATCGCCGAACCGAAAGTCTTTCTCCTTCACGAGCCAACACATGGTGTTGATGTTGGAGCCAAACGAGAAGTTTTCGCTCAACTCGATCTTCTAGCTCGAAAAGGCGCTCTGCTATTAATTAGTAGCGTCGAATATGAGGATCTCGTAAATATGTGCGATCGTGTTCACGTTGTACGCAAGGGCGCGATCATTCGCACTTTATCCGGTGATTCCCTTAACGCCCATGACCTTGCTGCCGCAGTGCACGCGCGATGAGTTCATTATGAAAATCCAGGGCGCAGTTCTTGATCGGATGAACGATGCAAGACCGTATGCAACAAGCATGCCAATTAGTGTGCAAAGTGTTGACCTTGATCCTCCGGGTCCGGGCGAACTACTGGTAAGAATCGAAATTGCAGGAGTATGTCACTCCGATCTGTCGGTGGTTAACGGAAGCAGGCCTCGTCCGGTGCCGATGCTCCTTGGGCATGAAGCCGCTGGAATCGTTGAAGCTATCGGTGAAGGTGTCGAAGACATTGAAGTTGATCAACGCGTGGTTACCACTTTCTTACCGCGTTGTGAAGATTGTCGTGCTTGCGCATCCGGGGGTCGGGCTCCATGCACTAATGGAAGTGCCTCGAACGCGGCGGGTGAGTTGCTACGTGGTGGATCCCGACTTCACATTGGCAATGTAAAAGTTCGACATCATCTCGGGGTATCCGGATTTGCAACATACGCAGTTGTCGACCGCCGTTCTGTCGTTCCGGTTGATTTGAATGTTCCAGCAAGAGTCGCAGCGATGATGGGCTGCGCCGTCCTCACTGGCGGAGGCGCCGTCATCAATTCAGGCCAACTTCAATCGGGGGAGACGCTCGTTGTAATTGGACTGGGCGGAGTTGGTATGGCCGCGATTCTTGCTGGTCTTGCTCATGATGGAGTACGCGTCATAGGTATCGATGCCAGACCCGAGAAACTCGTGTTGGCACGGGAATTCGGCGCTCATGAAGTGTATTTGCCTGATGAAGCGCGCGCTTCTGGTGTGCGGGCCGACGTTGTGGTGGAAGCAGTCGGTAGCGCAAAAGCATTCGAATCAGCGATTGCCCTAACCGCGCCGGGCGGACGAACTGTCACCGTCGGTCTTCCCGCATCAAATGATCTCGCAACGATTTCTCCGCTGATGTTGGTGGCGGAAGGTCGCTCAGTTATTGGCAGTTACATGGGTTCTTCGGTCCCATCACGCGACGTCCCCATATTCATAAATATGTGGCGAGAAGGAAGATTTCCTGTAGAAAAACTTATATCCGCTGAGATTGGACTCGCTGATATCAATTACGCGATGGACCAACTTGCAGATGGCAACGCTATTCGCCAGTTGATTGTCTTTTGATGAAAATGGAATTGCATGGCAGCAATCGGTCGGTTCACGTTGAACTTGCCGCAGTAGTGATCGCAATGATCTGCAACGACGAATGTGAAAAAGGGGACGGATTGATATGAGTAATGCAAAGACACTTAGGAAACTGTTGGCTGGAACGAGCGATGCACCACTTGTCCTACCTGGCGTCGGTACGCCGTTGGAGGCAGTAAGTGCTCAGGCAGCGGGTTTTCACGCGATTTATATAAGTGGCTATGCAGTTGCAGCGTGGCGACATGGACTTCCAGACATTGGATTGTTAGGCGTTCGTGACACAGTGGACGCTCTTGCAGCAGTGACTCGAGTCGTCTCACTTCCAGTCATTGTCGACGCCGATACTGGATATGGCGGGCCAGCTTCTGTCCACGCGAACGTTCGCCTGCTGGAGGCCGCCGGTGCCGCTGCGATTCAAATTGAAGATCAAACGTGGCCAAAGAAGTGTGGGCACATGGCAAACAAGGAAGTTATAAGTGCTGATGATGCCGCTCTAAAAGTCGCCGCAGCCGTTGCCGCGCGTACCAATCCGGACACCGTCATTATTGCAAGAACTGATGCCATTGGTCCGCTTGGTCTGGAAGAAGCAATCAAACGGGCTCGAATGTTTCGCGATGCGGGTGCGGATATTCTTTTTATTGACGCACCACAGTCCGTTGACCAGTTGACCACCATTGGCAAGTCATTGGAAGGACCTCTCATGGTCAACATGAGTGAGGCTGGATTGACTCCCGCGATGTCCGCTCCGGAATTCCACGCCTTGGGCTTTGGAATTGTTGCCTTTCCAACCGCCGCACTGCGGGTTGCTGCCAAGTCAATTGGACAACTTTTTGTCGACCTGAAGGCAAAGGAAGATACAAGACCATGGATGGATCGTATGTTGACTCTAGATGATCTCAACAAGCTGGTAGATATTGATCAATACCTCGAGATCGACAACAGGACTTTATAAGTGAGTCAAGTGAAAACGTCTCAGAATCTTCCACTAGATGATCTTCGAGTTGTGGAACTCGGATCGCTTCTGGCTGGTCCTTTCTGCGGTCAACTACTTGGTGACTTCGGAGCCGAAGTCATAAAAGTTGAAGATCCCGGTGTGGGCGATCCGATGCGCCAATGGGGGAGGGAGAAACCATACGGGACTTCCCTCTGGTGGCCAGTTGTTGCGCGGAATAAGAAGTCCGTGACTGCCAACTTGCGTACTGAACAGGGCCAGGAGTTAATTCGCAAACTCGTTGCCAAGGCTGATGTGCTTCTTGAGAACTTTCGTCCGGGCACTCTCGAAAAATGGGGACTGGGGCCTGAAGAGTTGTGGAAGATCAATCCCGGTTTGATTATCACCCGAGTAACTGGTTTTGGTCAGACTGGCCCGTACTCTGAACGAGCAGGATTTGGCTCTATTGGTGAGGCAATGGGCGGTATTCGCTATATAACCGGAGATCCTGATCGACCCCCAGCACGGACTGGAGTCTCTCTTGGTGATTCACTTGCCGCGACTTTCGCAGCGCTTGGAACTCTCGTTGCTTTGCACCACCGCACGCGTACTGGACGTGGGCAGGTGGTCGATTCAGCAATTTACGAAGCGGTTCTTGCTCTCACTGAATCACTCATACCTGAGTGGCAAATTGCCGGTTACCAACGCGAGCGCACGGGAACGACGTTGCCAAATGTGGCGCCAAGCAATGTTTATCCCACACTCGATGGCGAGATGATTTTGATCGCAGCCAATCAGGACAGCGTATTTCGCCGTCTGGCTGGTGCGATGGGTCAACCCGAATTAGCTGATGACGTTCGCTATTCAACCCATGGAGCTCGAGGGGGCAATATGGAAGAGCTGGATGGACTCATCGCCAAATGGACAACTACGTTAAAGGCCGACGAATTGCTGGAGTGTCTACACTCCGCGAGTGTGCCCTGTGGACGAATCTTCCGTGCCAAAGACATGATGTCTGATCCACATTTCGCGGCGCGCGAAGCGATAGTAAAACTACAACATCCGGATTTTGGAGATTTTGCAATGCAAAATGTTTTTCCCCGTTTGTCAGAAAGCCCCGGGGGTGTACGACATGTCGGACCAACTCTCGGCGAACACAACCAAGAAATATACCAAGCCTTGTTGGGTCTCAACGATGACGAAATGTCCTCGTTGTACGCAGCCAGCGTCATTTAAGGAGATCACATGACCTATCGCCTCGGCGTCGATGTTGGTGGCACGTTCACCGACATATTGCTTATGAATGAAGAAACGGGTGAAACTTTTCGGGCTAAGACTGCCTCCACCCCTGAAGATCAATCCATTGGCGTATTGCGTGGCATCGAACGCGCATGTCATCAAGCCGGGATAAGTCTTGATCAAATCGGAGAGGTACTTCACGGCACAACCGTGGCGACCAATGCAATCTTGGAAGGCAAGGGCGCGAAGGTTGGCTTGGTTACTACAAATGGTTTCCGGCAGGTGTTGCAGATTGCGCGCTCCTTCGTACCTGGAGGACTCGCCGGATGGATCATCTGGCCAAAGCCAGAGCCACTTGCATCTTTGGAAGATACCGTCGAGGTTAAAGAACGCATTGGCAGCCAGGGTGAGATAGTCACACCATTAGATGAGGCAGACGTTCGCGCACAATTAAAAAAGCTAGCTAAGCGCGGAATTGAAGCACTGAGCATCAGCCTTATTAACTCATACGCAAACTCTGCGCATGAAGAGCGTATTGCTGAGATTGCGGCCGAGGAACTGCCAGGAATGCAAATCTCCTTGTCGTCATCTGTTCTTCCTGAGTTACGAGAGTATGAAAGAACAATCACCACTGTCGCGAACGCATATGTGCAACCACAGGTTGCGAAATACGTAGCCAATCTCGAGACACAACTCAAGGGTTCGGGCGTACAGGGCAAGCTCTTCATCCTTCGAAGCGATGGCGGTCTTGTATCTGGCCAAACGGCTGCTGAAAACCCAGTTTCATTGTTGCTGTCAGGACCAGCCGGTGGAGTTGCTGGCGCAGTCTGGGTTGCCGAACAGACTGGCTACCGTGACTTCTTGACCATTGACATTGGAGGAACATCCACGGACGTGGCATTGGTTCAAGATCTAACTCCAAGAGTTGGCCGCGAGACAACCGTTGGTGATCTCAAGGTGCGTGCGACTTCTATTGACGTTCGCACCGTTGGCGCTGGTGGCGGTTCTATCGCCCACGTGCCCCCATTGACCAAAGCATTGCGCGTCGGTCCACAGAGTGCCGGTGCAGTACCTGGTCCAGCAGCTTACGGGGCGGGCGGAATTGAACCGACAGTGACAGATGCCAACGTTGTTCTTGGCTATCTTCCAACAGTTCTTGCAGGTGGCGAGATTTCGCTCGACCAAGAAGCAGCACGAAATGCGGTCAAGCGGATCGTTGATGCAACGAGTCTCGACACTGTGGAGGCTGCGGCTGCAGGCATCATCGATATCGTCAATGAAAATATGTTGGGTGCGTTGCGACTTGTCTCGGTTCAACAGGGCTTTGATCCTCGTGATTTTGCCCTTGTTGCTTTCGGCGGCGCCGGACCACTTCACGCTAACGCACTCGGAATCTTGACTGGTGCTTGGCCGGTGATCATTCCGCCATCACCTGGTGTGCTCTGCGCATACGGTGATGCAACAACCAACTTGCGCAACGAGTCGGTTCGTACTCTGATCCGCCGTTTTAGTGACATGACTGATGACAGACTTAAGGAAATGCTTGCTGAGTTGGCTACAAGCGCGCGAGTTCCGCTAACTACCGGTGGCATCCCCGAATCTGATCAGCAAATCACTTACTCGGGTGACTTGCGATACCACGGTCAAGGATTTGAAATTCCCGTGAACATCGACATCGATGCATTCGATGGCAAAGGTGGAGGACTAAACGCATTGCGCAAGGTCTTTGACACCGAGCACGAGAGGCTCTTCTCTTTCTTGCTTGACACCGAACATGAGTTAGTGACCATTCGAGCCACCGCAAGTGGTCCTCGCCCTGAGGTTGCCGCACCAATTCTTCCTGAAGGAAGCGCTGATCCATCAGCAGCATTGCGGGATACAACAGAAATCTGGGCAGAGGGTGGTCTAGTCAAAGCAAATATCTACGATCGCGAGAAACTGAAAGCACGAAATGTGATTCATGGTCCCGCGATCATTACTGAAATGGACTCCACCACACTCGTCCTACCAGGCCACACTGCGACAGTTCATCGCAGTGGAAGCATTCTTATTGAACCTCTTGGCACCAACGAAACACTGGAAGGCTGACCCATGGCAAAATTAATAGAAACGTCAACCACGCCGCTTCGCTCAGTAGAAGTGGACGTAGTCACCCTTGACCTCGTAGAGAACGCTCTTCGAAATGCGCGTTATGAGATGGATGAGGTTCTTTTCCGAACTGCTCTTTCACCAGGTATCCGTGAGCAGCACGATGAGTTTCCTCTGATCGCCAACCGCGAAGGAAAGATGGTCGTTGGTCAGTTTGGTCTGTCAGTTCCCGATTTCCTCGATAACTTTGACGGCACTATCGAAGAGGGCGACGTTCTCTTGACCTCAGATCCTTACTCTTGCGGTGGTTCGATCAGCCACGCCAACGACTGGTTGGTAGTAATGCCAATCTTCTTCGAAGGCCGCATCATTGGGTGGTCTGCCATGTTCGGACATATGTCCGATGTTGGTGGAAAAACTCCTGCTTCGATGCCTACCGACGCGAAGACAATCTTTGAAGAAGGAATCGTTATTCCTCCGTTCAGATTGTACAAGAAGGGCGAACTCGATCACGACGCATTGAAGATCATCCTCAATCAGGTTCGCAAACCAGATTGGAACAGGGCGGATCTCAATGGTCTTGTTGCTGCATGTCGTACAGCCGGCCGTCGAGTCCAGGAATTGTGTACACGATTTGGTGTGGACACCTTCGATTCAGCCCTGACTGCCCTTCTTGATCGCAACTACCAAGCAATGAAGGTGTTGCTTGCAATGGTCTTCAAGGATGGCGAAACCATTTCGTTTACTGACTACATCGACGACGACGGTCGTGGACATGGTCCATACGAATTGAAGTTGAGTCTGACTCGTACGGGCGAAAAGGTGCTCCTGGATTTCACGGGAAGCGCCCCTCAAGCTGAGGGACCGATCAACTACTACATCAACGAGAACCTAGTTCGTATGTTCTTCGGTATCTACATGATCACTGTTGCAGATCCGCAGATTCTCTGGAATGACGGCTTCTATCCGTTGGTTGACGTAGAAATTCCGGAAGACTCTTTCTGGCAACCGAAGTATCCTGCTGCTCTCAACGCTCGTAACCACGGAGTCGGTCGAATCTTCGATCTTTTCGGAGGTCTCTTGGGACAGACTAACCCTGATCTTCTCAACGCAGCAGGGTTCTCATCGTCTCCACACTTTATGTACTCTGGTAATTACTCTTCTGGCCTTCGCAAGGGTGAGTGGTTCCAGCTCTACTCAATTGGGTTCGGTGGAATTCCTGGACGTCCAGTTGGTGACGGACCTGATGGTCATTCACTCTGGCCATCGTTTGTAAATATTCCTTGCGAATATCTTGAGTCGTACTATCCACTTCGCATTGAGCGCTTGGAAACAATTACCGATACTGGTGGTGCTGGTCTACACCGTGGAGGCAATGGCGTTGAAGTTGAGTACTTCTTCATGGAGCCTGGAACGATTGCAATCCATGATGATCGATGGTTGACATACCCTTGGGGTGTCAACGGAGGAGAACCTGGTGCTCGTGGCCGCAAGTGGATTCAGCGAGCCAATGGAACTAAGGAAATTCTTCCCAGCAAGGTCATTGACGTTCCAGTATCTCCAGGGGATGTTCTCCACTACATAACCTGGGGCGGAGGCGGATGGGGCGATGCGCTTCTTCGCGATCCTCAACTGGTGAGCCTTGAGATTCGTCGTGGACTGGTTAGTTCAGAAGGAGCCCTCCGCTACGGAGTTGTTTGCGATGAAAACGGCGTCGTTGATGATGCGGCGACAAAGAAACTTCGCGACAAGTTAGCGTCAGGTCGGGTCTACCCGCTTCCGACGTTCAACATGGGACCACCGTTGGCGACGATCCTAGAACGCGCGTTCGAAGAGACTGGTCTACACGCTCCAGAGAAACCAGTTCGTATCTAACTTCACAAACGTGCGGAACCATCTCGGCTTCATGAGCCGAGATGGTTCCACCGTTCTCAATGTGAAAACGTTTTGCCTTATCGAAGGAGGAACTCGATTGACGAACATTGAAATCTGCGAGGTATCACCCCGCGATGGTCTTCAGAATGAGGGGGTTCTCTTCTCCACTGAAGACAAAGTTGAGTTAGTAAATGAAATTATTCGTGCTGGTATTCGCCGAATCGAAGTGACCAGTTTTGTTAATCCCCAACGTGTGCCGCAGATGGCGGATGCTGCTGAAGTTATGGCGGCTTTGCCACGACTTGAAGGGGTCCGTTACTCCGGACTAGTGATGAATGATCGGGGCCTCGAACGTGCACTCGCTGCAAGGGTGCATGAGGTCAACATCGTGGTCGTTGCTACCGATACTTTTTGTGGCCGGAACCAGGGTATGACAACACAGCAATCCATCGACGTGGCCGAAGGTCTTGTAGCAAAAGCTCGCAATGCGGGAATCACATCAACTATCACCATTGGGGCCGCATTCGGCTGTCCGTTTGAGGGTGAGGTTTCAATCCAACGGATAAGAGATGTCATCGCGCAAGTGGTTGACGCCGGACCCGATGAGTTGGCCCTAGCTGACACAATTGGAGTGGCGGTTCCTCATGACATTGTCGAACGGCTTGCAATTGCTCAAGTTTTTACTCCGTCAGGAATGCCACTCCGCCTGCACCTTCACGACACTCGACACACAGCCGTTGCAAATGCGGTGGCGGCACTATCGGTTGGGGTGAATGTTTTGGATGCAAGTATCGGGGGGATGGGGGGATGTCCTTTCGCGCCCAATGCGACTGGGAATGTGGCCACCGAAGATCTCGTTTATCTCTTCAATCGGATGAATCTGGAAACGGGAATTGACCTCGATCAAGTGGTTGATACGACCGCCTGGCTCGAGGGCAAGCTTGATAAGAAATTGCCTGGCGCACTGCTTCGCGCGGGAACATTCCCTACACCGGATATGAGTAAATAGTTTTATCAAGAATAGAAATGAAGGAGCACACTGATTATGGGTAAGACTTTGATAGAGAAGGTGTGGGCCGAACATATTGTCCGCAGTGCCGAGAATGAACCTGACCTCCTATTCATTGACTTCCATCTGGTACATGAGGTGTCATCGCCGCAAGCTTTCGAAGGGCTCCGCCTCGCAGGCAGGAAAGTTAGCCGACCAGACCTTACGCTAGCCACTGAAGATCACAACGTTCCAACTCTTGACATCGACAAGCCCATTGCAGACCCGGTCTCTCGCGTCCAAATTGAAGCCCTGCGCAAAAATGCAGAGGAATTTAATGTGCGTCTCTACCCGCTGGGCAGTATTGATCAGGGGATCGTGCATGTAATTGGACCAGAGTTAGGTCTGACTCAACCAGGCATGACAATCGTATGTGGAGATTCGCACACTTCTACTCATGGTGCCTTCGGTGCGCTTGCATTCGGAATCGGTACCAGCGAGGTCGAGCATGTCCTTGCAACTCAAACACTGCCCCAAGCAAAATTAAAGACGATGGCTGTTACGGTGACGGGTTCTCTTGCACGCGGCGTCACTGCGAAGGATCTTGCACTCGCGTTGATCGCACAAACTGGCACAAGTGGTGGTCAGGGATATGCAGTGGAATACCGTGGAGAAGCAATTGAGAATATGTCGATGGAATCCCGAATGACTCTGTGTAACATGTCAATCGAGTGGGGAGCCAAAGTTGGATTAGTTGCTCCTGATCAAAAGACTTTCGACTACTTGGAGGGGAGGAAGTTCTCTCCAAAAGGAGCGGATTGGTCTCTTGCTGTGGAGCACTGGAAGAGTTTGGTAACGGATGCCGATGCAGTTTTTGACAAGGAGATACATCTCGATGCGAGCTTGGTGACACCCTTTGTAACTTGGGGAACCAACCCAAGCCAAGGGGTTCCATTGAGCTCGAGGGTTCCGTCACCACAAGATTTCGCAAAGCAAGCTGATCAACTTGCTGCCGAGAAAGCACTGGAATACATGGGCTTAACAGCTGGCTTGCCGATGCGCGAGATCAAAGTCGACACAGTCTTTATTGGCTCATGTACAAACAGTCGAATTGAAGATTTTCGCGCGGCTGCCGAAGTGATTAAAGGCCGAAAGGTAGCGAGTGGTACGCGTTTATTGGTGGTGCCGGGATCGGTGCGAGTGCGATTAGAGGCTGAAGCTGAAGGGCTTGACGTAGTTTTCAAGGATGCCGGCGGGGAATGGCGAGGTG
>Ga0315270_10000858_pt1 | contig 16402 bp, 14 predicted proteins | sample C1_bottom_MG_FD_204932 | JGI IMG/M metagenome (GOLD analysis project Ga0315270, IMG submission 204932) | Sediment microbial communities from Yellowstone Lake, YNP, Wyoming, USA - C1_bottom | ecosystem: Environmental > Aquatic > Freshwater > Lake > Sediment | place: USA: Wyoming | collected...
GGCGTGCGCGCTCACGGTGAGGGGCGAAAACTGGTCGGTCTGCTGCTGGCAGATCGCGCCATCATGCGCTCACACCAGCGGGTGATTACGCCGGCCGGCGCCGGGGAGGTCACCAGCGGCACTTTTGCACCGACACTGGGCCGTTCCATTGCCCTGGCGCGCGTGCCGGCGGCCGGCGCCGTGATCGGCGCCACCGTACAGGTTGAAGTGCGTGGCCGGCCGCTGGCGGCGCAAGTGGTGCGGACACCGTTCGTGCGTCATGGCAAGGCTCTGGTCTGAAAATAGATGGAGGGGATGTAACGATGAGCAATGTACCCGCTGATCTGCGTTACGCGCGCAGCCACGAATGGCTGCGTGAATTGGCCGATGGCACGGTGGAGATCGGCATCAGCGATCATGCCCAGCATGCGCTCGGCGATCTGGTGTTCGTCGAGGCCCCCGCCGTGGGACGAACGCTGGCGGCCGGCGAAGCCTGCGCCGTGGTCGAATCGGTCAAGGCCGCTTCGGATGTGTATAGCCCGGTGGCGGGCGAAGTCGTGGCCGTCAATGAAGCACTGGTCAAGGCGCCCGAGCTGATCAACCAGGATCCCTACGGCGCGGGCTGGATCTGGCGCCTGCGCCCCAGCGCGTCGCCGGCCGGCGCTACGCTTCTGAACGCCGAGACCTATGCGGCAGTGTCAGCGGCCGGATAGCGCACCATGCCATTCATACCGCATACCGACACTGATGTTCAGGAGATGCTCAGCGCCATCGGTGTGAGCGATGTCGAAGCGCTGTTCGATGAAATTCCATCTGCCTTGCGCGTGCGCTCGCTCGAGCGCATCCCGGAAGGCATGAACGAGCTGCAGATCATGCAGCTGATGCAGGAGCGCGCGCACCAGGACGGTCGACCCCTCAACTTCATCGGCGCCGGCGCTTACGAACACCATATTCCGGCGGCCGTCTGGTCGATCATCACGCGCGGCGAGTTCTACAGCGCCTATACGCCTTATCAGGCTGAAGCCAGCCAGGGCACGCTGCAATCGATTTATGAATACCAGTCGATGATCACGGCGCTCACTGGCATGCAGGTGGCGAACGCCTCGATGTACGACGGCGCCAGCGCCGTGGCCGAGGCCTGCCTGATGGCGGTGCGCGCCCATCGCCGCTCGACTGCTGCGCACATACTCATGCCACGCAGCGTGCATCCAAACTATCGCGCCGTCGCCGAGGCCATGACCGGCAATCAGGGCTTGATACTCGCTGAGCAGCCCTATATCCGCGCTACCGGCCAGACTGACCTGGCTGCCCTGGCGGCGTCGGCCGGGCAGGATCTGACCGCGCTGGTCATCCAGCAACCCAATTTTTTCGGCGTGCTCGAAGACGTTGATGCGCTCACTGACTGGGCCCACGCGCAGGGTGCCCTGGTGATTGCTGTGGTAAACCCCACAGCGCTCGCGCTGCTCAAGGCGCCGGGCCAGTGGGGGCAGCGCGGCGCCGATATCGTCGTCGGTGACGGTCAGCCGCTGGGCTGTCCGCTATCGTCGGGCGGTCCTTATTTCGGTTTCATGGCGACCCGCCAGGAGCTCGTGCGACAGATGCCGGGCCGTATCGTCGGCCGCACGGTTGATCTGGATGGCAGGCCTGGCTTTACGCTGACGCTGCAGGCGCGTGAACAGCACATCCGCCGCGGCAAGGCCACCTCGAACATCTGCACCAACCAGGGGCTGCTGATGATGGCGGGCACCGTTTACCTGGCGATCATGGGCGCGGAGGGGCTGGAGCGTGTGGCCGCGGCCTGCATGAACCGCACCAGCGAACTGGTCACTGCGCTGACACGTCTGCCCGGGGTACGTGTGGCATTCAGCACCGCGCGTTTTCACGAGGCAGTGCTGCTGCTCGAGCGACCGGTCGCGCCGCTGCTCGAGCAACTGGCGGCACGCGGCATCGAGGGCGGGCTTGATCTGGCGCCCTGGTTTCCGGAACTGGGCCCGGCGCTGCTGGTATGTGCAACCGAGACGCGAACTGCGGCGGATATTTCGGCTTATGCGGCAGCGCTCGGTGCCGCGCTGGCCAGTGAGCGTGCAGCATGAGCTTGAGTCTTTGTGAACCACTGATCTATGAGTACGCTCGTCCCGGACGTGGGGCGCGTGGCCAATGGCCGGCGGCCGAACCTGTCGCGCCGGCGATACCCCAGGCCCTGCGGCGCACACAGCGCGCGGCTCTGCCGGAGGTGAGCGAGCTTGACGCGGTACGCCACTACACACGGCTCTCGCAGCTCAATTTTTCCATCGACACCCACTTTTATCCGCTCGGCTCCTGCACCATGAAATACAACCCGCGCGGCTGCAATGCCGCGGCGATGCTGCCCGGGTTTCTCGGCCGTCATCCGCTGGCCAGCGCGCGTCACAGCCAGGGCTTCCTGGCCTGCATGTATGAACTGCAGGAGATGCTCAAGGAAGTCACCGGCATGCAGGGCGTGGCGCTCACGCCGATGGCTGGCGCGCAGGGTGAGTTCGCCGGCGTGGCGATGATTCGCGCCTATCATCGCGCGCGCGGCGATCTGGCGCGCAATGAGATCATCGTACCGGCGGCGGCGCATGGCACCAACCCGGCCACCGCCACCATGTGCGGTTGCGTGGCGCGCGAAGTGGCGGTGGGCGCTGATGGCGATGTTGATCTCGAGGCGCTGCGCGCTGCGGTAGGCCCGCACACTGCCGGCATCATGCTGACCAACCCCTCGACGCTGGGCATCTTCGAGCGGCACATCGTCGAGGTGGCGCACATCGTGCACGACGCGGGCGGCCTGCTTTACTACGACGGCGCCAATCTCAACGCCATCCTCGGCAAGGTGCGCCCGGGCGACATGGAATTCGACGTCATCCACATGAATCTGCACAAGACCTTTTCCACGCCGCATGGCGGCGGCGGACCGGGCGCTGGCGCGGTGGGCGTGGGCCCGCGGCTGCTGCCATTTCTGCCGCAGCCCATCGTCGGGCGCCGGCTCGAGGGTACGCGCGAGCACTACCATTGGCTCGGGGCGCAGGATCTGCCGCAGTCCATCGGCCGGCTGGCGGGCTTCATGGGCAATGCCGGCGTGCTGCTGCGCGCCTATGTCTACATGCGCATGCTGGGCCGCGCCGGCATGAGCCGGGTCGGCGAATTCGCCACGCTCAATTCCAATTACCTGATGACACGGCTGCGCCAGGTGGGCTACACGGCGGCTTATCCAGAGCGCCGCGCCAGTCATGAGTTCATTCTGACGCTCAAACCGCAATTGCAGCAGCACGGCGTCAGTGCGATGGATGTCGCCAAGCGCCTGCTCGATTTTGGTTTTCACGCGCCGACTACATATTTCCCGCTGCTGGTGCCAGAATGCCTGCTGATCGAACCGACTGAAACCGAGAGTAAAGAGACACTGGATGCCTTCGTGGGCGCCATGAGCGAAGTGCTGCGTGAGGCAGCCAGCGAACCGGAGACTTTGCGCACCGCTCCACACCGCATGCCGGTGCGGCGCCTCGATGACGTGCGCGCGGCGCGCGAGCTTGATCTGGCCTATCGTCCCGCGCCCTGAAGGAAAGCCATGAGCACTGCACGCGACAAGCCGCGCGGCTTTACGCGCCTGTTTCGCGCCTTTGGCGCCAGCTGGCAGGGACTGCGTGGGGCATTTCGCGAGGAGGCGGCGTTTCGACAGGAACTGGCGGGCGCGGCGCTGGTCATCCCACTGGGGCTATGGCTGGGGCACACTGGTGTCGAGCGCGCACTGCTGGTGGCGCCGGTGCTGCTGGTGCTGATCGTCGAACTGCTCAACAGCGCCATTGAAGCCGCGGTCGATCGCATCGGCCTGGAACGGCACGTGCTCGCGGGCCTGGCCAAGGATATCGGCTCGGCCGCAGTCCTGGTGTCACTGATTTTGCTGGCGAGCGTGTGGGCGCTGGTGTTGCTGGAGCGTTGATATGACGGCACTGATCTGCGGTTCACTGGCCTACGACACGGTGATGGTCTTCGAAGGGCGCTTTCGCGAGCACATTCTGGCCGATCGACTGCACATGCTGAATGTGTCATTTCTCGCCCCGCAGATGCGCCGCAATTTCGGCGGCTGCGCCGGCAACATCGCCTACAACCTGAAATTGCTGGGTGGCGATGGCCTGATCATGGCGACCGTGGGCCATGATTTCCTGCCCTACCAGAGCTGGCTGCAGGAGCGCGGCATTGCTCTTGAGCAGGTGCGCAGCATCGCTGCCGAGTTCACTGCGCAGGCCTATATCACCACCGACCTGGACGACAACCAGATCACGGCCTTTCATCCTGGCGCCATGAATCACGCGCATCTGAATCGGGTCGAGCAGGCCGCGGGTGTGCGTCTGGGCGTGGTGGCGCCCGATGGGCGTCAGGGCATGATTGAACACGCCGCGCAGTTCGCGGCGGCCGGTATACCCTTCCTGTTCGATCCCGGCCAGGGCCTGCCGATGTACAACGGCGAGGAGTTGCGTGCCTTCATCACCCAGGCCAACTGGGTGGCGGTCAATGACTATGAAGCCAGTATGCTCAGCGAGCGCACCGGCTGGTCGCCCGGAGAGATTGCCGCGCGCGTCGAAGCCCTGATCATCACCCGTGGTGGCGCCGGTTCCTGGATCTACGCCACCGGCACGCGCCACGAAATTCCGCCGGCCAGACCGCAGCGTGTGGCCGATCCCACCGGTTGTGGCGATGCCTATCGCGCCGGGCTGCTCTATGGCCTGCAGCGCGGTGTGGATTGGCCGGGCACCGGGCGTATTGCTTCGCTGGCCGGCGCCATCAAGATAGAACATCACGGCACCCAGCAGCACAGCTACGATTGGGCGGAGTTCGCGCTGCGATTTCGCGACAACTTCGGCTACGCACTATGAGTCCGCGGGGTTTCGCCGTGAGCGCCGGCGGGTTTGCCGGCCTGTTGCTGGCGGGCGCCGTGCTGGCAGCGCAAGCCGCGCCGCCGGCGGACTGGGCGCGTACGCTGGAGCGCATCGCCAGCAGTGTGGTCACGATCCAGATCGATCAGACGCGCTCTTTCGATACCGAGCGTAATACTTCAGCACAGGCCACCGGCTTCGTGGTCGATGCGCAGCGTGGCCTGATCCTCACCAATCGTCACGTGGTGACTCCTGGGCCGGTGACTGCCGAGGCCACATTTCTCAACCGCGAGGAAGTGCAGCTTTACCCCGTGTATCGCGATCCGGTGCATGACTTTGGTCTCTATCACTACGATCCTGCCAAACTGCGCTTTATTGCCCCGGCGGCGCTGCCGCTGGCGCCGGAAGGGGCGCAGGTGGGACGTGAAATCCGCGTGGTCGGCAACAATGCCGGCGAGCAGCTCTCGATCCTGGCCGGCACCCTGGCGCGCCTCGATCGCGAGGCGCCCGACTATGGCCTGGGCCGCTATAACGATTTCAATACTTTCTATATTCAGGCAGCATCCGGCACCTCGGGCGGCTCTTCGGGCTCGCCGGTCATCGATGTGCAAGGTCGCGTCGTCGCCCTGAACGCCGGCGGCGCGAGTGGCGCCGCCTCGAGCTTCTATCTGCCGCTCGGCCGCGTGCAGCGCGCGCTGCGCCTGATCCAACAGGGTCAGCCGGTTGCCCGCGGCACTCTGCAGACCGAGTTCCACTATCGACCCTACGATGAGCTGCGCCGTCTGGGTCTGCGTCCTGAAACTGAAGCCGCCGCGCGCGCGGCCCGGCCCGACGACACCGGCATGCTGGTGGTGGAAAATGTGCAGCCCGGTTCGGCCAGCGATGCGCAGCTCTCGCCCGGCGATGTGCTGGTGCGCCTCAATGGCGTGGCGCTCAGCGGTTTTGAGCCGCTCGAGACCGTGCTCGATGAGTCGGTGGGCAAGTCGGTCAGCCTTGAGCTCGAACGTGGCGGTCAGCCCTTCAGCGTACAGCTGAGCGTTGAAGATCTGCACGCCATCACGCCCGCCAGTTATCTCGAGACCGGCGATGCCGTGCTGCACACCCTGTCCTATCAGGAAGCGCGGCATTTTCACCTGCCGATTCGCGGCGTGTTTGTCGCCGCCTCCGGCTACAGTTTTGATGCCGCCGGGGTGCCGCGTGGTGCGGTCATTACCGAGGTGAATTCGCGCGCCGTCAATACCCTGAGCGATTTCGAGGACGCTATCGCCGCGCTTGGTGATGGCGCGCGCTTCAGTGTGCGCTACGTGACCATAGATGATCCGACGCGCAGTGAGCTGCGTTCGGTGCACATGGACCGGCGCTGGTTTCCGGCGCGCCACTGTCTGCGCAACGATGCCTCCGGTTTCTGGGATTGCCACGAGCTGCCCGGGAGCGCCACGGCGGCGGCTCCGCAGGGTGGTTCGGCACGTTTTCCCGATAGCCAGGGTCGCGTGCTGAAGCAGTTGATGCCCTCACTGGTAGGCATCACTTTCGATATGCCCTATTCGATTTCCGGCGTCACCGAGCGCAACTATCACGGCACCGGCCTGATCCTGGACACGGCGCGCGGCCTGGTTATCACTGATCGCAATACCGTGCCGGTGTCGCTCGGCGATGTGCGCCTGACATTCGCCGGCACCCTGGAAATTCCCGCGCGCGTGGTCTATGTACATCCGCTGCACAATCTGGCGGTCATTCAATATGACCCGGCGCTGATCGATGCGACACCGGTGCGCGCCGCCAACCTGGCGCTCGCGCCGCTGCGCGCCGGTGAGGCCATCAGCGTAGTGGGGCTCGATGCCAGTGGCGATGTCAAAGAGCGCGCCACCGCCATCGCCGAAGTCGATCCCCTGCTGCTGCCCTTGTCGCGTACCGTGGCGTTTCGTGACAGCAATATTGAAGTGGCGACGGTGCTGAACCCGCCGGAGGACGTCGTCGGTGTGCTGGCCGACAATGCCGGTCGGGTGCGCGGCCTGTGGGCGAGTTTCGCTACCGACAACGGTCGCGAGCTGGTGCAGGAAAGCCGTGGCGTGCCGGCCGATCTGATCGCCGAGACCCTCGATATCGTGCGTCGCGACGCACCCCTGCATTCACTGGAGGCTGAACTCGTCACGCAGACTCTGGCCGGCGCCCGCGGCCTGGGCCTGAGCGATGCCTGGATGGCGCGCATCCAGAGCAGCAACCAGGCGCAGCGTCAGGTATTGAGTGTGGCGCGGCTGGTTGGCGGCGCGGATGCAGCGCGCACGCTGCAGACCGGGGATATCCTGCTGGCGATTGATGATCGGGTGGTCACGCAGTTTCGCGATGTCGAGCGCGCCACGGCCGCGCGCGACACCGTTAAAGTTACCGTGTGGCGCAACGATGGCGAGCATACGCTGCTCGTCAGGACCGCAGTGCTGAGCGGCAGCGATGTCGAGCGCATCGTGCAATGGGCGGGCGCCACCTTGCAGGCACCGCATCGCGCGATCAGTGCGCAGCGCGGCATTGAGCCGCGCGGTGTCTATGTCGCCTGGTTCGCCTACGGCTCGCCGGCCAGCCGCTTCGGCCTGGTACCGGGCCGGCGTATTGTCGAAGTCGACGGCCAGGCTACGCCTGACCTTGATGCCTTTCTCAGGCAGGTGGGCGGTCGTGCCGATCGCTCCTCGCTGCGCATCAAGACGCTGGCGTGGAATGGCGCCGCCGAGATGATCACGCTGAAGCTCGATCGACACTACTGGCCGGCCTATGAACTGCGGCGCACCACATCAGGATGGGAGCGGCTGCCGCTCGAATAGCGGCGGGCTCGCTTAAAATGCGTTTATGGTCAAAGCAGTCAGAGCCACTCAGCTCGAGCTTGATACTGCCGTGCAGGCGCTGCGCGCGGGCGATGTGGTCGCGTTTCCGACCGAAACCGTCTATGGCCTGGGCGCCAATGCGCAGCACCCCGCAGCGCTGCTGAAGATATTTGCGCTCAAGGGTCGCCCGACCACCCATCCGCTGATCGTGCACCTGGATAGCCAGCGCTTTCTGCATCGCTGGGCGCGTGAAGTGCCAGTGGCCGCAGAGCGCCTCGCCGCACGCTTCTGGCCGGGGCCTTTGACCCTGGTGCTGCCGCGTGCCGACAACGTCCTTGACCTGGTCACCGGCGGCCAGGACAGCATCGCGGTGCGTGTGCCTGCGCATCCGATGGCGCAGCAATTGCTTACCGCCTTTGGTGGCGGCATTGCTGCGCCCTCCGCCAATCGCTATGGCCATGTGAGTCCGACGCGCGCCGAGCACGTGCGCGAGGAGTTTGGCGAGGCCGTGCGCGTGGTGCTCGATGGCGGTGAATGCAAAGTCGGGCTCGAGTCCACTATTGTCGCCTGCCTGGACGGTGCGGTGCGTCTGCTGCGCCCCGGAGCCATCACCCTGTCGCAATTGCGGCGCGAGGTGGGTGAGGTGTCCGGCGGGCCGGCAGCAGATTCGCCGCGCGCGCCCGGTTCGTCGCTGGCGCACTACGCGCCGGCCACGCCGCTGCGTCTGGTGGCCGGTGGGCTGATCGAAAGCCTGGCCGCTGAGCTCTCAGCCCAGGGGCAGCGCGTGGGCGTGCTGGCCCAGCGTCCGCCGCTGCACAGCTACCCGCGCCTCACCTGGATCAACGCCGGTACCCGTCCCGAAAGCTATGCCCATGACCTGTATGCTCACCTGCGTACGCTGGATCGCGCCGGCGCCGGCTGCCTGCTGGTACAGGAAGTGCCCGGCGATGAACTCTGGGATGCGGTGCGCGATCGACTGACACGCGCCGCCGCGGCCAACATCACGGAGCTGCCCTGATGCTCAAGAAAGTAATTGACCCGTTTCAACCCGAGCATATCCGCCGCCTGGTGGCTGAGTTTGGCTCGCCGCTCCTGATCCTCGATTGCGAACGGGTGCGCGCGCAGTACCGCAGCCTGCGCAAGGCGCTGCCCGGTGTCGATCTGCACTACGCCCTCAAACCGCTGCCACATGCGGCCGTGGTGCAGACTGTCGTCGAGCTGGGCGGCTGGCTCGATCTGGCTACCACTGGCGAAGTGCAGCTCGCCCGGCGCCTGCATCTCGATGCGCAGCGCTGCATCCACAGCCACCCGATCAAACGTGACTGTGACATCCGCAACGCACTCGAATATGGCGTGCGCACATTTGTTGCTGACAATCCGGATGAGGTGCGCAAATTTCGCAGCTACGCTGGCAAGGCCGAGCTGCTGCTGCGCGTCTCGTTCCGCTCACCCGGTGCGGTCTGCGATCTGTCGCGGAAATTCGGCTGCGATCCCGAGGCGGCGCTGGCGCTGGCGCGGCTCGCGGCGCAACTGGGCGTGGGCGTGCGCGGCTTTTCATTCCACGTCGGCTCGCAGGCGGCCGACGCGCTCAAGTATGTTGAAGCGATCGAGGCCTGCGCGCGGCTGCTGGCCGCCGCGCGACGCGAGCGGCTCGGTGTCTTCGATACCCTCGATATTGGTGGCGGTTTTCCTATCGACTACGCACAGCGCGCGCCGGATATCGCCCGCTTCTGCGCGCCGATCCGCAAGAGCCTGGCAAAATTGCCCCGGCGCGTACGTATCATCGCTGAGCCGGGCCGCTACATGGTCGGCCCCGCTGCCATTGCTGTAGCCACGGTAATGGGTCGCGCCCGCCGCGAAGGCCACTGGTGGTATTACCTCGATGATGGCCTGTACGGCTCCTACAGCGGCCAGATCTATGATCACGCGCGCTACCCGGTCGAGGCGCTGCGCACCGGCCCGCTGCTGCCCGCGGTGCTGGCCGGGCCCACCTGCGACAGCATCGATGTGATTGCCGAAAATATGATGCTGCCGGAACTGCGCGCCGGCGATCTGATCGTCGGCCGCGCCATGGGTGCCTACACCTGGGCCAGCGCTTCAGATTTCAATTTTTTCCCGAAGGCGACCGTGGTGGCGGTGAATCGCCAGGCGGGTGATGCCGGCGGGGTGGCGTAGAGCTGCGGGCAGATCTGGCCGCTACGGCAGCGCCGACACCAGGGCGAACAGCTTCTTGAGCATGCGCGTTGCGCCCGCGATGTCATGCGCCCGGAGCCTGGCAAGCAGCGACTTGTGCAGTGCCAGCAGCGGCTTCAGGCCGTGACGTTGCGCGGCGACGCGCCGCAGTGCGATGCGGCCGCGCACCTCCCAGTGCAGGGCGTCCCAGGTGCGCAGGAAGGTGCCATTGCCGCTGCCGCGCACCAGGTCGCGGTGAAAACGCAGCGCTGCATCGAGGTAGCGCTCGCGATCCTCGCGCGCGACCGCGGCGCTCATGTCGTGCAGGCAACCTGCCAGCTGGGCGAGTGCCTGCGGGGCGTAGGGTGCCGCCAGCTCCACGGAGCGCAGCTCGATAAGGGCACGCAGTTCATAGGATTCGCGCAGCTCCGTGAGATCGGCGCCGCGCACCCGCGTGCCGCGATAGCGCTCGCAGCTCACCAGCCCGGAGCCCTCGAGCTCGCGCAGCGCTTCGCGGATCGGCGCCTGGCTCACATTGAATTCACGAGCCAGCGGCAGTTCCTTCAACTTCGTGCCGGCGGGGTAGCTGCCATCGAGAATGCGCGCCACCAGCACATCGCGGATGCGATCGCGCATGCACACGCGCAGTGGCACGGCTGCGTCCGCGGTGACGCCCGGCCTCACCGCGGCGTGGCCGGCTGGTCCGTCGGTTTGACGACGCGCACTTCGACGTGCTCAATCAGTGAGTCCTGGGGGCTCAGGATCACCTCGTCGCCCGCCTGCAAACCATCGACAACTTCCACTGTGGAACCGTAGTCGCGCCCGATGGTGACCGGCTTCATCACGACACGCTCCTGTGCATCGACGGTGGCGACCTGCACGCCAGCGCCCCGAAACAGCAGGCTATTGGCAGGCACTTCGAACCTATGACCGGCAGTGGCTGCAGGCAGTCTGAAATCCACTTCGGCATAGGCGCCGGGCAGCAGTTCGCGCCGGGAATTGTCGATGATGAGCTGCGCCAGCATGGTGCGCGAGCCAGGGTCGAGCGCCTTCGAAGTGCTCTCGAGCCGGGCAGGGTAGCTGACGCCGGGCCGGTCCGGAAAGCGCACCGTGGCGAGCTGGTCTGGTTGCAACAGCGCCGCATAACTCTGCGGTACGTGCACGTATACCCGAAGTCGCTGCAGATCGGCGACCCGGAACAGTTCGGGGCCCGAACTGTTGCCGGCGCTGATGAGCTGGCCGACGTCGGCGTTGCGCGCGGTGACGATACCCGCGAACGGCGCCACGATTCTCTTGAAGCTGGATAGTTCGTGCAGGCGTTGCAGATTCGCCTGGGCGGAGTGCAGCTGCGCATCGCCGCTGGCGGCCAGGCTTAACTTCTCGTCGGCTTCCTGTCTGGATACCGTGCCGCTATCACGCAAGCCGCGCCAGCGCTCGGCCGTGAGGCTGGCGATATTGCGGTTCGCCTGCGCGGTGGCCATGTCGGCCTCGGCCTGGCGCAGCTGCTGGTCGATTTCCGGGGCATCAATCTCGGCCAGCAGTTGCCCGCGTTGCACCGCTGCGCCGATGTCCACCAGCCAGCGCTTCAGGTAGCCGCTGGTGCGGGCAAAGATGGGTGCTTCGAGATTTGCCTGCACACTGGCCGGCAGCGTGAGCAGTGCCGCGTCGGCCGGTGGCCGCGGTTTCGTCGTGGCAACACTGATCCGTGTCTGGGTCGCCGTGGTTTCCTGCAGTGTTGCCTGCGTGCGCACCCTGACGAGAATTACCCACGCCAGCGCGACCAGCACTACCACGAGGGCCAGCGTAGTGGCACGCGCCATGCCTCGCGCCGCGCGCGCGCGACCAGTCTTGCCGGGCAGCTTCATGGGCAGATTCCCTGTGGTGTGTTCATTCGGGTTGGTTCACCGTTGCGCCGGACCGGTCGCGACCATGTATTGCGGCAAACAGGGTGGGCACGAACAGCAGCGTGGCGAGCGTCGCAAACAGCAGGCCGCCGATCACAGCGCGACCGAGCGGAGCGTTCTGCTCGCCGCCTTCGCCCAGGCTCAGGGCCATGGGCAGCATGCCGATGATCATGGCCAGCGCGGTCATCAGCACCGGACGGAAGCGCGTAAAGCCGGCATCGAGGGCTGCCTGCAGTGCGCTGGCGCCCGCGTTCATGCGTTCGCGCGCGAAACTCACCAGCAGGATGCTGTTGGCGGTGGCCACGCCCATGCACATGATCGCTCCGGTGAGCGCCGGCACGCTGAGCGTGGTACCCGTCAGCAGCAGCATCCAGGCAATGCCGGCGATGGCCGCCGGCAGCGCCGAGATGATGATGAACGGGTCGAGCCAGGATTGAAAATTGATGACGATCAGCAGGTAGATCAGCAGGATCGCGCCCACCAGTCCCACCAGCAGGCCGGTGTAGGACGCCGCCATGGTCTGCATCTGGCCACGGGCGACGATGCGGGTGCCCTTGGGCAGCGTGCTTTCCTGCGCCGCGATGATCCGCCTGATATCTGTGGCCACCGCACCGAGATCGCGGCCCTGCACGGCGCCGAACAGGTCGATGACGGCCTGGGCATCGTAACGCGAGATCACACCCGGGCCGGCGCCGCGCGCGACGCTGGCCACGGCGCCGAGGATCTGCGACTGGCCCGCCACATTGATCGGCACATTCTGCAGGTCATCGAGCGAGGCCATGCGGTACTGCGGCGCCTGGGTGACGATCGGATACTGCACGCCGGTCTCGGGGTTCAGCCAGAACGCGGGTGCTACCTGGCCGCTTCCCGAAAGCGTCAGCAGCAGATTGCTGGCGATGTCCCGCTGGCTGATGCCCAGCTGCATGGCCCGGCCGCGATCGGTCACGACCCGCAGTTCGGGCTGGTTGAAGGTCTGCTGCATGCGCAGGTCCACCAGGCCCGGTACCTGCCGGAGCGAGGCGAGCAGCCTGTTGGCCACGTCGCGGTTCAGGCGGCTGGCGCCGACGATCTGCACGTCGATTGGCGCCGGCAGGCCAAAGTTCAGGATCTGGCTGACGATGTCGGCCGGCAGGAAAGCGAAGCTGACGCCGGGAAATTCCTGCGGCAGGCGCGCGCGCAGGCGGCGCACATATTGCGCGCTGGGGGCGTGATTCGCGGTGAGCGAAATCAGGATATCGGCATCGCTGCTGCCAATGGTGCCGGAGTTGCCGTAGGTGAGATTGATGCCCGATGCCGGCAGGCCGATGTTGTCGACGATGTCGGCGATTTCGCTGGCCGGGATCGTCGCGCGCAGGGCGGCTTCAACCCGGTCGGCCAGCGCCGCGGTCTGCTCGACCCGCAGGCCGCTCGGAGCCCGCAGGTGCAGTTTGATCTGGCCGGAATCGACCTCCGGAAAGAAATTCCGCCCGAGTACGGCGAACAGCAGCAGGGAGAGCGCCACGGCGCCGAGGAACACGGCAATGACGCGCCGGCTCTGGCCCAACAGGCTGGCCAGCAGGGTGTGATAGCGCGCCCGCAGCGCCGCGAACCCGGTTTCAAAGCGCCGCTGGAAGCGCTGCCAGTCATTGTGGCGGCCGGCTGCGATGTGCTCCTGCGCGGCGGTGCGCAGCCAGTACTTGGCGAGCGTCGGAATCAGGGTGCGCGATAGCAGGTAGGAAGTCAGCATGGCGAAGACCACGGCCTCGGCCATCGGCACGAACAGGAAGCGCGCCACGCCCGAGAGCAGGAACATGGGCAGGAACACGATGCAGATGGCCAGCGTCGAGACCAGCGCCGGTGTCAGGATCTGGCGCGAACCCTCGAGTATGGCCTGCTCGACGCTGCTGCCCTGTTCCAGGTAGCGGTTGATGTTCTCGATCGTGACCGTAGCATCATCGACCAGGATGCCCACCGCCAGCGCCAGGCCGCCCAGGGTCATGAGGTTGATGGTCTCGCCGAGCGCATCGAGCAGGATGATTGAGGCGAGTATCGACAGCGGGATCGAGATGGTGATCATCAGCGTGCTGCGCCAGCTGCCGAGGAACAGCAGGATCATCAGCGCGGTCAATGCTGCGGCAATCAGTCCCTCGGCGACTACGCCGCGCACCGCGGCCTTGACGAATACCGACTGATCGCCGGTGGCGGCGATCGAGGCGCCTTCCGGCAGCAGTTCGCGGATCAGTGGCAGGCGTGCCTTGATCGCGCTGACGATCTGCAGCGTCGATGCGGAACCGGTCTTCTGGATCGTCATCAGCACCGCGTGCCTGCCGTTGACGCGCACGATATTGGTCTGGGGCGAATGCCCGTCGTGGACAAAGGCCACGTCGCGAACGTAGGTCACCACGCCATGATCGCGGCGGATCGGCAGGTCATTGAGTTCGGCGATCTGCGGCGGGCTGGCGTTGAGCTTGACGCTGTATTCGTAGTCGCCGATCTTCTCGGTGCCGGCCGGGAGTATCAGATTCTGATTGCCGATGGCGAGGTTGACGTCGGTGGCTGAGAGTCCGTGGGCGCGCAGCGCGTCGGGGCGCAGATCCACCTGCACCTGGCGCGTGGCGCCGCCGTAAGGGTAGGGTACCGAGGCGCCGGCGATGGTCGCGAGCTGCGCGCGCGCGAACTGGTTGGCGAAGTCGAAGAGCTGCGCCTCCGGGAGCTTTTCGCTCGACAGGGCCAGCTGAATGATCGGCACGCTCGAGGCGTTGTACTTGAGAACCAATGGCGGGGTGGCGCCGGGCGGCAGTTGGCGCAGGCCGGTCTGCGCGATGGCGGTGACCTGCGCCATCGCCAGATTGATTTCGGTGCCGGGCTGGAAGTAGATCTTGATGACCGCCACGCCCGGGTAGCTCTGCGATTCGACGTGCTCGACGTCGTTGACGATCGTCGTCAGGTAACGCTCGATATTCGAGGTGATGCGCCCGGCCATTTCATCGGGCGCGAGGCCGCCATAGTTGTAGGCGATGGCGATCACCGGGATGCGGATGTCCGGAAAGATGTCGGTGGGCATCCCCAGGCGCCCCGGCGTGCCGAGCAGCGCCAGCGCCCCGAACAGCGGCAGCAGCAGGGCAAGGACGATGAAGGTATACGGACGCCGGAGCGCCAGCTGGACGATCCACATGGGGGTTGCCTGGTTGGTCGACCAATCGATTATCGATAATTTTCGGGCAAAGGCAATCGCCCTGCGTTCAGACCGGCGCTGAGTATCCCAGCCACCAGGCCGGCAGGGTCGGCGCCGCAGCCTCGGGGACAAAGTGCAGCGGCAGGTTGGCGGCTTGTGACAGCCAGATCAGGCTGTTCGCGGGCACCGCCACGGGCGCGCCGGCGCCGCCCGCAGCGGTGTGCAGTGTGCCGGCGACGCTGCTGTAGAGGCCGCGCTGCGTGGACGCGCTGAGCCAGGCGCTGGCGCTCGCCGCGCGCAGCAGCTCGCCGTGCCCTGATGCCGTCATCAGGTTCAGGTCGATGCTCGCCCCGGCCAGTGGCACGGCGTGGACAACGGCGCTGCCATCAAAGTGCAGGGGAGCGGAGTCCGGGACCAGCCGGTGCTGGTGGCCATCGACCGTCAGCAGCAAGCCGGCCCCGCTCACCAGGGCCAGCACGCGTTTGACGCCGGGAAACGTGGAAAACGGTCCCGGCGCATTGATGGTGGCCAGGCTGATGCGCAGCTGCCACGGGTCGGTATCAGCCGGCCAGGTCAGCAGCTCCCGCGTCCAGCCGCCCCCATTGCGCCAGCGTTGCGGTGTGACCTCGTCAGCGTGAATGAGCGTTACGATCTTCACAGCGAGCTTCCATGGCCGGGCGCGACCTGTACCTGGCTGAGACCTGGTTCTCAGCCTTTGGCAACCTTAAGGCTAATTCGGGCTGCGGGGCTACATTGAACTTGCTCTGAGGCCGATAGCTTGCAGCATGAGTGACTCCAATCCCAAAGCAGGTCCAGGGCTGGCGGCCATTCGCGCGGCGCTGGACAGCTACTTTGCCAGCCGCGGCCACTGGCCCCCACAGCGGCGCGCGCAGGCGGGAAAAGAACTGGCCGATCTTCTGGTGCAGCTGCAGCGCCTGGCCGCCAGCCTGCAGATCGATCTCGCAGCGTTTGACGATCAGGCCGCGCGCCAGCTCTAGCGCGCCAACGCTCTGATCAGTTCCGCCAGCGAACCCAGCGGCGGCGAGCAGCTGCTGCCGCGGCACACATACGCGACGCCTCCGGGCAACGGCAGCTTGGCGAGCAAAGCTGCCGGCAGATTGACCGCGTCCTTGGCAATCGCGAGCACCATGCGGCGCGGCGCATAGACTGTGGCCAGTTGTTGCTGCCAGGCGGTTATCAGCGCCGGCGGGCCGCGCAGAATGACAATCTCCGGCGCCTGCAGATATTCTTCGAGTGCCTGCAGCAGGGTGGCATGCCCTTGTGGATGTTGCGCGATGGCGGGCCAGGCCGCACGCAGCGTGCGTTCGGCCGCGACCAGGTAGCGTTCTTCGCCCAACAGGTAACCGAGTCGTTGCAGCACCACGGCCGCTGCGCCGGCGCCGGCGGGCAGGGCGTCATCGCCAAAAGACTGCGGCCGGCTGATCAGTGCCTCGTGATCGTCAGCGGTAAAATAAAAGCCGCCGGCGGCAG
>Ga0315270_10000859_pt1 | contig 16402 bp, 11 predicted proteins | sample C1_bottom_MG_FD_204932 | JGI IMG/M metagenome (GOLD analysis project Ga0315270, IMG submission 204932) | Sediment microbial communities from Yellowstone Lake, YNP, Wyoming, USA - C1_bottom | ecosystem: Environmental > Aquatic > Freshwater > Lake > Sediment | place: USA: Wyoming | collected...
AGTTGCAGAACTGCAGGGTAAATTTGGCCGGTTGGATATTTTGGTTCACTGTGCAGGTGCTATTTCGCACGAGAAGTTAACAACGGCGTCAGTAGAAGCGCTGGATCGGCAATACGCGGCGAATATTCGCGGGCCTTATCAGCTGACGCAGGGCCTGATTCCTTTACTAAAAAAACCGCGCGGCCAGATCATATTTATCAATTCGAGCACCGGACTGAACGCCAGTGCGGCGGCAGGGCAGTTTTCCATGACGCAGCACGCATTTAAAGCGATGGCGGATGCGTTGCGCGACAACATCAACGCCGACGGCATTAAGGTGACGAGCGTTTTTCCCGGGCGCACAGCAACGCCGCGTATCGAGAAGCTTACCGCAAATGAGGGTCGCGACTTTAAGCCTGAGTTGCTGCTTCAGCCAGAAGATATCGCGCACGTTGTGGTGGGCGCGTTGTCATTACCTTGGACCGCTGAAGTGACCAATATTCAAATCCGGCCGATGCAAAAATCATACTGAGCGTCTTTGTGATGCAACCAACAGACTCGCACGGCCGCGAAACAGAAGCGCGTTGCCCCAGCGGACTTTGATTTCTTGTTTGCAAGCAAACTAAGTTGCTAACAACGAAATGCGAGTCGCTGGGGTAGCCCGCTTAGGCATCCGGCTTGTGTTCGTAGACAAGCTTGCCGCCACGGCCCGATTCATCATCGTAGAGTGCGACAATGTCGTCGGCCAAATGGCCTAAATCCGTCCCGCGCAAATAATCTCTCATCGTCGTACCTGTGCATTCTACGTCGACCATCGGCGCGCCGGCTTTTTCCCTGGCGTCGTCTTCATTTACCACGCGGAAATCAATACTGAAGCGGGTTTTGCCTGATGTGTTGGGTACGCTGGAATGCATTTGCGCGCCTGAAAATAGAACAATGCCGCCCGCTGGGACAATTAGGCGAATTTGGGGGTCGAGCTGCATTTCTTCCGTGGCTTTTGGCAGCGGTCTTGTGTCCGCTTTTAGCAATTTGGCGACATGTGCGCCGCGATTTTGCTCGTTCCAAAGATAATAGTTATAACCACTTGAGCTGTTCTTGACGGGCCGATCCCAGTATTGCGGATGAAAGGCCATGGCATTGTCCGGGCGTATATCGTAAATTGGGATCCACCAATTGATTTGGCAAGCCGGCGCGGAATACCAAGTGTCGCGATGCGGATGCCACGCGTAGGCGATGCCGGTGGTGAGGTATTTATCGCTGGTGGAGCTACGCATCTTTGGCACGTCAAAGTAGGTCTTCGCAAGATCGCAGCCCATCTCGAGAAAGATTTCCTTTATTAAGCGCTTCGACTCCGGGTGATGGATAAATTCGGGTTTTAACTTGGCCAAAATATCGGCGTATTGCTCGACAGGCAATTTATATTGGGCCATTTCCGGGTCGAGGGGGGCGAATGCTTGCTCGATCAATTTTCGCGCAAAGCCGATGAATTCGAGCGTGCTTTTGCGCGGCGAATAAACGAACAGCTGTCCTTCGTATAATAACTTTCTGCGTTCAGCGTCGGACATGGCCGCATCGTAGTAGACGGTGTTGTTCATCGTTTCACCCTGAGTTTTGAGTCTATCTTACTCGATATCGATGGCTTTGTTTGCGGCGCGACAACAAGATTGAATTCTTTAGTGCATAAACCTAGAAATTATAGGGGCGGTTGATAATTTTGCAATACGGTGGCGGACATTTCTCGCCACTTTATGGGCTGCGCGCGCGAGCAACGTGGGCGGGGTTTGTGCTTGCTGATCACCGGTAAATCGAAGGGCGTATATGTTGCGCGCGTGTCGCCGATAAATGCATTTTTGCGGACAATCTGATCAATATATTTTGATGAAAAATATGTTTATTGCAAACGGACGTTGACCGCTATAGATGTGGATCTGGCGGTGTTGGCGGGGAGCGTTTAACATGGATGGTGTAGTCTGACGCATGAAGCAAAATGTCTCTCGTTGTTGCGATCGCGCGGGAGCGCCCGATGTTGCGTTGCGTCGATTTATGTTGCAATTCGCAACTTGCTGGCCATCAACGATTCTTTGTGCCAAACTTCGCGAATCAAATTCGATTTCATCGTGATGCCAAATCTGTGTTTTATTGCGCCCGAAGCGAGGCCGAATAGCATGTCGTTGTTCGATCGCCATCGTGACGGCGCGCCTAAGCTTCCGTTATCGTCAACGCGTCTCATAGGCAACTTTCCCAGATGTCGTGGCTCGTGTTTAGATGTTGCGACGTTGGCAACAGGCCATCGGCCTTTGCGCGCGGCGCAAGAATTCTTGATTGTCACACTAAACAGTAAGCAAAGCGCACGTTATGAGTAAAGCTATAAAAGTCACTGGGGTCAGCAAACTTTATCGCCTCGGCGTGAAAGATCAGCTGCAAGACACGTTTTCGAAAACGATGATTAACTTCATCAAGAGTCCGTTGCAAAACTATCAAAAGTTTCGTTCGCTTACCGAGTTTGATGACGTAGATTTTGCGACGCAGTCGAGCGCGGAGGATGTGTTGTGGGCGCTGCGCGACGTGAACTTTGAGCTTGAGCGCGGCGAAGTGGTGGGCGTGATCGGCGGCAACGGCGCTGGGAAGTCGACCTTATTGAAGGTGTTGTCGCGCATCACGTTGCCAACGCGCGGGCGTGTCGAAATATCCGGTCGACTCTACAGTTTGCTCGAAGCCGGCACAGGGTTTCATCCCGAACTGACTGGGCGCGAGAATGTTTATCTCAACGGCACCATCCTTGGTATGAAACGACCCGAGATCGATCGCCGTTTCGACGAGATCGTTGCTTTTTCTGGCATCGAGCGCTTTATCGATACGCCAGCGAAACGTTACTCGAGCGGCATGATCGTGCGGCTAGCGTTCGCGGTTGCTGCGCACTTAGAGCCGGAGATTCTCATTGTTGATGAAGTCCTGGCCGTAGGCGATGCGGCATTTCAGAAAAAATGTCTGAACAAAATGCACGATATCGGCAAGTTGGGGGCCACGGTGTTATTTGTGTCGCACAGTATGCCGTCAGTGACGCGCTTGTGTAGTCGGGGAATTTTATTGCAGAACGGCCGCGTTGTCCGTGATGGCTCAATCCACGATGTGGTGGGCGCCTACATGTCGCTTGGCGTTGCGCCGTCGGCAAGCGCGGAGTGGAGCGATGAGAAAACAGCGCCGCAAACGGAAGTGTTGCGCATGCGCGCGATGCGTGTCGTCAACGAGCAGGGCGATTTAATGGAAACTGCCGGCTTGTCACAAGCCATTGGCATTCAGGCGGAGTACGATGTTTTCGTCGATGGCGTCGAGTTACTTCCCAACGTTCATTTGGCAAATGACGAAGGCACGGTTGTCTTTGCGAGCGTTGATGTAGACCCTCAGTGGCACGGTAAGCCCCGCAAAAAAGGCCACTACGTCACAACGGCATGGATACCCGGTCACTTTCTGACCGAAGGCAGTTACACCATGGAGTACGCCATCATTACGCCGGCTCCATTTCGCGCGCACGTTGCCTTGACCAATCCTCTGGCATTTCGCGTTTCGCGGCGGGCAGATGAATCCGGTGTGGCAGTACCTGGTTCGTCGCGAGAGGGCGTGATCGCGCCATTGTTGGAGTGGTCGACAGATCGTACAGCGGTTGGATAGATTGCGGAGTCGCGCAGTGTTTTCAGGAAGAGGCCAAAAATGGGCGCAGTGATCAAAGTCAGTGGTCTGAGCAAGCTTTATCGTCTGGGTGTGCGTGAGCCGGAACGAACTGATCGGCACCGTGGCGTCATGGCTATGCTCAAGCGGCCAATTGAAAACTTCAAAAAATATCGGGCACTCGCTGAGTTCGACGACGTTGATTTTGGTAGTTCAGCGCATCGCGAAGATATTTTGTGGGCGTTGCGCGACGTAAGTTTCGAGATTCAGCAAGGCGAGGTTGTCGGCATTATTGGTACGAACGGAGCCGGCAAATCGACCTTGCTTAAAATCCTCTCGCGCATCACGCCGCCAGCGCGTGGGCGAATCGAAATTCGTGGCCGTGTCTACAGTTTGTTGGAGGTCGGCACGGGTTTTCATATGGAACTTACCGGCCGAGAAAATGTGTACTTGAACGGCACGGTTCTAGGGATGAAAAAACGCGAAATTGATCGTCAGTTCGACGAAATCGTCGCGTTTTCCGGTATCGAAAAATTTATCGACACGCCAGCAAAACGCTACTCGAGTGGTATGAAAGTGCGGTTGGCGTTTGCGGTCGCTGCACACTTGAATCCCGATATCCTTATTGTTGACGAAGTCTTGGCGGTGGGAGACTCGGCGTTCCAGAAAAAATGCTTGAATAAAATGCACGATGTTGGCCAATTGGGCGCGACAGTACTTTTTGTGTCTCACAGCATGCCTGCTGTGACGCGGTTGTGTTCGCGTGGCATTCTCATGCAGGCCGGACGTGTCGTTAAGGATGGCACGGCCGGCGAGGTTGCGAGCGCCTATTTGTCGCTTTGTCTGGGAACCTCGCCGCACCGTGAGTGGGCTAACTCCAGTGACTCGCCGCAGAGCGACGTTGTGCGATTGCGGGCTGTTCGCGTTGTTGACCAGGCCGGCGGCGTGACGCTTGCCGCAGATATCCACCTCCCCATTGGCTTGCAATTGGAATATGAAGTCTTGCGCGATCAGCACGTGCTCATGCCGCAGTTCGATTTGTATGACGAGGAAGGCGTGCATGTCTTTTCCGCAAGCGAGACCGGTCAAAGCGTCAATCATCCGCGTTTACCGGGTCGATACCTCTCGACGGCATGGATTCCAAGTAACTTGCTCACCGATGGAACATATTATCTGGATGCGAAAATGGTGACGCCGCAGCCGTTTCGCGAACATTTCTCGGTGGGGCAAGCGGCGGCGTTTCAAGTTATCGACCAATCCGATGGTCAGGGCGCGCGCGGCACATGGACGGGAGAGCTCAATGGCGTCGTGCGCCCCTTGTTGAAATGGACAAACGATGTGTCGGAAGTTAGCTGAGGTTGTTCTTGTGATAAATTGCGGAGTCGCGTTGCCGTGTCGCGAAAAGGAGCCACTTTTTCTCGTGGCTGGGGAAATGATTTAGCGGATTCAAAAACATGTGGTCAGAACTGTTCGCGTTTTCAGTCGGAAGTGCAGGCGGTGTGGCGTTCGCCAACAAGAGCAAACGTTGGCTTTTTGAGTATCCAGAGATTCCTTTTGCGATCGGCATTATGGAAGGCGATAGTCCATTTGCACTGCGCCGGCCCACGGCGATTGAGAATCCGGTGCTAACCGCGGCGTCCGTGACGGATATCGCCGCCAGCTTTGTGGCTGACCCATTTTTAGTGGTCGATGGCGATCGCGTGCTCATGTTTTTCGAGATCATGAATGCCAAACGCAACAAAGGTGAAATTGGCTTGGCTGAGAGTCGCGATGGTTACCACTGGGAATATCGCGGTGTTGTACTCAGTACGCAGTGGCATCTTTCTTATCCGTACGTCTTTGCTTGGAACGATGCGTACTACATGATCCCGGAGACGTACGAAGCAAACAACGTGCAGCTTTTTCGCGCAACTCAATTTCCTTCGCAATGGGAATCCGTTGCGACCTTGTTAAGTGGTGCCGACTATGTGGATTCCTCCATCGTAAACTTCGGCAATCAATGGTGGTTGTTTACGTCGCTTACCTCGAGCGAAGATCTGCTTGTTTATTATGCCCCAGAGCCAACGGGCCCATGGTTGCCTCATGCGCGCAATCCAATTGTCACGCGCAACAAGCATATTGCTCGGCCTGGAGGACGAATGCAGGTCATCGACGGCAAACTTTATCGTGTAGCCCAAGATGACTACGCGCGTTACGGTGATGCAGTGTGGGTTTTTGAGGTTGTTGAGCTGACGGCGACTCATTATCGCGAGCAGTCGCTAAGCAAGCAGCCCTTGCTGGTGGGAACCGGAAAGTTGGGTTGGAATGCGCAGGGTATGCACCACTTTGACGTGGTCAAATTCAAAGGCCAATGGTTGGCGGCCGTCGATGGTTATGGACGCGATCGGCGGCTACGCGGATTGGGTTGGCGGGTGCCGTGGTCTGCTAAGTAAAAATCGCTGAGGCCTACTTTTTTCGAACACCGCAAATGGGAGCGTATGGTTAATTATGCCAAGCGCTGCTTGGATTCATTCACGGAAAGAATAAATGAGCGTATGGCGCTTGGTTAGAAATAAAGTACTTCCACATGTTGTGCAGTTGCCAGCGTATGGAGCCTATATCCAGTTGCGGGCGGCGCTACGGCAGGCAATAGAGACGCTGCGTAACAACAAGTTGCGGTTGGTGAGCCTGACCGCGCCAGGGCCGCGCAAAGGCTGCGTCTTGCTTGCGTATATGTTGGAACCGTTTCAATTGCTACCCGGTCAGCGGGTTTCCCACGGTCACACCAATCATTGGGAATCGTTGGAAATGGCGCAGGCGTTTTTGGAGCTTGGCTATGATGTTGACGTCATCAACTGGGACAACTATTTTTTCCGGCCGCTGAATAAATCGTATGCTTTCGCGGTTGATGTACGTCGAAATCTGGAGCGCTTAACGCCATTATTAAACAGCGATTGCGTAAGAATATTTCATATCGATACGGCGCATATTTTGTTTCACAACGCGGCCGAATCGCGCCGGTTGCTTGAGTTGCAGCAACGAAAAGGTGTGACCATCATGCCTCGCCGTTGGGAACGGCCCAATCTGGGTATTGAGCACGCACACTGCTGCACAATTTTGGGCGGCACGTTCACGCAAGAAACGTACAAATATGCCGGTAAGCAAATCTATACATTGCCCATGCCGTCACCATTCTTGTACGACTGGAAAGAGGGTGCCGATTTCGGAAAAATACGCCGCAATTTTCTCTGGTTGGGCAGCGGCGGGCTAGTTCACAAAGGCTTGGATTTAGTCTTGGATGCCTTTGCCGACATGCCTGACTACCAACTTACAATTTGTGGTCCGATTGAGCGCGAAACGGATTTTGTCCAATTGTACAAACGAGAACTGTACGAGTTACCGAATGTTCGCGTTATTGGCTGGATCGACGTTGCCTCGGATGAATTTAAAAAGCTCGCGTTTGAATCATTGGGCGTGGTTTATACGTCGTGCTCAGAGGGCGGCGGGGGTAGTGTCATCGCTTGTATGCATGCGGGCCTGATTCCAGTTGTGAATCGCGAAAGTTCCGTTGATCTGACGCCCGCCAACGGCGTGATGTTGCTGGATTCCACTGTCGCGTCGATTCAACACGCTGTGCGCAATTTGGCGGAGCGCAGTCCGGAAGAGTTGGAAGGTATGGCACGCCAAGCGTGGGCGACGGCGCGGGCCACCCATACGCGCGAGAATTACGCTCAGCGTTATCGGGAAGTTATTCGCGACATCGAAAAAAAATATCGCAAAAGTTAACTGCTGCCTAATTGTGTGGCGCGCTCACTTATTCGTTAAATGCCTGAGTAGGTGAGCGCGGTTCTTGGAAAATACCAGCTCATAGCCCGAATCAACCACTGCCTGCACGTTTTCCGCATCGGTGTATAGCAGCAAATATTCGTGATCTGTTAAAAATCCTTTGTGATAGTACTTCGGCTGGGGCTTCTTCTCAGGCGCGGCATCGCCGGGCGTTGTGGTTGCGGGCGCCGCTTGGGTCGCTTCACCCTTTCCTGCTCGGTATATTGCAAAATTGCCAACGCGCGATGTTTGTTCGCAGTTGTATTTCGGTGTTGGTTTTTGCGGCAGTTCCTGGCCGGAACGCGTGTAGACAATCAGCGTGCGCGATTCATGGGACACCAAATCGCAGCCGTCTTCGAAAACTTCATCGACGCTGGCTGGTGCTGTTCGGTGTTCACTGAGTTTCAGCGGTTTCAAGAGGCCCGTCGGTGCGTTAATCTCGCGCTCGTCCCACGGAATATATGACCCGGCACGCTCAACGAAATAATAACCGTGGAAAAAATTATAAGCGTTGATATTCCCTTCCATGGAGATATGCCCATCGCTCCAATAGGCAATCTTCTTGTGGCTGGGAATTAAGCTGCTTGCCTGCGCGAGATCGGCGTATTCAAGATTGATTCGTTTGTAGCTAAGAAACGTTACGCCCATGTGCGCCGCTACGACGAAAAATGCGATGCTCGTCAATCCGACGCGTGATAGCGGAAGCTGTGGGCGCTCTGGAAGAAACATTACCATTATTCCGAATAAAATGATCGCGCGGGTTGCGACGTAGAACAGCGATGGTGCGATCAAGTAGTCGGGAAAAATAAGATAACTGGCGAACAACGTAGCAAGTAATACGACGAAACCGTAGCGTTCGCGGTTTGCCGGCGCACGGATGATCTGCCACAGCGTCGCCGCCGCGATAATCGCGAACGCCAACAAAAGAATCTTCTTCTCGCCGCCTAACTTGAGCGAGGTCCAGAATGAGAAGTTTCCGCCCATTGCAGAATACAGTTTGAAGGCAAGGGGGTTGAAAACCGCGGCGAAAAATTCGCCAGGAGAATCGTTCGGAAAGTCGCGAATCATCACGGCAACCAGCAACGCAATGCTCGGAACAAAACTCAGTAAGCTGCTGTAAATGCGCCCGTTGGCTCGAGAAAAATAGAGCGACAAAACCGTGAACAGCACAATCAACAACAGCGCCGGCCCCGGATTGGCTAGATAGACGAGTGTTACCAGTAACGACAAGATAGCGAGACGCGTAGCGGTAAATTGCGTTTTGTTTTTCCACCAGTAACCCACCGCGAACAAAAAGAATGGCATGCTGAGCGCGAACGATAGAAATCCCTTGGCGAGCGGCCAATTAAAAATAAAAAGATACGCTAACAGCGCAAAAGGATTGTAGGCGCGGCCTTGGGCGCGCGCGAAATATTCGATGCTCGCGACCATCAATAAAACATAAGCCGTAAGGACAAACTTGCCGACGATTACCGTTGGAAAAATTTGCCCGAAAGCGAGCGCGAAGTAGTCGATGAGAATGTATGGCGTCGGAAACAATGAAAGCTTAGCTGTATCGCCGAGGCCTAATATTGGGTCCGCAACATGCAGGAAAGTGTGAAATCGAACCAGATAATATGGGTAGTCTTCTTGCGCCGGATAAACATTGAGCCAAATCACGGCGAGAGCAAGTAGCGTAAGTCCGATGCTCGCTAATAGATAAATGGGTCGATCGAAGCCACTGAGTTTGGTCAGAAGATTTTGTTTGTTCATGGCTAGGTTAGAATCTTTTGGGTTACGAGCGGGCGGAGTGCCACAAGTTTGTGCGGTGAAGGCGCGGCTGCCGGCTGCCATGGTAGCGAATGGGCCGAGAAATTTCTATGTAAGCGCAGGCTCATCGATGCACAGGCGCGCCTTTGCCCGAGTAATTTACAAACGTTGACAATTGTCGTTTCGAGGTTTGATGTTACACTCCCTGGCGAAAAAATGAGAGTCGACTTCGCGGATCGGAGTGCGCAGCGTGATGATGCGTCGATTGTTTCTAAAAGCCGTGATCGGTACGTTGGCAGCGTTGGCGGGTAGTGTTGTATTGCCCAAACTGAAAACTGTTTTCGCCCATGATGAGCGCTTGGGAGCAATTGATAACGATGAGCAGATGGCTACACTATTGGCGTTCGGCGAAACGTTGTTGCCCGCGAGTATTTTTTTTGAGCGCAATGAATTGGCGCAAGAGATAGACGGCCAAGCGCGGCGTATGGCAGCTGTCAGAGGCCACTATCGAGCCGCCGCCAATCTCCTTGACGAAACCGCGCTGCTTCGCGCAGGTCGACTTTTTCGCGAGCTGCCGCTTGCTGATCGACAGGCGATTGTAACCGCTATCATGCCTTCGGTCTCGCCCGATCAACTTACCGGTCGCCTATATAACAAGGTGTTAATTTCACCCCGCCGACGATTGTTTGCTGATGTTGCCTTGCGACGCATGAATCAAGCTGTGTACAGAACTTCGATGGGGTGGCGGATTGTTCACTATGGTCATCATATCGGTGGGCCAGCCGCGGACCCGCTGGAATATACGCAGCCGCCCAAAGCGCTTTAACCAAGGTCGTGTGTTAGCTATTTCTTGTAAGGTTTGTCGATGACACCGCAAGTTAAAATTCCCGATGTGTGCATAATTGGTGCAGGCTTGGTTGGCTCACTCATGGCTTACGAACTGGCACGCTTAGGTTTTCGGGTTGTGCTGTTGGAAGCCGGCCCAAAATTTGATCTTGGGCAACGTCCAGCGGCGATGCTGCGACGGTTAGATGATGGCGAATACGATCCCTGGGCAAGTGGGACTCCGGAGCGTGATGCATATACCACCTCGGGCGAATTTTCTTATCCGCTAAATAAAATGCGCGTAAAAGGCGTCGGAGGATCGACTTTGCATTGGGGTGCCAATGCGTTGCGTTTGGTCGACGACGATTTCAAATTGCGGTCGATGTACGGCATCGCAAATGACGGGCCGATTACCTATCGAGAGCTTGAGCCGTACTATGGGAAGGCTGAGCATGCGCTCGGTATTGTGGGAATTGCCGATAACCCGTTCGCATCATTTCGCAGCACTGAGTTCCGAAAGCCGGGATTTCCGTTTAGCTACGCGGATCAGGTTTTTGAGCGCGGGTGCTCCGCACGCGGCATTAAATTACATCACGTGCCGTACGCGCGCAACATTAGTCCATATCAAGATCGTCCGGCGTGTCACGCGTTTGGGACCTGTGAGACCAAGAAAATTTGCCCGATTGGGGCGCAATACAGCAGCGAGCGCCACGCTGAGATGGCGATTGCGACGGGCAGGGTTGAACTCATCACGGAAGCGTCAGTAGTTCACATTAATACCAATGTCGCGGGTCGAGTGGAAAGTGTTACGTACGTCACGGCGGACGGTGCGCAGCGCGAACAGTCGGCGCATGTTTTTGTGCTCGCCGCGCATACCGTAGAAACGGCGCGTCTGTTGTTGATGTCGACAGCGGGTAAGTTCCCGCATGGTGTGGCCAATACCAGTGGCGTCGTCGGACGAAATTTCATGGAGCATCCCGGAATTTTTGTGACGGGTAAAATCAAGGAACCCACATATCCGTTTCGCATCGGATTTCATACTGCGGAAACGCACCAGTTTATCAATCCGGCTAATCGCGGAGAGATAAGTGGTTTGAAATTAGATTTCACCAATCTTGCGGTTGGTATTCCAGCGGATGTCGCTGGCGAGCGATTATTGTGGGGCGATGAGCTGGCGGCGCACGTGCGTGAAAATTTCGGTCGCATGGTGGGCATTTATATGCAAACCGAGCAACTCGCGAATGATTTCTGCCATGTTTCCTTGGATAGCTCCGTAAAAGATTCTTTTGGCAATCCAGTGCCGCATCTGGCTTATTCGCTGACTGACTATGAGCACAATTCCTTGCGGCAACACGCGGCGAACATTGTTGAGCCAATTTTAGATGCCATGGGCGCTACCGATGTCACGAAGACCGACATTGTGTTTCCTGCGCACCATATGGGCACCTGCCGCATGGGCTCAGATCCGGCTCGTTCGGTGGTTAACGCGCAATGTCGCGCCCATGATGTCGAGAACTTGTTCGTCGTTGGCAGTAGTGTGTTTGTGACCGCTGCCGTTTTGCAGCCGTCATTAACGATGGCGGCGTTGGCAATTCGTGCGGCGGAGTTTATTGGTCGGGAATACTCGCCTGCTTAATTTGACGGGTTTATTGCTATCGGCCTGCACGTTTCCGCGGCTATACTAATCCGATTTGACAGTCGGGTTAGGGAGAAACGAGCGGTGTCAGCTATTCATCAGCGCCAAGCACAGAAGCAAAAATACTTAAGTGTCGCTATTTGCGGCCTAGTTATCCTCACATCGATCGCAAGTTGTGGACGATCGAAAAACAACGCGCAGAAAGAACCACCCAAACCAACCCCAATTGTTTCGGCGTCGCCACAGTTCACGCCACCGCCTGGTATTTACGACGCCGTCGATACCGTTACGCTGAGCACTCCGGGTTCCGTCGCCAAGATTTTTTATACGACTGATGGTTCTGAGCCAGTCGTTGATCATTCGCCGCTTTATGCAGGGCCGATCAAGGTCACTGACAATCAAATTGTGCGGGCAGTTGCGAAGATGGAAAAATTGCCAGTTAGCGATGTGGTCGGCGGTGGCTATTCGACGGCTGGTAAGGGTGCGCTTGATGTAGCGCTTTACGGTCGGGTCGGCGCGGATGTGACGAGCGGTACGGCCGATGAAATCGCCGATGGCGTCTTTGGCAACCCGGGCAACGGTTGGGTTGCGGGCGGCGTCGGGAGTTGGGTATCGGTGGCGTTTGATGCGCCTGTAGCGTTGAGTCGTATTTTAATCGCCGACAGCGCAGGGCTCGATGGCCATGTTGAATTGGCGAGATTGTTATTTAGTGATGGTAGTGAAATCGCAGTGGACGCGTTGTCGGATAACGGCGCACCGAGCGTCATCGAATTTCCGACAAAGACTGTATCTTCATTCAAGCTCGAAATTCAGCGCGCCACAGGCGTAAATTTTGGAATTGCTGAGCTGGCTGCGTACGGGCCCGTCGCGGAACAGAAAATTATTGCAGAGGAGCATTTTTCAAACTATCGCTGGGGCTGGAATCTTGCGGCCAAGCCTGGTGATACGCCTCTTGACTGGGAAAGGATCGACAAGCGCGAGGACAAAAGCGTTTTCAACGAAGCAACGCATGACGGTTTTGAAGTCGGCATGTATGGCGTATGGAGTGGGCCTATTGCAAGCGCTGGCATGGATCTAAGAGTGCGAGGTCGCGATGACAACATGAACGTCTTCGCCACGCTCGGTACCGGCATGATCGGTGTGATTTTTGGGTACCAAGACGACAACAATTTTTATCGGTATTCGGCAAGCATGCATCGCGGTTTTCGGAAATTGGAGAAGCGTGCCAATGGTGTCTTTACCGAGCTCGCGCGGAGTTCTCGTAGTTTTTCCGGCGGTCAGTGGGTCAATCTTCGCATTGTCGCCAAGGGCGGTAAAATTATCGCGTTGCAAGATGGCAAAGTGGCGCTCGCGGCCGATGATCCAAGTTTTTCGGGCGGCAAAGTTGGTGTTTGGTCCGGTTGGTCGGAGTCGGCTACGTTTGACAACGTCACGTTGCTGGCAGCGCCGACTGAACCGGTGATTGCATTGCTAACTCCTGTGGAATACTCGGTTACGACAAAACTTGATGTCACGGCGCGGGCAATTGTTACGTCGCCGGTCGCGGCCGTTGAATTTGTGGTTGATGAAGGCCAGCTTTCCGAGCAGCGCGCACGAGTCGGCGCCGCGCCCTATGAAAATTCTTTTCATTTTTCCTCGCCGGGCGACCACATGGTTGCGGCATATATTGTTGATGGAGCAGGAGCGCTTGTTCCAAGTGGCGCGGCAAAGTCGGCAAAAGTTGGCGTGGGTGCTGTATCGATAATGACGTTTGGCGACAGCATTACGGATCGTGTTGGCGACGACTGGCCGCTTGATGATATTTCGCGCGACGGACGCAGTACCGGCGGTGGTTATGAAAGCGTGTTAAGCGATTTACTTGCTGCGCACATCAAGAGTAGGCCCGTCGGTATCGCCAACGAGGGATACGCCGGCGAGATGACCATTCCTGCTGTTGAGAAAATTGGCGCCGTGCTAAAACACCATCCTGAGGCGAGCGTGGTGTTACTGCAGATGGGCTCGAATGACTCGTCTGGGGATAACGCGCTGGGCGACGAGGAGTTTGCCAAGCGCGTCAAACAAATGATTGAATCCGTTTTGGCTGTGGGCAAACAGGTCTATGTTGCTCTACCGCCGCCACGTTTGCGACACGACAAGCAGAACGAATTGCTGCGAAAGTACAATAAGCGCATCGAAGCGTTGGTCAGCTCGTACGAAAGCAGTCATCCTGGCCGGGTTCATGTGGGGCCAGATTTCTATCGTTACTTCGATGCGCATCAAAATGAATTCTTCGCCGACGGCATTCATCCGAATGGCTTTGGCTTGCGTTCAATGGCTCGCCTTTGGTTCGATGTGCTAAAAGACAAGGTCAATTGAAAGGGTGGAGCCGAATTGGGCGGTATGTTTTGGAATAAGCGGCTTGTGGTGAAAAAGTGGCGCTAACCCTAGCCGGTCGGTGGGCGGTGATTACCGGTGCGACGAGCGGAATCGGAGCGGCCATCGCGCGAGCACTGGCGCGCGAAGCGTGTAACTTATTTTTGTTGGGGCGGGACTTGCCGAAGTTGCATGCGCTAGCTGCAGAATTTTCAGCTGTGCAAGTCAATATTTCGGTCGTTGATCTGGCTGATGCGGAGTCGGTCGAAAATTGCGCCAAACATCTTGCGGGGTTTTTGGAAGTAGACGTCTTGGTCCATAGTGCGGGGTGCATCTATCTAGGCACAGTGGAAACAACCCCAGATGAAGAGCTCGATCGCCAATACGCCGTCAACGTGAAAGCGCCATGGAAACTGACCAAGGCGCTGCTGCCATTGTTGAAACGTTCGCACGGTCAAATCGTTTTTATCAATTCCAGTGCTGCACTTGGTAGTGCGCGTGCGCAATTGGCGTCGTATGCAGCATCAAAGTCCGCGCTCAAGGCCGTGGCCGATAGCTTGCGCGAGGAAGTGAATAAAGACGGAATCCGTGTGATTTCAATTTTCCCTGGTCGCACGGCAACACCTATGCAGGCTGACATTTATCTCCACGAAGGTAGGCGCTACCGTCCAGAGGAATTGCTGCAACCAGAAAATGTTGCGCAGAGCGTCGTGCGTGCGCTGTTATTGCCAGCGACGGCTGAGGTTACGGAAATTTCAATTTTGCCGATGTCGCGAGGGTAGTACAGTCTGTCGTTGCGAACGCGGCACCATTGTCATATTGTGGTCGCCGCGCCGAATACTAGATTGAACTTGGCTTACATCCGGAACTGTGACACCAGCGATTGTAGCTGCGCAGCAAGTTTGGCCAGTTCTTCACTTGCCATATACGTTTGTTCAGAACCTTTCGCTGACTGTTGAATGAGTCCGCTGATATTAGTAACACTGCGGTCGATTTCCTGCGCGGCGGCGCTTTGTTCCTCGGACGCGCTGGCAATTTGCGCGGTCATGCTGTTGATCGTATCCACTGCGTCGGTGATGGAATCCAGCGATTCGCCGGCCTTGGCGGCTTGGGCGACGCCGGCTTTGGCTCGGTTTTGGCTTTCTTGCATTACCTTGACGGCTTCGCCCGCTCCTGTTTGCAGGCGCTCAATCATCTGCTGAATTTCTTGCGTCGACTCTTGTGTGCGGCTTGCTAGGGTGCGCACTTCATCCGCTACTACGGCGAAGCCGCGACCTTGTTCACCAGCGCGCGCCGCTTCAATGGCGGCGTTCAGTGCCAGTAAGTTGGTTTGTTCGGCGATACCCTTGATGACGTCGAGCACAACACCGATGTTTTCCGAATCTGCCTTGAGTTTGTTGATAACCGTGGCGGCTTGTTCAACTTCACGCGCTAAGGCGTCTATTGCTTGAATGGTTTGCCCTACAACCTTCTTGCCAGCTTGCGCTTCGGCGCTCGCGCGACCCGAAGCCTCAGCGGCCATCTGGGTGTTGCGAGAAACTTCCTCAACAGTAGAGGACATTTGATTCGCTGCCGTTGCAACTTGCTCGGATTGTGCCTGTTGGCGTTTCGAGCCATCGTTCATTTCGACAGTAATGGCGGCGAGTTCTTCAGCGGACGTCGACAGTTGCGCCGTGGAGCCAGTGATATTACCAATGATCTCATGCAACTTCTCAATCATGGCTTTCATGGCGCCGATCAATTGGCCCGTTTCGTCGTTTGATGTCACGGTGTAACGGGCAGTGAGGTCGCCGGCGGCAATGCGGCTCATGCCTTCAACCACCATTTGCAGGGGTTTGAAGGAATAGATCATGAACATGTAAATGCCGATCATGGCAAGTAATACGCAAACAGCCATGGCGACAAACGAAACGATGCTAATTGTGCGCTGGCTCTTGAAGCTTTCGGTGTAGTCGTTAACGCTCACCAGTGTGGCAAGCGGAGTGCCATCGGTGTCGCTGATGGGTTGCGCGACTGTGGTGAACACTCTTGTATCCAGTGGTGTCGCGGCGATATTGCGTTCGCCCAGTGGTGGCAGCTTGACATCTAACTTCTCAAACATATCCTTTTCGGTGGCGTATTCAGCGCGACCTTGCGGATGAATGATAAATACTTCTGAATCGTCGTTACTCTTAAAGTCGTCTATGGCAGCTTTTAGACTATTGGCAAATATGCCCGCCCCGATGGTTTGGCCGCGGAAATAGAGCGGGAATGCAACCACCGCTTCAAGTGTGCCGTCGTTGTCTCGCTCTACCCCACGCGCGATTTTCCCTTCACGAAGTGCTGTAAAGACTAATTTTCGTTTACTTTTGCCACGGCCATCATCCTTGGAGGAGAAAGTTAGGTTTCCTT
>Ga0315270_10000860_pt1 | contig 16397 bp, 12 predicted proteins | sample C1_bottom_MG_FD_204932 | JGI IMG/M metagenome (GOLD analysis project Ga0315270, IMG submission 204932) | Sediment microbial communities from Yellowstone Lake, YNP, Wyoming, USA - C1_bottom | ecosystem: Environmental > Aquatic > Freshwater > Lake > Sediment | place: USA: Wyoming | collected...
TCACTTCGTAGCGATGGGCTTTGCGGTTTACGGAATGGATCACCCCGGGCATGGCAAATCAGACGGCGCCCGCAAATATGTGGACCGCTTTGAGGATTTCATTGAAAATGTCAAAGCGTACTTTGACAGGATACAAGGATGGCAGGCCGGCAAACCGATTTTTCTCGTAGGACACAGCATGGGCGGGCTGATCGGTGCGATGTACCTGCTGGACCATCAGGCCGGACTTAAAGGAGCCATCCTTTCCGGGCCGAGCGTCAAAATACCGGGCAATGTCTCACAGGTTACCGTTTTTATCGGGAAAATGCTGGTAGCCCTGATGCCCAGGCTTGGACTGCTTAAGACGGCACCCGAGGGAGTGAGCCGGGACCCGGCCGTGGTTCAGGCCTATATTGATGATCCCCTGGTGTACAAGGGGAAAACCACGGTCAGACTGGCTGCTGAAATGCTGAAGGCGATGCAGCGGGTAAGCAGCGAAGCCGCAAAGATCTCACTGCCGATTCTGATTCTGCAGGGCGGCGCAGACTGGATCGTCGATCCTGCCGGAGCCAGAATGCTGTATGAATCGGTCAGCTCCGCCGACAAAGAGATCAAAATCTATGACGGCCTCTACCATGAAGTATACAATGAGCCCGAACATCCCAAGGTGTTGCAGGATGTTGAACTGTGGATAGAGGCGCACATGGAATAAATGCCTCAGGTTTTAGCAGATGAGGGAAACACGAGCGCTTCTGTTAAAACGTAAGCTGCCTGTAGATACGATGTCGGGCAAAGCGGAAAACATTCTTTGCAGTTCCAGCACTCCCTGGAGGCGATTTCCGGAATGAAACTGATCTCTTTCCGGATCCCTCTATCCACAAATCCTACAGCGTTCTGCTTCTTGACCTCGGCGCAGTATCGGACACACAGACCACAATGAATGCAAAATGAGGCCTCTTTTTCAAAACGGTTTTTGTCCGCGCCATACTCTTTGGCCAAAACCTGCAATTCGAAAGCATCCGGAGCATGCGCCAGCAATAGCTCCAGGATCATTTTGCGAATTCTATCCACCTTCTCGGATCGGGTTCTGACCACCAAATTTTTGGCTACCGGGTAAACGCAGGAGACAACGAGGTTTGTCCAGCCGCGAACTTCTACTTCTACAATGCAAAGCCGGCACCCTCCAAAAGGTTCCAATTTTTCGTGGTGACAGAGTGTGGGTATGGATATCCCGGCACTTTGGGCAGCCTCCAGAACGGTCATCCCTTCCTTTGCTTTAACTTCATTTCCGTCAATCTGTAAAAGGATTTCACTCATTTTTCTTTGCCCTTTCGGGTTATCATTCTTTCTTCTTCAGGGATAGGAGACGGAACAGGCTCGCCGGAAATCTTTTGCACCGCACTGAAACGGGGAGGGCAGGCTTCAAAACATGTTCCGCACTTTGTGCATTTCTCCTGGTCAACAACATGGATCTTGTTCTTGCCGCCGACAATCGCTTCAGCAGGGCACTTTTTAAAACAAATCATGCAGGCCTGACACTTGGCCGGATCAATATGATAAGCGATCAGCTCCTTGCAGGACAACGCCGGGCACCGCTTCTCCCGGATGTGTGCTTCATACTCGTTTCTGAAGTAGCGCAGCGTGCTTAGAAACGGATTCGGGGCGCTCTTGCCCAGAGCACAAAGAGAAGCTTCAATGGCTGTCTCGGACAGGGCCTCCAACAGTTCGATGTCTCCCTCTCTTCCCTTTCCTTCGGTGATATTCGTGAGAATCTTGAGCATCTGCCGCAAGCCTTCACGGCATGGGGTACATTTGCCACACGATTCATCCGTGAGAAATTCAATGAAATATCGGGATACATCCACCATGCAGGTATCTTCATCCAAGACGATCATCCCGCCGGAACCCATCATGGAGCCTGCCTTGGTGAGTTCATCAAAACCCACTTCCAGGTCCAGCAGCTCCTCGGGGATGCAGCCTCCGGACGGCCCTCCGGTCTGGACGGCCTTGAATTTCCTGCCGCCGGGAATGCCGCCGCCGATCTTGAAGATGATATCCCTCAGATGCGTGCCCATGGGGACTTCCACAAGGCCGGTATTGGTTATCTTGCCGACCAGGGAGAAAATCTTGGTGCCCTTGCTCCCTTCGGTTCCGAATTGCGTGAACCAGTCAGCGCCTTTATTGATGATCAGCGGCACATTCGCCCATGTCTCAACATTATTCAGTACACTGGGTCTACCCCAAAGGCCCACGATGTTGGAGCGGACATATTTCGGTCTGGGCTCTCCGGCCCTGCCTTCCAATGCCGTCATCAGCGCCGTCGATTCCCCGCAAACAAACGCGCCGGCCCCCTGATGCACAATCACCTTGAAATCAAAGCCCGAACCCAGAATGTTTTTTCCCAGAAACCCATACGCCTCAGCCTGCCGGATCGCGATATGCACATTCTCGACCGCCAGGGGGTATTCCTGGCGGACGTAAATATAGCCCTCGTGGGCGCCGATGGCATAGGCGCCGAGGGTCAATCCCTCAAGGATCGCATGTGGGTTTCCTTCAAGCAGCGCTCTGTCCATATAGGCGCCGGGATCTCCCTCGTCGGCGTTGACGATCACATATTTTATCGGCTCCGGGGCATTTCTCGACCCTTCCCATTTTCTTCCTGCGGGAAAGCCGCCGCCGCCCCTGCCCCTGAGATTGGATTTCTTGACTTCTCCCAAAACCGCTTCGGCGCTCATTTCGGAAAACGCCTTGGCTAAAGCGGAATAGCCGCCGATTGCCAGATAGTCGTCAATACTCTTGGGATCGATACTCCCGTTGGAGCCGAAAACAAGCCGTTTCTGGTTCTTGTAAAAAGGGATTTCAGATTCATGGATGATCTTCTCTTTGGTGACGGGATCGGTATAGAGCAGCCGCTCTATGACCTTCTTCTCCATGATCGTCTGAGAGATAATATCCGGAACATCCTCTGGCTTTATCTGGAAATAACAAATTTCATCGGGGTGAATAACGATGATCGGGCCCCTTTCGCAAAAACCGTGGCATCCCGTTCTCCGGATGTCCACTTTATCGCGCAACCCTTGTTTTTCAATCTCCGCTTCAAGGCTTGCGGCGACTTCCCCGCTGCCGGAGGCGTGGCACGCAGACCCGGAACAGAGGGTAATACAGGGTTTATTCGGGTCCCGCTTCAACAGGATACCCTTTCTGAATTCTTCCAATTCAGATGGTGAATTGATCCTCGACATAATTTTATCCTACTCGTAGTTTTTTAACACGTTCGCGGTCTCGCCTGGCACCACCTTACCGTATGTCTTCCCATCGATTTCCATCACCGGTCCCAGTGCGCAGCAGCCGAGACAGTTAACCGTTTCCAGGCTGAACTTCATATCCAGGTCTGTTTCGCCGGGTTTAATCCCCGTCATGTCCTGCACCGTATCGAGAACACGCTTTGCGCCGCGAACATGGCAGGCGGTTCCCATGCAGATGTGAATGCCGTGACGTCCCTTGGGAACCAGACTAAAGGCTTTATAGAAAGTAGCGATATGCTGTATCCGGGTTAAGGGAACGCACAGCCTTTCACCGATCCTCTCCAATGCCTCCTTGGGAAGCCAATTGTTTTCGCTCTGAATCTCCAGTAATACCTGAATCAGTGAACTGGCCTCTCCATGATGTTTTTCAATAATCTGATCGATTCTATCGTTATCCATAGACACTGTCCTAATCTGTTGTTCCCCCAATTCATTGCTTAAAGGGATGCGTCGCGCCCCTAAAGAGCCGCCTAGGCCAAGGCATAGCACTTGAGGCTTTCATCATATCTGACAAATCCATGCCTTGATGATACATTCATGTGCCTTGATATTTCCGATGGGCTCAGACCCAGCATCTCGGAGATGCCGCCCGTTGAAAGCGGTCTTTCCTGAAGGAGCAGCATGATCTGGCTCATTGCCATTTTATTGGCGATCAATTCATTAAACAGCCTGTCAAACGCGTCACTGGTGAAAAAATCATGATAACTTTCTTTCGATTTTACAGGGATCCTCAGCCGCTCCCTTTCCACCAGCCGGATGTAGGGGACGAGTTTTCGAACGGCTTCAAGCTTGACCTTCAATCCCTTTACGTCCAGGCCTTCGCCTTTTCCGAGCGGTCCCAGTGATTTTATCTTTCTGGTAAAATCATCGGCGACTTCAGCCAGAAGGTTTCCATCGGCGCCCGACATAAATTGTATCCGCAGCCTTTCCGGGTTCAGGCCGATGTGTTCCATTATTTTCTTGCATAGATAGGTAACGCTTAATGCATCATAATTTCCATGGGTGATGTAGTTGCATTCATCCAATTTGCAGCCGCCGATAAACACGCCGTCCTGTCCGTTCGAAAAGGCTCGGAGGATAAATTCCAGGTCTACCCTACCGGAACACATGACGCGAATCAGCCTGATTTCATTTGCATATTGCAGTCTGGAAACTCCAGCAAGGTCAGCAGCGCCATACGCTCACCAATGGCAGACAAAACCCAATATTCTTGGTTTAAATTCAAGACCCGTACTCATCCGTTCTTACCTCCTTTGTTAGTAATCCCGGCTTGTTCAATCGCAATCTTTTACACATCTCAACCCGCCGCATCAATTTGCCGGAGGATATCTTCTTCAGACATCGCGGCGTCAATCTGACTGCAGAGCTCTTCATTGTTAAAGTGCTTCAGAAAAATGGCATTGGTGGGGCATTTGGCGTTACACAGGCCGTCTCCCTTGCAGAGGATGGGATTGACCCAGGCCTTTCTGCCGTTTTCCGTTTCAATAAAATCGATCGCACCATACGTGCAGGCCGTAATACATGCCCCGCACGATACGCAATCGTTTTCTTTCACCTCGCAGACAGAACCCGATGCAATGACCGTGTCCTTTGACAGAAGCGTCATGACCCGGCCGGCAGCGCCATAAGCCTGGTTGATCGCCTCCGGGATGTGCTTGGGATAGTGCGCGATACCGCACAGGAAAACGCCATCCGTGGCAAACTCGACCGGTTTTAATTTGACATGGGCTTCTTTGAAGAATTCATCCGGACTCAGCGTCACCTTGAACAACCCGGCTATTTTCCGGGTGGATGCGGAAGGAATGACCGCTGCGGCCAGTGAGAGAATTTCGGCATCCAGTTCAAGCCGCTGGCCTAAAATGGCATCCGGAACGGTGATTCTCAGAAAAGACCTGCCCCCCTCTGTGACGGCTTTCACCTGGGGTTTGTCATCCGGCTCGTAACGGATGAACTTGACATGCTTCTCGGATGCTTCCCGGTAAGCATCCTCTCTGAACCCGTACGTTCTCATATCCCGAAAGAGGATGTGGATATCCATCCCGGGGTTTATTTCTTTCAGTTTCAAGGCGTTTTTGACGGCATGGCTGCAACATACCCGGCTGCAGTAATTTCTGTCCGCGTTTCTGCAGCCCACGCACTGGATCATCACCAGGCTTTCGGCCTGGATGACCTTTTCCGCTTTCCCGGCAATCAGCTCTCCCAGTTCAAGATGGGTGAAAACCCGGTCGTTTTCGCCGTAAAGGTATTCGACGGGCTTATAAACATCCGCGCCGATTGCAATGACGGATGCCCCGTGTTTTATCTTTTTTATCCTGCCTTCGGTTTCCACCGTGGTGATAAAATTGCCCACATAACCGGAAACGTCCGTGATGTCGGCATCATGGGATACATGTATCAGGGGGTTCTTGTAAACCGCGCGGATCATATCCGCTAAATAGGATTGCACATTCATGCCTTCAAGGGTGGAATGAATCCTTCGCGCCATTCCCCCCAAGGCTTTCTCCTTTTCGACCAGGTGAACCTCATGGCCCTGGCTGGCGATGGAGAGGGCGCAGGTCATGCCGGCGATACCGCCGCCCACCACCAGTGCCGCCTTGTTCACCGGCAGATCAAATTCCTGCAATGGCTCCAGATGGCGGGTACGCGCCACCGACATCCGGATGAGATCCTTTGCCTTTTGCGTGGCCTCTTCCTTTTGCTTGGAATGGACCCAGGAGCAATGCTCCCGGATATTGGCCATCTCACAGTAATATTGATTGAGCCCCGCCTCCCGGAGGGTGTCCCGGAATAACGGCTCCAGGGTCCTGGGGGAGCAGGCGGCGATCACCACGCGATTGAGCCCTTTTTCCTTTGCCAGGTCCGTGATTTCCTTGGCGGAATTCGTCGCGCATGAAAAGAGCTGCTGCTGCGCATAAACGACACCCGGCAGGGTCAAGGCATATTCGACCGCGGAAGGCACATTGACCACACTGGAGATATTGGCCCCGCAATGACACACAAAGACGCCGATCCTCGGCGCTTCCCCGGAAACATCCCGCTCCGGCGGATAGATTCTTTCCCTGGCCAGATTTCCCCGCCGGTAGTCAAGAAGCTCGCCGCACTGGGCACCGGCCCCACTGGCGGTAAAAACCGACTCCGGGATATCCGTAGGCCCCTGGAAGGCGCCGCTGACAAAGATTCCCGGCCGGCTCGTCTCTATCGGATTGGAAGAAATCGCCTTGCTGAATCCATGCGAATTGAGCGCGATCCCGAACTTATCCGCCAGCCCCTTGTAATTAAGGGGCGGATTCAATCCAATGGATAAAACCACCATATCGAATTCTTCCGATTTGACGCCATCGTCGGCAGTCGCATACCTGACAACCACATTCTTGTTTTCCGGGATTTCCCGCTCGATGGATGCATAGCTTCTGATAAACCGCACGCCGGGAAGTTTTTCCGCTCTCTGGTAGTACCTCTCGAAATCCTTGCCGAATGAGCGGATATCGTTATGAAATATCGTACACTCCGCGGACGCGTCATGATCTTTTGTCAAAATCACCTGTTTCTGGGTATAGGTGCAGCATACGCCGGAACAATAGCTGTTATCGCCAGGGGTGACCCGCCGGGAGCCGACACATTGAATCCAGGCTATTTTTTTGGGGTGTTTCATGTTGGAAGACCGCAGCACCACGCCTCCGTATGGCCCGGTGGAGGACAGCAGCCGTTCATAATCCATACTGGTTACCACGTTCTGCAACTTTCCATAGCCATACTCATCTTTCACCCTGGGATCATACGGCTCGATGCCGGAAGACAGAATGATGGCCCCGACATTGACTTCCATCTTCTTTTTTGTTTGTTTTAAATCAATGGCCCCGGTCTTACAGACACTTTCGCAAATCAGGCATTTCTTCTCTTTCAGGTAAAGACAGGTTTCGTCAATATACGCAACCAGGGGAATCGCCTGTGAAAAATACACATGAACCGCTTTATTCTTCGATATTTCCTGATTGAATTGATCCGGATATTCCACCGGGCAGTATTTTACACAGGTCGTACAACCCGTGCACTTTTCCTCAATAATGTATCGGGGCTTCTTGGTCAGGATTACCTTGAAATCTCCCGACTCGCCTTCCACACTGTCAACTTCGGTAAATGTCAGAACCTCGATGTTTGGATGCCGGCCGACCTCGACCAGTTTGGGTGAAAGTATTCACATGGAGCAGTCATTGGTCGGAAACGTCTTGTCAAGCTGGGCCATATGCCCGCCGATGCTGGGCGATTTTTCAACCAGGTAAACCTTGAAACCCGCGGTGGCAAGATCCAGAGATGCCTGGATACCGCTAACGCCTCCACCAACGACCATAACGTCGCCAAAATTACTGTCTCCAAGATTTGCGGAAAATTGTTGAATGACTTCTGTTGGCAATACTTCGTTTTCCATTTTCTATCACCTCATCCGTATGTGTCACCAGTTTCAACTGCTAAAATTAACACTTGAGACTGAACACTTGAAACTATTTTTAAATCACTTCCTGGATAATTTCCGTGATGTCTTTAATTTCCAGAACATCACCATATTCCAGGTTTAATCTGCTTTCCTCGAAATTGGTGATGCAGTACGGGCAGGAAGTCACGAGCACCTGGGCCCCGACTGCATTGGCCTGTTCGATTCTGAGATCGGAGAACCTTTCACCCTTTGGCGTATCCATCCAGATCCTGCCGCCTCCCCCGCCGCAGCAGAGACTATCCTTGCGCGAATCCGCCATCTCGATCAGTTCCAGGCCGGGTATTTTCTTTAAGACGTCCCGGGGCGCTTCATATATGTCGTTATGTCGACCCAGGTAACAGGGATCATGATACGTCACTTTCTTTTCATACGCATTGGTGATCTCAAGCCTTCCCGAATGAATCAGCTCGAGTAAATACTGGGAGATAAAAACCACCTCGAAGTTCACCATGAATTCGGGATATTCGTTTTTAAAGGTGTGGTAGCAATGCGGGGAGGAAACAATGATTTTCTTTACGCCATTATCGATAAACGTTTTGATGTTTTCCCGGGCCAGGCTTCTGAATACTTCTTCGCTTCCCGTCTTTCGGATGCTTTCCCCGCAGCAGTTTTCCTTGGAACCCAATATCCCGAAATTCACCTCTGCTTTTTTAAGGATATTGACCGTTGCGGTTGCGACCTTTTTCATCCTGGGGTCATAGCTCAGGTAACAGCCGACAAAATAGAGTGCTTCCATCCCCTCGGCGAACGTTTTGACTGACAGATCCTTTGCCCAGTCCGCCCGCTTATTTCGTTCAAACTGCAGGGGGTTGCCTTCGGAAATGAGGCTGGCTCTTGCGGTACGGGCGGAACGGACAGACGGGGGAAAAACCTCATAATTCGAAGCAAGCCGTCTTAAGGATACCCCGACTTCGATTTGTTTGACACCTCTCGGGCAGCGTTGAGGACATCTTCCGCAGGTCGTGCAAAGCCAGATGTCTTCGCCTTCTATCTCGGTCAAACCGAACGTGGCTTGCCGGATTATTTTTCGAATGCTGAATTGTCTGACCTTGTTCCATGGACAAACCGTATCGCACAATCCGCACTGAAAGCAATACCTGAAGGCTTCTCCACCGGCTTCTTTTATCTCTTCTATTACCTCTTTAAAGGGGGCGACTGTTTCCACTGCCTTTATTAATCCTCTTATTTCGAAGTGATGATTTAATCCTTCTTTGACATTCGGGCAACGGTGTCCATTACCTTCTCTAATCCATATTTGTCCACCATTGATGCCAGCCCGATCTCAATGTTCTCCATCTTCACCTCTTCGTCTACTTCCTCTTCCCTTTCTTCGCAAGTCAGGGCATCAACCGTGCACCATTTGACACACAAGGGCTCTTCTTCGCCTTCACACATATCGCATTTTAAAGGCAGGCCGGAATCGGGTTCTTTGAACTCGCCTCTGGATGGACAGGAAGCCCTGCAAAAGGCACATTCGTCATATTCCTTTCCATCAATCGTGTATTTGTCTCTGCCGGCACATTCGGCGGCCGCATACTCCCCGGCGTATACCGGAACATACATGTCATTAAGCGGTTCACGGATTACCCGAATACGGGATCTGGCCGGATTATTGCTGCTGTATTTGGGTGCGGCGTGAAAGGCGGAGCATATCATTTCACAGGCCCGGCAACCGTTGCATTTATCGACATTGATTTTTATGGTCTTAATTATTTTCTTTTTTTTCTCAGCCTTCACGTCGTCACCCCTCCTTCGCCCTGTTCCTTTTCTTTTTTCGACTGAGTCTCTTTGGTGGAAGCTTCTTCACTATCCGTCAAGATCCCCCGCTTAACAAAGTCTTCGCTTACGAAATCCAAACCCATTTCATATAAGGACTCTTTGGTCGGAATACCCTGATCATTCCACCCCTTAAATTTGTAATACGTATCCAGGAGCTCCTTTTCAAGCTCGGGAAATCTTTTCTTCCAATGGTCTTCCGGCGGCTTCTCATCTTTTCTGCGCATGCCCCTTCTGGTATTGTTGGCCCTGACCAAAGTCCGGTACCGCTTGGCTGCCTGCGTGAGTTTGGCCTCATCCATATCGATTCCGGCCCCTGAGGAGATGAATTTCGGGTAATTGTGGATATGATACGGGGGTTTTAAGGGAAATGAAGACAGTCCGGCGCACATGCCGAGGGCATCATCAATGTAGTGCATCCGCTCTTGCCAGTCGACAATGTCACAACACATTTGAACCGTTGGGTATAAGGGCAGGGATTTTTCTCCGCGGAGTTCCCAGTCCAAAAAGATTTGCTTAAACTTGTCATCGGGAACCTGGATCCAATCCTTAACAAATTCTTCTCTTTCCTCTCTCGTCGGAAAAGGCGCCTGGGGGAACTGCCCTTCAATTTGGGTAATGTTGATCTTCTCGCCGGTACAATACATGAGGAAATAAATGGGATTCAGCATGGACAGCTTGAGAGGAAGCTGCTCATGTTTCTTGATATTATTGTGCGCATATGCTTCCGCGCCGTTACCGATTTCTTTGGCCGCCCAATACGTACCATTGGCCAAGACATCTCCGATCCCTTCCCTCCGAACAATTCTGTCCAGCAGCCAGTAAAACCTCCCATTGTTATCGGATGGCATTCCCGGAAAGTGTTCATCCTTCAAAATGCCGGCTTCGTAAAGCTCAAGAGCAAAGGCCATCACTTGCGGGGCCGAGAACCCGTCCACCCCATACTCCGTGGCACTTTGCGCAATCCCCAAACCAAATTCCAGGTCCGACATGGCAGCCATTGTATAAGTCAGTTTCGTGAAGCATTTCATCATGTAGGTTGGAAGTCCCGGAGGCTGAATGGTTGCCCCGCATGTCATCGGGCAGTTATAGCAACTGATCAGCCGCTTGCGCATGCTATCCATCGTACGCATCCACTCCGTTGCGATTTCCTTGCTCCAGAAATCCTTTCTGCGGGTGCGGGAATTTCCCCACATGAAATTTTCAGTATGCCATTTCTCATCATGGACTTTCATCTCTTGCGGTGATCCAAGCCCGGCTAAAATGGGCATGACCCCCGGAATCGGATTGTCATTTCGGAATTTTATATATTTCAGTACTTCGTTGCAAAGCTCCATGAATTCAGCAGGGCGGGCAAGATTAATGTCCTTTGTTCCGCGGACAACGATCGCCTTTAACCCTTTGTCACCCATAACTGCGCCTATTCCTCCCCGGCTGGCACTGGATCTGCCCTGCTCGATGGACGCAAAAAAGACCCTGTTTTCACCGGCCAAACCGATAGCCGCCACCTGGGCTTTCGGTTCCTTCAACTCCTTTTTAATAATTTCCGCGGTTTCAACAGCGCCTTTACCCTTCAAATGGGAAGCATCCCGTATTTCCACTTTGTCATTGTTTATCCACAAATACACCAGATCGGGGGACTTGCCACGAAGGATCACTTTATCATAACCGGCATACTTCAATTCCGGAGCAAAAAATCCCCCCATCATTGAAAATGCCATTAACCGGGTCTGAGGAGAAATGGTGGTAACTATGGTACGATTACAACCGGTAGCAGGAGTGCCACATAAAAGACCGGTGCCGAATATGAGCAGGTTTTCTGGAGAAAAGGGTTCAACTTCAGGGGGAACCCTGTCCCATATTATCTTGGCATTAGTACCCAGACCCCCCAGATAAAGTTCGGTGTCTTTTGGGTCGGTTGCTACCCTCTCAATGTTTCCGCGGGTTAGATCGATTTCTAAATTAAACCCTGTCTCTGCGTACCTCATTTTATCCCCCTTCTATATTACCTGAATCCGTGGCATGCTTTTTTATTAATCCTGGGTTGCAGGCACTTCACTTTAAAACGGCCTTCTCCCGTCAGGTGAAGGTTGAAATTGCTTAAGTTTCTGAAGTTATTTTTTCCGGGAAATCTATGACTTAAGGTCCAGAACCGCAAGCCTGTTATATTCCCGTTACAACATAGTTACGATATAGCCACATCATAACTACGTGTCAAGAAAAATGCACGTTTTTCACCAAAATCCTTATAGTCATATTGTAATTACATTTTAGCTACAATATGACTATAAAGACAAACTTTAATGACGTCAAGAAAAAAGCGGGAACGTGAGAATCTGAATCAGGCAGGGCACTGCGGAAGGAGTAACGCTTTTTTTCTAATCTTTCCGTTCCGGCACCTCGGCCCGGTACTGCTTCTGCCTTTCCAGCATCCAGCCCGGATATTCCTCCGGCAACTGACTGACCCGATCCAGGGTCTCGAGTTCCTCAGTGCTCAGGGCCACTTCCGCAGCTTCCAGGTTGTCTTTGAGCTGCGCAATGGTTCTGGCCCCGACTATCACCGAGGAGACCGGCTGCTGCGCCAGGAGCCAAGCCAGGGCGATCCTGGCGATGGAGACGCCACGTTGTTCCGCCATGGATCGCATGGCATCGACACAGCGGAAGGCCCGCTCCTTGTCGACCACGGGAAAGTCGAACTTGCTGCGTCGGCTGTCGCCCGGCCCCTTGCCGTCCGGACTGAATTTACCGGTCAGCAGACCACCCGCCAAGGGGCTCCAGACCATGAGTCCCAAACCTTGGTCGCGGATGAGTGGCACCACTTCCCGTTCCAGATCGCGGCCGGCGATGGTGTAATAGGCCTGGACAGTGGCAAAGCGCGCCCAGCCCCGTTTTTCTGAAATGGCCAGCCCCTTCATGATCTGCCAGGCCGCCATATTGCATAAACCGATGTAGCGCACCTTGCCGGACCGAACCAGATCGTTCAAGGTGCCCAGTGCCTCCTCCAATGGGGTCAGGGGATCGAGCCCATGCAACAGGTAGAGATCCAGATGGTCTAACTTGAGTCGCTGCAGGCTGGCATCCACCTCGTTCATCAGATGGAACCGCGACTGGCCCCGGCCGTTGGGCAAGTCGTTCATGATCCCGGTGGCCTTGGTGGAGATCACCAGTTCGTCGCGCGGCAGCCCCAGGTCCCGGATGGCCTGACCGACCAACTGTTCCGACTGGCCCAGCGAGTAGACATTGGCGGTGTCGATAAAGTTGATGCCCCGATCAAAGGCGTATTTGAGCTGCGCGCTTACAGCCGCCTGGTCCAGCCCGCCCATGACCTCCCAGAACCCAACGCTGCCATAGGTCATGGTGCCGAGACACAGCTCTGAAACGTAGAGGCCGGTTTGTCCCAACAATCGATATTTCATGCCGTAATCCTCCTTAAAATTGAGAACAGATTTATTTTCTCATAAACTGGATATTCCGAAAAGTATAATTCTGCGATAATGCTTCCCATGTGTGACTCGTGATTTCTAACGCTGAGATCGGGCGAAAAGACAATTTTTCAAGGCGCCCTATCCTTTCAATTCCCACGCCGTCAGTTCGGCGACACTGTGCTGGAATTTCCTGCGCGTCTCGCGGATCACGAACGGAACATCGCGGGGATCACCCAGCATGCAAAAATGCGGCGCCAGAACCTCCTTAAGTGCATCCAGCGTCCAGACAGGCTCACCGGCATCGCGGTAACCCCCCAGCCATTCCTCTATCTTGGTATAGGCCTCATCCCAGGTGTAAGGGGAGGTGAGCACCAGCACGCCGCCCGGATTCATCCGCTCATGAATGGTTGCCAGGAATTTGCGCGGCGCATAGAGACGATCGATCAGGTTGGCAGCCAGCACCAGATCATAGCCGGTAAATTTCTCCGGCAGGTTGCAGGCATCGGCCTGAAAAAACTCGACACTGTTGCGGCAGGCATCCAGTCCCAGATCCGCCAGCACGATTTCATGGTACGAACGGATATCCCCCTCTTCATGTAAGGTGTAGCGCAGGTATCCTTCCGCCTGCATCCGTGCGGCCAGCCGGAAGAAACGGGTGGAGAAATCCAGTCCCGTCACTTTGGCGAAACCGCCCCTGGCCAGCTCGAAAGAGGCCCGGCCGACCGCGCAGCCCAGGTCAAGGGCATGTCCGGTCCCGCGGCCCCGCATCAATTCCAGGCAGGCCGCAGCACAGGTCGACGCAAAATTGGGCACCCCGAAATGCTCCCTGCCGTAATGGGCATCACAGTACTGTGCTGCCAGTGTATCGGCTTCATATTGTTCCTGACGGATTTCCACGGGTGCGCTGCTCTCCACATAGCGGAAACCGGCATGCTGAAAGAAATGCCTTCTGAAGGCATAACGGGAATCGCGGGTGGCCTCGTTGCCGGTGGATATCCAGGATCCCCCCTTGATCAGATTGTGGCAGGTATCGAAGGTCGGCGTGGAGAAGTCGTCGTACCAGGGGTGAATTCTGAAGCCGTGGAACGGGTAGATCGGGGTCTCCGTCCACTGCCAGACATTGCCGATGACATCAAAGAAATCGCCGGAATGAAAACGGTCCACCGGACAGGAGGAACTCCAGTGTTCCAGGTTGATGTTGCCGGGCGCTTGCTCCCACCAGGGCTGGTCGGCAATATTGCAGACATCACGCAGCCGGTTCCACTCGTCCTCCGTGGGGAGACGAATCGGCAGACCGGTCCCGGCCACCTTCCAGTTACAGAAGGCCTTGGCCTCCAACTGGTTGACCTCCACCGGCCAGTTCCAGGGAAGAGCGATGACTTCCAGCATGGTCCGCAATTCCCAGCCGCCATCAACGCCGCTGCCCCTGACCCAGAACAGCGGATGTTCCGTCTGTTTGAAGGTGCGCCAGCTCCAACCTTCGTCCGTCCACCACTGCGGGTCGCGATACCCGCCGGCCTCGACAAAGGATAGAAACTCCCGGTTCGAGACCAGGTACTCCGCGGCCTTGAAATCAGCCACATCGACTTCCCGGAGACCGTATTCGTTATCCCAGCCATAGAGGGCATGATCAGCGGATTTCCCCAGCACAACCCTGCCGCCCCTGACCGGCATCAGCCGGTTCCGCGGCGGTTCGCCCGCTTCGCGGCAGATATCCCAGAAAGGATGTTTGACCACCTGATCGATGGGCAACTGGCGGATCAGTACCGATGAGGTCTCCAAATGGATGCGCTCATGCTCGATCCCCATCATGATGGCCCAGAAAGGGTTTTCCCAGGTGATCGGCAGATTCATGGGCATGCGGCGGATCAGCCCGTCAACCAGTTCCCTGACCTTGTCACGGTATGCCTTGACCTCCTGCCGCGCGGGCCAATCATAATGGCCGGCATCCAGGTCATCCCAGGACATCTCATCCACCCCTACCGCGAACATGGATTCAAAGCGCGGATTGATACGGGTGCCGATGAGTCGGGCAATGTTCAGTTTGTTGATAAAAAAGGTGGCGGTATGCCCGAAGTAAAAGATCAGCGGGTGACGCAGGCGGTCGGCCCGCAGGTAAAAGGTGTCGTCGCCTTTCAGCGTCTCGTACAGCCGTTCGTCGATATCAAAGGTTTTATGAAAATACGCGAGTATCTCGGAGCGCTTCTGCTCCGGATTGCCTTCGTTGAGAATGGTGGTTCTGGTGTTACGGATATCCATAATAATTTTCCCCTTATTTCCACACCGGATTTCAGCTATGGCAGCTTTTTTCTCCTCCCATGCTTCGAAACAACCCGCCTGACCTGAAATTCCGGCTATCGTCCTGCATCACCTCGTGTCATAACTGTCACGAACCCTCAAGTACCAGCTCAACATCAACAACAAAGGCAGTTCTTCCAGATCATGCCATTGTGCTCCGATCTCAACTATGGACCGTACTTTCAACAGATCAAACAGCTTTGGCTTCAGCACGAACAGCAATTCTTCCTGCGCATTGAAAAATCCCCATTCTGTTCCCCAGAAGCTTGTTGATTTCCAGTGAAACCTGCTTCCTTCGACAAACTCCACCCATCCACCGCCCCGGAGTTCAGATCGATAGACTGCCAGGTCGTCATTTGCCCCGGCCTTCCGGATGATCACAAGCGGTTTCAGAAGAAACCTGCGGTGGTCCCCATGCTTTGGACAGCTTTTCAACGTGAATAAGCTCTGAGCCGGTTATGTTGTTTATTCACTTCTTGTAGGCATTTCAACCGGGACAACGGAAGGAGCCCGTAGGGCGACTGGAGTTGGCCCGGTTGGCGCCTGACCATCAGGCCGCCAGTTTTTCCTGTTCTTTGAAATAGCATTCGTCGGGGGTCATCCTGTTCAACGACTGATGTGTCCGTTCCCGATTATAATACTCAAACCAACTTCTCAAGCCTTTTCGTAATTCGGTGCCGTTTTCAAACGAATGAAGGTGAAGATAATGATACTTCACCGTCCACCAGAGCCGTTCGATCATGATGTTGTCTATACACCGGCCACGACCATCCATGCTGATTTTGATATCGTGGGACTTTAAAACGTTCGTAAAAGCCATGCTTGTGAACTGGCTGCCCTGGTCGGTGTTGAATATCTCAGGACAGCCGTAACGTACGATCGCCTCCTGCAAAGCGGATACACAAAATTCTGAATCAAGTGTATTGGATAATCGCCAGGAAAGCACTTTCCTGCTGTGCCAATCCATGACAGCAACCAGATACATAAATCCATGTCTGAGGGGGATAAAGGTGATGTCAGTGGCCCAAACCATGTCCGGCCGGTTGATGTTTAACCCCTTTAACAAATAGGGATAAATCCGGTGTCCAGGATGCGGCTTGCTGGTTTTCGGTTTTGGGTAGA
>Ga0315270_10000861_pt1 | contig 16395 bp, 18 predicted proteins | sample C1_bottom_MG_FD_204932 | JGI IMG/M metagenome (GOLD analysis project Ga0315270, IMG submission 204932) | Sediment microbial communities from Yellowstone Lake, YNP, Wyoming, USA - C1_bottom | ecosystem: Environmental > Aquatic > Freshwater > Lake > Sediment | place: USA: Wyoming | collected...
GGATGCGGTGGCGCGCGAACGGTTGTCAACGGTGTATTTCCCGGGCAGCAAAATCACCATGCTGCCGGATGCCTTCATCCACCACTACACCCTGGGCGAGACGCACGACTGCCCGGCCTTGTCGCTGTATGTGGAAGTCGCGCCGGATTTGCGTGTGATCGCGACCGAAACCCGGCTGGAGCAGGTACATATCGCCGCCAATCTGCGGCACGAAGCGCTGGAGCCGTTATTTAACAGCGACACGCTGGCCAACCCCGCTGCACCCGATTATGCCTACCGGCGTGAGCTGGAATGGTTGTGGGCGTTTGCCGCAGCACTCGAAGCAGGGCGCGGCAAAGCCGACACAGTGGACCGCGTCGATTACAACTTCAAGGTGGTCGATGAGCGCGTTGAAATCAGCACGCGTAAACGCGGCAGCCCGATCGACAAAGTGGTCTCCGAATTGATGATTTATGCCAATGCACATTGGGGCGGCTGGCTGGCCGAAAAGCGCGTGCCCGGTATCTACCGCGCACAAAACAATGGCAAAACGCGCATGACCACTTCGCCGGAGCCGCATCAGGGGCTGGGCGTGGATCAATACGCCTGGTCGTCGTCGCCGCTGCGGCGTTATGTCGATCTGGTCAATCAGCGGCAGATTATCAGCGTGGTGCAAGGCACAGACCCGGTGTATCCGCCGCGCAGCGAAAAACTGTTTTCGGTGGTGCGCGAATTTGAGCTGGCCTACGATGCGTACAACGACTTTCAACGGCGCATGGAGCGCTACTGGATGCTGCGCTGGCTACAGCAGGAAAATCTGACTGAAGTCACGGCCAGCGTGATTCGCGAGGATCTGGTGCGTTTCGAGACGCTGCCGATGGTGACGCGCGCGCCGTCTGTTGCGGGCAGCGCGCCGGGCAGCAGGGTACGGCTGGCGATCTCGCAAATCGATTTGCTCGACATCAGCTTCCACGCTGAACTGATCGAGCTATTGGCAGCGCCTGTATTGGATACGCCTGCTGACACGGCGGCGTCAGTCTCGTAGAATCAAGGCCATCTGAACCTCGCCCGCCTTCGTGTCACAAGCCCGCCCCAACCCTTCCGACTGGAGTACGCGCATTGCCATTGCAGTGCTGTTCTCGGCTGCGTTGCACGGCATGGTCATGTCAACCAAAATCGCTCCGATCAACCCGCACCTGTTCGAAGACAACAGCGTGCCGATCGAGGTGGTACTGGTCAACGCCAAAAGCCGTGAAGCGCCCCTGAACCCGGATGCGCTGGGGCAGGTCAATCTGGCGGGCGGCGGCAACACCGACGATGACCGGCGGATGAAAAGCCCGTTGCCTGCCAGTGCCGAGGCACAAGCCGGCGCCGAAGAAAAAGCCTTGCAATCACGCGTCAAATTTCTGGAACAGCAAACCCGGCAATTGCTGACACAGTTGAAACCGGAAGCCGCACTCGCGCCTGCCCCGCGCCCTCCCGACACCCCTATCAACGCCGATCAATTAGCCGTGCAGTCACGCGAAATGGCGCAGCTTCAGGCGCGCGTTTCGCAGCAGTGGGACGAATATCAAAAACGCCCCAAGCGCGCCTTCGTCGGCGCGAACGTGCGTGAATATGCCTTTGCGAGTTATGTGATGGACTGGGTAACCAAAGTCGAGCGTGTCGGCAACCTCAACTATCCGGAAGCGGCTCGCCGCCAGGGCGTGTATGGCAGCCTCAAGCTCACGGTTTCGATCTATGCCGATGGCCGCATCGAGGCCGTGGACGTGGATCGCTCGTCCGGATCCAAAATTCTGGATGCGGCGGCGATCAAAATCGTTGAACTCGCCGCGCCTTATGCGCGGTTCCCAGAAGAAATGCGGAAGAAAGCCGATATTTTGTCCATTACCCGTACCTGGACCTTCACCCGTTCCGACCAGTTGATCGGAGCGGAATAGGCGCGTGGCATTCCGCGCTATACACGGTTCGCATTTGCTCGACTCATAAAGCCGTTGAGCCCTGATTCTTGAACAATGCCAGCGCGCGTACCCGCTGCACTGCATGATCCACGACAGGCAACGGATAATCACGTCCGATCACACAGCCCAAACGATGCTGCTCCGCGAGCGGCAGTGTCCATGGCGCATGGATGAATTTATCCGGCAGCGATGCCAGCTCGGGCAGATAGCGACGGATGAATACGCCCTGGGCATCAAACCGTTCAGACTGGGTGACGGGATTGAAAATACGAAACCAGGGTTGGGCATCGCAGCCCACGGATGCCGCCCATTGCCAGCCGCCGCTGTTGGCAGCCAGATCAAAATCAATCAATTTATCCGCGAAGTAACGCTCGCCCAGCCGCCAGTCAACCAGTAGATCCTTTGTTAAAAATGAGGCGACGACCATGCGCAGACGGTTATGCATGTAGCCGGTCTGGTTAATCTGTCGCATCGCAGCATCAACCAGCGGGTAGCCGGTACGCGCCGCCGTCCAGGCTTCAAAATGGCCAGGGGGATTCGGCCAGGGCAAAGCGTTGTACTGCGGCTTGAAGCTGTCGCCAGTGGCCACTTGGGGATGGTGCGCCAGAATCTGTTGATAGAAGTCGCGCCAGATCAATTCGGACAACCAGGTTTGTGCGCCTTGTCCGCTTCGCTGATGGGCGGCGGCGGCCAATTGCCGCACAGAAACGGTGCCAAAACGGAGATGCACCGATAAATACGACGGCCCTTTGATTGCGGGAAAGTCACGCGTCGCCTGGTAGTAATCTATGCGCTGTAAAAAATCGTCCAATAAATGCGCGCCGCCTGACATTCCTGCAGAAATCCGGGAGTCTGCCGGGCTGGTCGGCGAAAACCCCATTTCCTGCAGCTTGGGAACGGGGGTGGAATACGACACCAGATGGTCAACGTAAACGTCTATTGGATACGCGCGCAAATCAAACGGCGTAAGCTTTTTTAGCCAGGCGTTCTTGTAAGGGGTAAAAACACTAAAAGGTTTTGCCGCCGCCGTGAGTACTTCATCACGTTCGAAAATCACCGTGTCCTTGTAGTGGTGGACGGCGATACCGCGCTGCGTTAACGCATCGCTTACAGCGGCATCGCGCCTGAGCGATGCAGGTTCATCATCATGGTTGAAATAAATCGCATCAACGCTCAATTCGGTTGCCAGTTGCACGATTTCCTTGTGCGCTTGCCCGTAGCGCACGATCAGTCCGCCGCCGTGCTGGCGCAGCGCCTGTTGCAACTCAACCACACTGTGATGGATAAATTCGACGCGCCGATCTTGCGGGGAGGGGAGCACATCGAGAATTTCGCGGTCGAAGATGAAGACGCAAAACACGTGTCGAGCGTGTTTCAAGGCGTGATAAAGCGCAGCGTGGTCGAAGTCGCGCAGATCCCGTCGAAACCAGACCAGCGCACAGTCAAACTCAGGTTTTCCAGGTTCAGGCATGGGCATTGCTGGCCGTTATAGGTGTCAAAGGGCAAACGAACGGTCTCGTTTGGGTTCTTGCGCAGTGTGGCATTAAAATGGAGCGACTTATGGATACCGTTAATCTTACCCATCATTTTCTGATCGCCATGCCCAACATGGTTGATCCGAATTTTAACGGCGCACTGACGTATATTTGCGACCACGGCGAGCAAGGCGCGCTGGGCGTGGTGGTCAACCGGCCGATCGAACTGGATTTGTCCACGCTGTTCGAGCAAATCGGCCTGTCACTGCCCGAACGTCTGCAAAAGCAAACCGTCTATTTTGGCGGCCCGGTACAAACCGAGCGCGGCTTTGTGCTGCATACCCCGCCGCAAATATTCAACTCGACCATCACGGTGAAAGACGCAGTCAGCCTGACCACATCAAAAGACGTGCTTGAGGCGGTCAGCCAGGGCGCGGGGCCGGACAAGTTCATGGTGTCGCTGGGTTATGCCGGCTGGGAAGCGGGGCAACTGGAAGAAGAAATCAAGCGCAATGCCTGGCTCTCGGTCGCAGCCGACCCGCAGGTTATTTTTGATCTTGAGCCCAGCGCACGCCTGCACGCAGCCATCCGTCTGCTCGGCATCGATTTTTCCAATCTGTCCGACGAAGCAGGGCACGCTTGAGCGCAGCGGTACCGCATGTCTGAGTTCGAACGCGGCACGGTACTGGCGTTCGATCTGGGCTTGAAGCGCACTGGCGTAGCCTCCGGTGAATTGGGGATCGGGGTCGCGCATCCCTTGTCTGTGATTCAGGCGGAATCAACTGATGCCCGGCTCGCTGCAATCGAAAAACTGATTCTCGAATGGCAGCCGGTGCTGCTGGTGATGGGGCTGCCCACGCACGAAGATGGGACGGAACACACCATGACACGGGTGGCGCGTAATTTTGCCAAAAAACTGGAATCCCGATTTAATCTGCCGGTGTTTTGGGTGGACGAGCGCTATACCAGTGCCGCAGCTGAGGATGCGCTGCACGCGGCGGGCGTACACGGCAAAAAAAACAAGGCGATGCTGGACGCGGTCGCCGCTCAACTGATATTGCAGGGATTTTTTGATGGCCGACTTACTGCCTGATGTAGATACGCTCATCGCCCAACTGGCAGATGCCCTCCGCCCCAGCCTTACCGCTGACACGGCGCTGGTGGGTATTCACAGCGGAGGCGTGTGGATTGCCGAGCGCCTGCATCGTCTGCTGCAAATCGCGACGCCCCTTGGCATGTTAAGCATTACCCACTACCGCGACGATTTCTCGCGCATCGGTTTGCATCCGCAGGTCAAACCTTCGCGCCTGCCGTTTGAAGTCGAGGGACGTAATGTGATTGTGGTGGATGACGTGTTCTACACGGGCCGAACCATGCGCGCAGCCATGCACGAACTGTTTGACTATGGCCGCCCGGCATCGATCCGGCTGGCAGTGCTGGTGGATCGCGGCGGACACGAACTCCCGATTCGCCCGGACTTCACCGGCATCAATCTCGACATTCCGCCCGGACAAAACCTGACCCTCTCGCGCAGCGACGATGGAAGCCTCATAATGTCGCTCGCATGAATCGACAACTGACTTCTGACGGCCAACTGAAGCACCTGCTGACCCTGGATGGTTTGCCGCGTGCCACGCTGATCAAAATTCTCGATACTGCCGAGTCCTTCATGGACGTGGGCGAACGCGAAGTTAAAAAAGTGCCGCTGTTGCGCGGCAAGTCGATTTTCAATCTGTTCTTCGAACCCTCAACGCGTACCCGCACTACCTTTGAAATCGCTGCCAAGCGATTGTCAGCTGATGTGGTCAATCTGAATATCGCCACGTCCAGTCAAAGCAAGGGCGAAACCATCCTGGACACGGTCGATAATCTGGCGGCGATGCACGCCGACATGTTCGTCGTGCGCCATGCGCAAAGCGGCGCGGCGCATTTGATTGCAGGCCACGTAGCGCCGCACATTTCGGTGGTTAATGCGGGCGATGGCCGCCATGCGCACCCGACGCAAGGTCTGCTCGACATGTTCACCATCCGCCGCTATAAGGGCGCATTCCACAACCTTACAGTCGCCATCGTCGGCGATGTGTTGCATTCGCGCGTTGCGCGTTCGCAAATCCATGCGTTGACCACCCTGGGCGTGCCGGAGGTGCGCGTGATCGCGCCCAAGACCTTGCTGCCCACAGGCGTGGAGCAAATGGGGGTGAAAGTTTTTCATGACATGCAGACAGGTTTGCGCGATTGCGATGTGATTATCATGCTGCGCCTGCAAAATGAGCGGATGAAAGGCGCGCGCCTGCCGTCGGCACAGGAGTATTTTAAATTTTATGGCCTGACACTGGACAAGCTGGCGCTGGCCAAACCCGATGCCATCGTGATGCACCCCGGCCCGATGAATCGCGGCGTGGAGATTGATTCGGAAGTGGCCGATGGCGCGCAGTCCGTCATCCTGCCGCAAGTCACCTACGGTATCGCGGTGCGCATGGCGGTCATGGCGTTACTGGCCGGAGGTGCTGCGGCATGAAACTCCAGATTAAAGACGGGCGCGTGATCGATCCCAAAAACAAACTGGATCAGCTTGCGGATGTCTTTGTTGCGGCGGGGAAAATCGTTGGCGTGGGACACGCGCCCGCTGATTTTCATGCCAATCGCGTGATCGATGCCAAAGGCCTGATCGTTTGCCCTGGCCTGGTTGATCTCTCGGTGCGGCTGCGTGAACCGGGTTTTGAATACAAGGCCACGCTCGAATCAGAAATGCTGGCGGCCGCTTCAGGCGGCGTCACTTCTCTCGCCTGCCCACCCGATACCGATCCGCCACTGGATGAGCCGGGTCTGGTCGAAATGCTGAAATTCCGTGCCAAAAATCTGCCCGGCCCGCGCGTGTACCCGCTTGGCGCTTTGACCCAGCGGCTCGAAGGCACAACCCTGACTGAAATGGCCGAGCTGCGTGAAGCCGGTTGTGTGGCGTTTACCCAGGCGAATGTGCCGATTATCGATACGCAAGCGCTGTTGCGCGCACTGGAATACGCCGCCACCTTTGGCTTTGCAGTATGGCTGCGGCCACAGGATTTTCATCTGGGACGCGGCATCGCGCACGATGGCGCGGTAGCGAGCCGTCTGGGACTGCCCGGCATCCCGGCACTGGCCGAAACCGTTGCTCTCGCCACGATTCTTCAACTGGCGCGCCACAGCGGCGCACGCATCCACATCACGCGCCTGTCGACTCGCGACGGGATTGCGATGGTGCGCGCGGCCAAACAGGAAGGTTTGCCGATTAGCTGTGATGTCGCCACCACCCATCTGCACTTGTCCGAAATGGATCTCACCAGTTTCGACGCGCAGATGCACCTCGCGCCGCCAGTGCGTACCTTGCGTGACCGCGACGCCATCCGCGAAGCGCTGCGCGACGGCGGCATCGATGCCATCTGCTCGGATCACACCCCGGTCGACGATGATGAGAAACAGGTACCGTTTGGCGAGTCGTCGCCGGGCGCATCGGGGGTCGAATTGCTGCTGCCGCTCACCTTAAAGTGGGCGCGTGAAATGGGCGTGTCACTCAGCCAGGCGCTTGAACTGGTTTCGTGGAAGCCCGCGCAAATTCTGGGGATTCCAAACGGTCATTTATCGGTCGGTGCGAACGCGGATATTTGCCTGTTCGATGAGCACAGCGAATGGCAGGTTAGTCGCCGCACCCTGCGAAGCCAGGGTAAAAACACACCGTTTATTGGCCATCCGATGAACGGTCAGGTGCGGTTTACGGTGATCGACGGGCACATCGACTTCGAAGCGCCAGACGCATAGTGTTGGCATTGCTTCTAAGTTTTGCCGCAGGAGTACTCGCTGTCGGCGGGTTTGCACCGTTCAACTTTTACCCGCTATCCATTCTTGGCCTGGCGCTACTATTTTGGCAGTGGCATGACGCGACATCTGTTCGCGCGGGCTTTTTGAGTGGCCTTGCCTTCGGCCTGGGGTTGTTCGGTGCAGGGGTCAGCTGGATTTATGTCAGCCTGCATACTTACGGCGGCATGGCCGGTGGGCTCGCCGGATTCACAACTGCGCTGTTCTGCGGATTTCTCTCCCTATTCCCGGCCTGTGCTGGCGCGCTCTTTACGCGGCTTCGTCAACGCGCTACGGCACTTCTGTGGTTGACCCCTGCGCTGTGGGTATTCCAGGAATGGAGTCGCGGCTGGATATTTACCGGTTTTCCCTGGCTGGCATTAGGCTATTCGCAAGTCCCGCACAGCCCGCTGGCCGGATACGCGCCACTCGTCGGAGTCTATGGTGTGTCCTATCTCAGTGCCTTGCTGGCAGGTTTGCTGGTGTGGACTATCCGCCATCGTCGTGAGCGTGTCCTCCTGTTGTGGGGGCTGTGCGGCACGGCGCTTCTGCTGACGGGCGGCTGGGGATTGCAGAAGCAGACCTGGACCACCTCAGCTGGTCGCACCTCCAGCGTGGCGCTGATACAGGGAAACATCGCGCAAGACATGAAATGGCGTCCGGAAAAAACTGCCGAGACGCTCTCACTCTATGCCCGCCTGGCAGCAGAGCACCCCGCGCAACTGCTTATCTTTCCAGAAACAGCTTTGCCGCTTTTCGAATCCGAACTGCCTGCAGCCTATCGCGAAAAACTGGTTCAGATTGGTCGCCAAAATGGCGGTGATATTCTGACCGGGCTGCCGACCGGTTCGCCCAATGGCGTGTATTACAACAGCGTGCTCAGTTTTGGCAGCGCGCCCACCCAGGCGTACCACAAGTCCCATCTGGTGCCGTTCGGGGAATATATCCCGCTGAAATCTTTATGGGGTTGGGTGATTGAAGTGCTGCATATTCCGCTGTCCGATTTTGCCCGGGGCAGCACAACCCCCTCCCCGTTGCAAGTGGGCGGGCAATCCGTCGCGATGAATATTTGCTATGAAGACGTGTTCGGTGAAGAAATCATCCGTCAACTCCCTGCCGCCAGCGTGCTTGCCAACGTCAGTAACGATGCGTGGTTTGGCGATTCGCTGGCGCTGTGGCAACACGCGCAAATATCGCAAATGCGCGCGCTCGAAAGTGGCCGGATGATGCTGCGCGCAACCAATACCGGACTCACCGCGATCATCAATCACAAGGGTGAACTGCTGGCGACGCTTCCGCCGTTTGAGATCGGGGTATTGCACGGAACGGTGACCGCGTATACGGGCAGTACCCCTTATGTGCGCTGGGGAAACGCACCGGTGTTGCTGATCTGCGGATTCACGCTGGGGATCGTTGTCCTTCGTCAAAGAACGCGCCGGGCAAATATACCTTAGGCGGCTGCGCTGACGCGCGTGATGTTGCGGCCATTGCGCTTGGCTTCCAGCAACGCGGCATCTGCACGTGCGAGCGCCTCATTTTCATGGCCGTCACTCTTTCTGTACTCGCCGAGACCGCCGCTCCACGACAGTTTCTGCATCACGCCAGGGATCAGCTCCACGTTATCCGGCATATTTTCACGCAGGCGGTCGGCCAGTTCCTTGGCGCGATCCAGCGGCGTAAACGGGAACAGCACGCAGAATTCATCGCCACCGAGACGCGCAATAAAATCGCTATCGCGCAGGCTGTTTTTCAGCGCGAGGCCAAATTTGATAATAAGCTGGTCGCCCGCCTCATGGCCAAAGGTGTCGTTAACCTGCTTGAAGTTATCAATGTCGAGGATCAACAGGCTATGCGCCCAACCATCCTTCAGGCTGGCAAACAGTTCCTTTTGTTTCTCATCAAAGCTGCGGCGGTTATGAACCTGGGATAAATGATCGATGCGCGCCTGCGTTGTGGCTTCTTTTTGCTTGCCGAGCATGACACGGCCAAGCTTGAGCATGGTGCCAAGCGGAGCGTCGAATTCGGTGAGATTAACGGCATACTCAGGACGCAGTCGTTGTTGCCGCACATCATTGGTGAGCTTGACTAGTACCTGCAAATTATCCTGAATGCGTTGGCGTAATGCCAATAAGCTTGAGGCAACCAGCACCGCAATTACCAGACATGCGATCACCCAGGCCAGCACGTACGGTGCGATTTTTGCAACCTGGGGTCGGTCGTTATTCCACACCGCGATTTGCCAGGGCGTGCCTTGCAGTGCGATCAGGCTTGGACGATTGCCTTTTTTGATGGCCTGATTGCCGCGCCGCATCAGTACACTGGGCGGCGTATTACCCTGCGCTTGCTGTAGTTCGGCATAGGTGGCTGCCTCGGGCAGCGGCAGGGTATCAAACAGCGTTTGCAGTTGCGGGATGCTCTGCTCGATGATGACAAAACCCAAGCGGCGCCCCGCTGCATTGGCGACCGGATGCGAAAGCGACAAATTGAAGGTCGCGGAGGTGGCGCTGGCATTGCCCGCAGAGGCGCTACTGATTAAGCGCCGTGTTTCGTTAGGTAAAAACCCGGGCAGAAGTTGACGCGATGCCTGCGCGTCGTCCGTGACAAATAAAACCGTGGCATCCTGATTGAGCAAATAGAGATTGGCGGCTTGCTGCTGGCAAATATTGGCAGCGGTCGATTCAAAACAGGCTAGGGTTTGCGGATGTGCGGCAATACGCGCAACGGTACGGCGCATGGCCTCCGCCATGAACTCGATTTGCGCGGCCATCACAGGTTTCGCAGGCACATCGCCAACTTCGTCTGCAGACTGTGGACGGCTTTGGTATACGCCAATCGTGGCGAGACCCGCGAGCAACATCAACGCCGCCGCGAGCAATATTCCAAAACGCAAGATAGACAATTTCGACATGGCAGACGCCGAACCCGGGTTATTTGATATTTCTGCAACAGGGACAGCAAGCCGTCCCCCCTATGTACCCAGGATTGCAGCAATAACCATGCCTTGCCAAAACAAGCCGGATTCTTGCATATCCGGCAGCCCGACCGCCTTGAGTGTAAAGTTTTCCGACATCCGGATGCGTTTTACCGACATTACTGTCGCCCCGTGCTCCCAAAGCCACCTGAGCCGCGTGCGCTTGCGTCAAAGTCATCCACCACAGTAAATTCGGCTTGCATCACCGGGACGATCACCAATTGCGCCAGGCGTTCCATCGGCGCTAAGGTAAACGCCGTCTGGCTGCGGTTCCAGCATGACACCATCAGCGGGCCCTGATAGTCCGAATCGATTAGCCCGACTAGATTGCCCAGCACGATGCCGTGTTTATGGCCCAGACCCGAACGCGGCAAAATCAGCGCGGCGTAACCAGGATCCCGAATGTGAATGGATAAACCCGTCGCGATCAGCTGCGTTTCGCCTGGATGGATGGTGATGGTGTGGTCAATACAGGCGCGCAAATCCAGGCCGGCGGCACCGGCAGTGGCGTATTGCGGGAGTTGATCGCGCATGCGACCGTCGAGAATCTTGACATCTATTTTCATTTTCGTCGGGACTTCATCATGTTAAGAGGGTGGCAATATGGGCGATTAGCCGCCGTGCCTGCGCTAACTTGCTGGCTCGGGGCAAGCGGTGCTGACCCGCATCATCGAACAGCACCAGCTCGGCCTCATCCCGCCCCAGCGTGTCCTGCGCCAGATTGCCCACCAGCAGCGGGACGTTTTTTCTACGGCGTTTAGCTTCGCCATGTTCGATCAGCCGTTCAGTTTCTGCGGCAAAGCCCACGCAAAACGGCGCATCAGGCAGCGTTGCAACTTCGGCAAGAATGTCGGGATTGAGTTCGAGTTGCAGCGTGAGGGAGTCCTCACTTTTCTTGATCTTCTGAGCAGCGGGTACGGCGACACGATAATCTGCAACTGCTGCCACACTAATGAACACAGCCGCCCCATTGACTTCACGTAGAACCGCAGCGCGCATGTCCAACGCGGTTTGAACGTCCACACGGCGCACCCCTGGCGGCACAACCAAACAGGTCGCGCCCGACACCAGGCACACGTCCGCACCAGCCTCTGCTGCCGCCTGCGCTACGGCATAGCCCATTTTGCCCGAACTGAGATTGGTGATGCCGCGCACCGGATCGATCGGCTCGAAGGTGGACCCGGCGGTGACCAGCACGCGCTTACCCGCCATCATGCCCAGACCCAGCAGCCCCGGTAGTGCAGCCAACAACTCAACAGGCTCCAGCATCCGCCCCCATCCTGTTTCGCCGCAGGCCTGCACACCTGATGCCGGTCCTAGCAGTGCAACTCCGTCCTGGTGCAGTTGCGCCAGGTTGCGCTGGGTGGATGCCGCCGCCCACATGGCCTGATTCATGGCAGGCGCCACGGCCAGCCGCCCATTACGCGCAAGGCACACGCTGCTGAGCAAATCGTCCGCGCGCCCATGCGCCAGTTTGGCAAGAAAATCAGCCGTGGCTGGGGCAACCAGAATCAAATCCGCGTCTCGCGACCAGTCGATATGCCCCATCCCGTTATCGGTGCCGCTCGCCCACATTGATGTCAGCACAGGCTTACCGGATAGCGCCTGAAACGTCAGCGGCGTAATAAACTGCTGTGCGGCATGGGTCATCGCCACACGCACCTCAACCCCGGCTTTTACCAGCAAGCGGCACAACTCCGCCGCCTTGTACGCGGCGACCCCGCCGGTCACGCCGAGGAGAATTTTCTTGTGGTTCAGGGACACGCGCTCGATTCCTGCGTAACAATAGGGAAAGCCGCGATTTTACGGGAGAGGAGACGAAATGGCGATTCGGGACTGGCCGATTGATACCCGGCCACGTGAGAAGTTGCTACGACAAGGCGCCGCCGCGCTGACGGATGCGGAACTGATCGCCGTGTTTCTGCGTACCGGTGTGGTGGGCAAAAGCGCGGTTGACCTGGGGCGTGAACTGCTTGAACGTTTTGGCGGTTTGAGCGGCTTATGTCATGCCGACAAAAAATCGGCCTGCGCGGCGCCCGGCGTGGGCGAGGCCAAATACGCATTGCTGCAAGCCGTGATGGAGATGGCGCGTCGCACGCTGGATGAAGAAATGAAAGCAGGCAACGCGCTTGACTCCCCGGAAGCGGTGCGCGCCTATCTGCGCCTGATTCTGCACAACAAGGAATACGAAGTATTCTGCTGCGTGTTTCTGGATGCGCAAAACCGTGTGATCGCAGTAGAAGAGCTGTTTCGCGGCACACTCACGCAAACCAGCGTCTATCCGCGCGAGATTATCAAACGCGCTCTTTTCCACAATGCGGGCGCGTTGATCCTCGCCCACAATCACCCCAGCGGGGTCGCAGAGTCGAGCCAGGCCGACCGCCAATTGACGCGGCGATTGGCGGAAGCATTGGCATTAGTGGACATTCGCGTACTCGATCACTTTATCGTGGCAGGCGCGTCTTCTCTATCGTTCAAGGAGTCGGGCCAACTATAAAGACAGGCTTGGCTTGCCCCGCGCGTGCGATCCATGGTATAAATCGCGTTTTTCGGATTCACGGAACAGCATCATGGCTCGCGTATGTATCGTTACGGGCAAAAAGCCCATGGTCGGGAATAACGTTTCCCATGCCAACAATAGAACCAAGCGTCGTTTTCTGCCTAACCTGCAGTACCGCCGTTTCTGGGTTGAAAGTGAGAACCGCTGGGTTCGCATGCGTTTATCCAACGCCGCGCTTCGCACCATCGACAAGAACGGCATTGATGTCGTGCTGGCCGATCTGCGCGCCCGTGGCGAACAGATTTAAGGAGCACGATCATGGCTAAAGGCGGACGCGAAAAAATCAAACTGGAGTCCTCAGCGGGCACCGGTCATTTCTACACCACGACTAAAAACAAAAGGACCATGCCGGAGAAGATGGAGATCAGCAAATACGATCCCGTTGCCCGCAAGCATGTTGCTTACAAGGAAACCAAGCTGAAGTAAGCTTTGGTTTCCCAATAAAAAACCCGCTGAAAAGCGGGTTTTTTATTGGCTTGGATAAAGTCACCAACTACGCAGGCACAGCGGCACAGCCCTCTGGTATGACGACTCAAGCATAGCGGCGCAGGCGGACGGAGAAATCCTGCAACGACTGGATGCCACTGGTTTCGGCGTGCCTGCACCAAGCTTGCAGTTGCTCCAGCAACTGTTCACGGCTGGCGGTTGAGCGCCCCCAGATTGCCGCCAACTCCTGACGCATACGATAAACCGTTTGCAGGCGCTCGCTTTTACCCAGCACTTGATCAAGCTTGGCCCTGTCGGCCACACCCAGTTCAGCTGGTTCGTGGTGCAGCCAGCGACGGAACGTCGCAAGGTTCAAGCCTTGCGGTAAATGGGCACCGGCTTTGAGTTTGGCAAGCTCGGCCGCGTACTCCTGTTTTGTACTGCGGACGTAGCGCGTCATGACATCGTAGCGATGCGTAATAATCGCCTGTAGCGAATCAAGATCACACAGCGGTTTGGCTGCCTGCCATTTTACGGTGGCAGCCACTTTGCGAACGGTCGCCAGCCTGACATACGACATCAGCTTGATGTACAGCCAGCCGATATCAAACTCGTACCATTTGTTCGACAACCGTGCCGACGTGCCGTACGCGTGGTGATTGTTATGCAGTTCTTCGCCGCCAATCAGAATGCCCCAGGGAACAATATTGGTACTGGCATCTTCGCAGGCAAAATTACGATAACCCCAATAGTGGCCAATGCCATTGATGATCCCGGCTGCGGTGACGGGAATCCAGGCCATTTGCACCGCCCAGATCGTCAAGCCGATCGGGCCAAACATCAACAGATTAATGACCAGCATCAAGGCCACGCCGTGTGCCGAATAGGGCGTGTAAATCGTGCGCTCCACCCAGTCGTCCGGCGTGCCGTGGCCATACTTGTTCATGGTCTCCGCATTTTTTGATTCCGCGCGATACAGCTCGGCACCTTGCCAGAATACTTTCTTGATCCCCAGCACCTGTGGGCTATGGGGATCTTCCGCCGTTTCACATTTGGCGTGATGCTTGCGGTGAATAGATACCCATTCCTTGGTCACCTGGCCCGTCGTCAGCCACAGCCAAAAACGAAAGAAATGGCTGACAACAGGATGCAAATCCACCGCACGGTGCGCTTGTGAGCGGTGCAGAAAAATCGTGACCGCAGCGATGGTAATGTGGGTCAAACCCAAGGCCACAAGAATGTAACCCCACCAGGGCAAATCAAACACGCCTAATTGCATGTGTTTTCCTTGTAAATTGAAGATATTCCGGGTTCCGACGATAAAGTAAAAATCAGGAACAATCAAGGATCAAGACTTCGTCGTCCGCGTTGTGCAGCTATGCCTGGCAACACAATCTGCTACCCTGTTGCGCTTGATCAATTTGTTGCTTATCCCGATGGATGTCTCCACTTTATTATCCGCACTCATCCTTGGCATCGTAGAAGGATTAACCGAATTCCTGCCGGTGTCGTCTACCGGACACTTGATTCTGGTCGGGCAGCTGCTCGGATTCAATGATGACAAAGGTAAGGTATTCGAGATTGCCATCCAGTTTGCGGCGATTCTGGCCGTGGTGTGGGAATACCGAAGCCGGCTCGGCTATGCGCTAATGAGCTTGCCATCCGATCCCGCATCCCAACGCCTGGCAAAAAATCTGATCGTGGCTTTTTTACCTGCGGCCATCCTCGGTTTTCTGTTCCTGAAAGAAATCAAAGCCTATTTGTTCAATCCCATCGTGGTTGCCAGCGCACTCATCATTGGCGGCGTTTTGATCTTGTGGGCCGAACGCCGCCAACACGCGGTTCGCGCAGTCACCATTGACGACATCAACTGGCGCGACGCATTGAAAGTGGGATTTGCACAAGCGCTGGCGATGATTCCCGGCACCTCGCGTTCGGGAGCGACGATTATCGGCGGCCTGTTTTTTGGCCTGTCGCGCCAGGCGGCAGCCGAATTTTCGTTTTTCCTTGCGATCCCCACCATGTTCGCCGCCACTTTATACGACGTGTACAAGCACAGGCAGCTTTTCAGCGCGGACGATATCGGCCTCTTTGCCGTTGGGTGTGCGGCATCGTTTATCAGTGCCCTGCTCGCAGTGCGGGCACTGATTCGTTTTATCAGCCGCCATGACTTCACCGCATTTGCCTGGTACCGGATTGTGTTTGGCGTGCTGGTGCTACTGACTGCGTATATGGGCTGGGTGGACTGGGGCACCCATTAGCTTTCTTCTGAAGGCGGACGTTTCTCCAGTTTGCGTTGTAGCGTTCGGCGGTGCATTTTGAGCGCGCGCGCAGCTGCCGAGATATTGCCTTCGTTTTCCGCCAGCACCTTATGGATATGCTCCCATTCCAGCCGCCCCACCGAAAGCGTGCCCGGGTTAAGCTCAACATTCGTATCGGCTTCTTCGCGTTGCAGCGCGGCCAGAATTTCATCGGCATCGGCTGGCTTGGCAAGGTAATGAATCGCCCCGAGGCGCATCGCCTCAACCGCCGTGGCGATGCTGGCATACCCCGTCAGCACGACCATGCGCGGCGGCACGGGTAAACGAGCCAGGTATTCAACCACCTTCAGCCCCGATTCCCCCGGCAGCTTCAAATCGACTATGGCGTACTGTGCCGTAAACGTTTCCGTGATCTCCCGCGCCTGCTCCAGCCCGCCCGCTTCTACAACTTCAAAGCCGCGTTTATTCATGGCGCGAGCGAGCACCGTTGAAAAAACCCGGTCGTCTTCAACAATCAGTAATTTTTTGGATGTCATGTCGGCTGCATTTACCTTGGCTTCAAATTTTTGATTGGCAGGCTGACCACCACACGTGCGCCCCCGCCTGTGCGCCCGGTCAAACTCACTTCGCCACCCAACCGCTCAACTGTTGCATGGGTCAGCGTCAATCCCAGCCCCAGCCCGTGGCCGGGCTTGCCGGTAAACAACACGCGGCCCGCCTGGCGTTTGGCCGCATCGCTAAACCCAGGCCCGCGATCGGCAATCTCGATGTGAATCAGCTGGGCATCGCGGCGGGCGGATATTTTCACTTGCCCGGGAGACACATCCGCCGCGTTATTGAACAGATTCAATAAGGCTTGTTCCAGTTCATCGGGCGGAGCAATAGCAAGTTCGGCCAGATCGCTAGCGGCGTCCACCGACACGCTCGCTTG
>Ga0315270_10000862_pt1 | contig 16394 bp, 14 predicted proteins | sample C1_bottom_MG_FD_204932 | JGI IMG/M metagenome (GOLD analysis project Ga0315270, IMG submission 204932) | Sediment microbial communities from Yellowstone Lake, YNP, Wyoming, USA - C1_bottom | ecosystem: Environmental > Aquatic > Freshwater > Lake > Sediment | place: USA: Wyoming | collected...
GGCTGGCGCGCCGGCGCGATGCCACTGGCTGCCTGCAGGCTTTCCACAACAACAACTATTTTGGACTGGTGGTGCTGGCTGGCCTGATCATCGAATACTCAACGCGAGGCTAAAGGCGCTTGCCTGGGATACCGGGCGGCTATTGTGTGCGGTGTATCACTATAGATTTTCGCCCGGATTGAGCTAAGCTCGCCAAAGTGAGCGCTGTGCTTAAAGTGATTGGCCGGGGCATCCAGCTGTGTCTGCTGACGCTCGGGCTGTTGAGTGTGGCGCCGGCGGTGTTGAGCTGCGAGGCTGCCGCACAACGGGACTGCTGCCCCGACGGTCAGCACCGGCCTTGCCGCTCGGGCGACACTTCAACACGATCCGGTCCCACCGCGCTACCCTGCTGCGCCGCTGCGCCCGCGCCACTGGCGAGCATTTCAGGTACGGCTGCTACGCGACCGCAGACAAAATTCGTACTCTTCGCGGCACCTCTGCAGTTGGCGCTGACGACTCCATCCGTTTCGAACGCCGAAACTTCTGCTGTTAACTTGCGGCCATCTTCAGGCTACTGGCGCCCGACGCCCGTAGCGGAGCCGGTCTATCTTCTGACCCGTCGACTGCGCTTGTAGCGCCTGCCCGCACCGACCCCGGTTCAGGGGTCGATGATCTCTCGCGTATTCACGATCCGGCAACCAGGCCGGAACCCGTTCATGTAGTCGCGTGTTGCAGGGTGGTTGCCATGAAAGCATTTCTATATTTTGCGCTGTCGGTTTTGCTGGCTCGAAGCGTCGCGACTGCGGGTACCCCGGAAGTTCCGCTCACACTCGATGAGGCGGTGGCCGCCGCACTGATCGCGGCGCCGCAGCTTCAGGCCCAGCGCGCCACCATCGAGGGCGCGCAGGCAACGGCCATGGCCGCCGGCCGCCTGCCCGATCCGCAGTTGCTGGGCGGCGTCGACAATCTCCCCGCCAACGGCGTCGACGCCTGGTCGGTCGAACGCGACTTCATGACCATGCGCCGGATCGGCCTGATGCAAAGTTTTCCAAATGGGCCCAAGCGCAGTGCCGAGCGCAACTCAGCCCAGGCCATGGTTTCAGTGGCGCAGGCCCAGGCAGTGCAGTCGCAGCTTGAAGTCACGCAAGCGGTTGCCCAGGCCTGGATCGCGCGCCACGCCGCCGAGCTGGCGTTGAAAACTCTGCAGGCGTTGCGACCAGCACGGACGCTGCAGGTTGAACTCGCCCAGGCAGCACTTGCCAGTGGTGGCAGCTCGGTCAGCGATTCCCTGAGTGCGCAGGCTGCCGTGGCCGATCTGGATGATCGCATTCTCGATGCGCAACGGGAGCTCGGCAATGCGCGTGCCGAGCTGGCTCGGTGGATTGGCGCAGAGGCGGAGCGTCCGCTCGCCGCAGCACCTTCGTTCAGCGCCCTGGCGGTGGGCGACACCGAACTGCTGTCGGCACTACACCAGCATGTGGCGCTGCTCACCTACGACGCACAGATTGCCGCGGCCCGCAGCGAAGTGGTGGTGGCAAACGCTGCCAGGCGACCTGACTGGAGCGCGCAACTTGACTACGCCAAACGTGGGCACGAGTTTTCCGACATGGTCTCGCTGGAATTCACCCTCTCCCTGCCGATGTTTCCCGGCACCCGCCAGGACCCGGCGATTCGTGCCAAGCACGCCGCAGTGAGGGCGCTCGAAGCCGAGCGGGAAATGACGCTGCGCATGCACAGCACGGAAATTGCCGCAGTGCTGAACGAGTGGCATAGCGCCAGGGATCGCGTTGCCCTTTACGAGAGCACGCGGATACCGCTGGCCCGGCAGCGATCGGAGCTGGCGCTGGTGGGCCTGCGGGCCGGGCGCATGGACTCGCGCCAGACGCTGGCCGTACTTGGCGACGAGCTCGATATCGCCAACGCCTATGCTGAACTGCAGAAAACGCTGGGGAAGACCTGGGCGTATCTGCGTTACCTGCCATCGCAAGGAGTGGCGCCATGATTTCCAGCAGATGGAGTAAGCCCTGGACCGGCATCGCCATGCTCGTAGTGGCGATACTCAGCGCCGCAGCCGGTTACGGCTGGGCAGCGCGCGTCGCGCGCCACGACAATTCGGGCCATGTTGCAGCAGCCGCAGCGCCCGGCGAGCGCAAGGTGCTCTATTGGAGCGACCCGATGCGGCCAGAACTCAAATTCGAAAAGCCCGGCAAGTCTCCCTTCATGGACATGGCCCTGGTGCCGGTCTATGCCAACGAAGTCGCCACTGCGGGTAGCGTAGTAGTAAGCGCCGACGCCCAGCAGAATCTGGCGTTCCGCCTGGGAACAGTAGAACGGTCGGCGATCGCGGCGCAGGTCTCGGCTCCGGGCAGCGTGGGCTATGACGAGCGCACAGCCGTTGTGCTGCAGACCAGGGTGGCGGGCTACGTAACGCACCTTTACGTGCGAGCCGCACTCGAGCATGTACGCCGTGGCCAGGTCTTGGCGGGGATTGGCGCGCCAGCCTGGAGCGAAGCCGAGGGCGAGTATCTGGCGCTACTGCGCTCTGGGTCTTCGGCCAGCGCAGCATTGCGTGCGGCCGCGCGGCAGCGACTCCTCGCGCTCGGTGTGGCTGAGAGCTCCATTGTCGAAATCGAGAGATCCGGGTCATTACCGGCAATGACACTGGTGGCCCCCATTGACGGCGTGGTCACGGAAGTGACGCTACGCGAAGGCGCAACCTTTGACGCGGGCGCCGTGCTGTTTCGCCTCAATGGCACGGCCACGGTATGGGTGGATGCGCGTTTCCCTGAAAGCCAGGTGCACGCCATCGCTCCGGGCGCCAACGTGGAGGTACGCGTTCAGGCCCTGCCTGGAGAAGCACTGCACGGTCGCGTGCTGGCGATACTGCCGCAGGTTGATCCCGCAACACGAACACTGGGCGCACGCATCGTCGTAGACAACCCGGCCGGCAGGCTCAAGCCCGGCATGTTCGTGCAGACGACTATCACTGAGCCACGGGTCACCGCGCAGCTGTGGGTGCCAAGCGAAGCCGTGATCGCGACTGGTGAGCGCACGGTGGTCATCGTCAAGCGTAGCGACAGCGCTTTTGAGATCGTGCCAGTCACGCTCGGCGCCGAGCATGGCGGCAAGAGCGCCATTCTTTCAGGACTGAGCGCGGGTCAGACCATAGTGCTGTCGGGCCAGTTCCTGATCGATTCGGAAGCGAGTCTCAGCTCAACCGTCAATCGTCTTGGCGGTAAGCAACAAAGCAGCACGGATCCGACACCATGATTGCCCGCCTGATCCGCAGTTCAATCGCCAATCGCTTCCTGGTATTGCTCGCGAGCGTGGCGCTCGCTGCATGGGGCGTATGGGCGCTGCTGCGCACGCCGCTCGATGCCATTCCCGACCTCTCGGACGTCCAGGTGATTGTCCGCACTACCTTTCCCGGCCAGGCGCCGCAGATTGTCGAGAACCAGGTGACCTATCCGCTGGCGACCACGATGTTATCGGTGCCGGGCGCGAAAACCGTACGTGGTTACTCGATGTTCGGCGATTCCTTCGTCTACATCCTGTTTGCCGACGGCACCGATCCCTATTGGGCGCGCTCGCGGGTGCTCGAACAACTTAACCAGGTGCAGGCGCGCCTGCCGGTGCAGGCCCGTAGCGCACTCGGCCCGGATGCCACGGGTGTGGGCTGGATCTACGAATATGCCCTGATCGATCGCAGTGGCAGGCTCGATCTGTCGCAGTTGCGCGCCCTGCAGGACTGGTTTCTGAAATATGAACTGAAGACCGTAGCCAATGTCGCCGAGGTCGCCTCGATCGGCGGCATGGTGCGCCAGTACCAGATTGTGCTCGATCCTGATCGGCTGCGCGCCTTCAATATCACGCACGGCAAGGTGATTGAAGCCGTGCAGCAGGCCAATCAGGAAAGCGGTGGCTCGGTTCTGGAGCTGGGCGAAGCCGAGTATATGGTGCGCGCTTCCGGCTATCTGCAATCGCTCGACGACTTTCGCAATATTCCACTGCGGACTACCGACGCGGGCGTCGCCGTGTTGCTCGGCGATGTCGCCCGTGTGCAGATCGGTCCGGAGCTGCGCCGCGGCATCGCCGAGCTCAACGGTGAGGGCGAAGTCGCCGGTGGCGTGATCATCATGCGCTCCGGCAAGAACGCGCTGGCCACCATCGATGCCGTCAAGGCGAAACTGGCGCAGCTCAAATCCAGCCTGCCTGCCGGTGTTGAGCTGGTGCCGACTTATGATCGCTCGAATCTGATCCGCCGTGCCGTCGACAACCTCGCCGGCAAACTGCTCGAAGAGTTTGTCATCGTGGCCCTGGTCTGCGTCCTGTTCCTGTTTCACCTGCGCTCGGCTCTGGTGGCCATTGTTTCGCTGCCGCTCGGCATTCTGCTGGCCTTCGTTGTCATGTATTACCAGGGCGTCAATGCCAACATCATGTCACTCGGCGGCATTGCCATCGCCATCGGCGCGATGATCGACGCTGCGGTGGTGATGATTGAAAACGCGCACCAGCACCTTGAGCACTGGCAGCAAGCGCATCCCTCGGCACAAATCTCCCGGCCCGAACGCTGGCGTGTAATCGGCACGGCAGCCGCGCAGGTGGGCCCCGCGTTGTTTACTTCTCTCTTGATCATTACCTTTTCATTCATCCCGGTGTTCACGCTCGAAGCGCAGGAAGGCCGCCTGTTCGCACCGCTCGCCTACACCAAGACCTATGCGATGGCCGCCGCGGCGCTGCTGGCGGTCACACTGATTCCGGTACTGATGGGCTATCTGATCCGCGGCCGGATCCGTCCGGAACTTCAGAACCCTATGGTCCGCGGACTCATCGGTCTGTACCGGCCGCTGCTCGAACGGGCGCTCGCCGTTCCGAAGGCGACGCTGGCAGTGGCACTGTTGATACTGCTTGCGACAGCGTATCCACTGATACGGCTCGGCGGCGAGTTCATGCCGCCGCTTGATGAAGGCGATCTGCTGTACATGCCCTCAGCGCTTCCCGGCATTTCCGGCGGCAAAGTCGCGCAGCTGCTGCAGCAGACCAATCGCCTGATCAGGACCGTACCCGAAGTAGCCACTGTGTTTGGCAAAGCCGGGCGCGCCGAGACCGCGACCGACCCCGCACCGCTGGAAATGTTTGAGACCACGATTCAGTTCAAGCCGCGCGCGCAGTGGCGCGCCGGCATGACACCCGACAAACTGGTGCAGGAGCTCGATCATGCTGTGCAGGTGCCGGGTCTGACGAATATCTGGGTGCCGCCGATCCGCAATCGCATCGACATGCTGGCGACCGGCATCAAGAGCCCGGTGGGCGTGAAAGTCTCCGGCATCAATCTGCGGGAAGTTGATCGCCTGGCGGCTGCCGTGGAGCGAGTTGTAAAGCAGGTGCCCGGAGTCAGCTCCGCGTTCGCCGAGCGGCTGACGGGCGGGCGTTATATTGACGTGCACATCGACCGCGCCAGCGCGGCACGTTACGGCTTGAATATTGCCGAGCTGCAAAGCGTGGTCTCGGCCGCCATCGGTGGTGACAATATTGGCGAGACCGTCGAAGGCCTGCAGCGCTTCCCGATCAATCTGCGCTACCCGCGCGAGCTACGTGATTCGGTGCAGAAGCTGCGCGACCTGCCGCTGCTCACCGAGCGTGGTGCACAGCTGCGCCTGGGGGACGTGGCTGCGATCAATATCAGTGACGGGCCGCCGATGCTCAAGAGTGAAAATGCCCGGCTGACCGACTGGGTCTACATCGATTTGCGCGCTCGCGCACTGAGCTCGGCGGTACGGGAAATGCAGCAGGCCGTGGCCCGGGAAATCGTGCTACCGCAAGGCTATTCGCTCTCCTGGTCGGGCCAGTTCGAATATCTGCAACGCGCGGCGGCCAGACTCAAGCTGGTGATACCGGCCACGCTGCTGATCATCTTTGTGCTGCTGTACCTGAATTTCCGGCGCATCGATGAGGCATTGCTGATCATGGCGAGCCTGCCGTTCGCTTTGGTCGGCGGTTTCTGGTTTATCTGGCTGCTTGGCTACAATCTGTCGGTTGCTACTGCGGTCGGGTTTATCGCCCTGGCCGGGGTGGCGACCGAAATCGGCGTCGTCATGCTGGTCTATGTGAATCAGGCGGTGGCCAGGCTCGAAGCCGCAACCCCCGAGCTCAGCGCCGCCGGGCTGCGCCAGGCGATCATCGCCGGCGCCGCATTGCGGGTGCGACCTGTTGCCATGACGGTCGCCGTCATCATTGCCGGCCTGCTACCGATCATGTGGGGTTCGGGTAGCGGCTCGGAACTCATGCGGCGCATTGCCGCGCCGATGATTGGTGGTATGGTCACGGCAACCCTGTTGTCGATGTTCGTGGTCCCGGCCGCCTACCTGCTGATGCGACGGCGCCAGGCCAGTAAGTCGGCAATGCAGCAGATAGTCTGAGGTCATCATGCAAAAGAAATTCAGTTTTGTCGCGGCGCTGATCGCACTGGGCAACCTGCCGCTGCTTGCCCAGGCCCACGTGCACCTGGAAAAGTCGACGCCAGCCAATGGCAGTGTGGTAACGGTAGCGCCCGCGAGCTTCATGTTGACGTTTTCTGAGTCGGCGCGTCTGACCGCGCTCAGCATCCAGAAGGAGGGCGACACGGCGATACAAAAGATCGGCGCACTTCCAAAGGTTGCCAGCGAACATTTCACGATTCCTGCGCCCAGGCTTGCCCCGGCTGTCTATACGCTCAGCTTTCGGGCTCTCGACCCGGAGGATAATCATGTCTCCATGGGCAAGATCACCTTCAGGTACGCGCCGGTAGCAAAGGTGCCGGCTGGCCCGGGCGCTGACATGAGAAACATCGGCACCAAGCCTACGCCGGAAACGATCAGGTAAGGGACTGGCGAGCTGCGCCGTGACGCCTGACGTACTCTCCGTGACCGTGCGCGCGCTGGCGTTCATCGCGCTGTTCCAGGCGATTGGTGCGGCGTTCTTTCTGGCGGGCTTTGCGCGCCAGCTGGCGATTTCATTCGTTGACATTCGCCGTCTGGCACTCATCGCTGCCAGCTGCGGCGTGTTTCTGGTATTCACCCACCTGACCCTGGATGCGACACGAATGGCCGGCGAGTACGGCGGCCTGTGGGACCGCGAGCTGCAGCAGCTCGCGTGGAGTTCAGGTTCCGGATGGGCGCAGCTCACGCAAGTCGCCGGCCTGCTGCTCGTGCTTGCGGCACTCATGCGCTCGGCGCACTGGTATGCGAGCCTCGGCGGCACCATCGCCCTGGCCGGTTTTCTCCTGACCGGCCACACGAGTGCGCATGCGTTGCGCGCCGTGCTGGCGCCCCTGCTCGGCTTGCATCTGCTGATCGTCGCTGGCTGGTTTGGCGCACTGGCACCGTTGCTGATCGTGATCCGTAGGGAAGCGAAGCCGATGGTGGCGCTGATTGTCGCGCGCTACTCCGCGATCGCAGGATTGCTGGTGCCGCTGATCGCGCTCGCCGGCTTGAGCATGGCGTGGTTGTTGACCGGCAGTCTGACGGTTCTGCGTCGCCCCTACGGTGAATTGCTGATGGTGAAGCTGATTCTGTTCAGCCTGTTGATGGCGCTCGCGGCCTGGAATAAATGGCGCCTGACGCCAGCGCTGGCGCTGGGCGAAGCACGCGCCACGGTGGCACTGCAGCGTTCAATTATCGCGGAAATCATCCTGATTGCCGTTGTGCTGTCGGTAACAGCGGCACTGACGAGTCTGTATTCACCCGATTAGCACTTCGGACTGAGTGACTGCAGAATATCGAAATGAGTGAACACGACCACAACGCACATCATGGCGAGCATGTGCATCCTGCTGGCGCACTGCCGGGCCATGCCTGCAAGAATTTCGGCACGGCTTTTTTTGTGGGTATCGCCCTGAATCTGGGCTTCGTGCTCATCGAAGTCTTTTATGGGCTGATCTCGCACTCGGTGGCCCTGGTCGCCGACGCCGGCCATAACTTCGGCGACGTATTGGGGCTCGCCATGGCATGGGTCGCGGTGGTTCTGGCGCGGCGCCGGCCCTCGGCCACGCATACCTATGGACTCAGGCGCGGCACGATCCTGGCCGCGCTCGTCAACGCCATGTTGCTGCTGGTCACCGTGGGCGCCATTGCCGTTGAAGGCATACGCCGGCTGGTAGAACCGGGCGAAGTCGCGAGCCTGACCGTCATGGCGGTGGCTGCGGTTGGCATTGTCGTCAATGGCGTGACGGCCTGGCTGTTTGCGGCCGGTCGCAACAGCGACCTCAATTTGCGCGCTGCCTTCATGCACATGGCCTACGACGCACTCATTTCGCTCGGCGTCGTAGTGACCGCGGGGATTATCCTGCTGACCGGCTGGAGCCGGCTCGATCCGCTCGCGAGCCTGGTCATTGCGGCGGTGATCTTCATGGGCACCTGGAGTCTGCTGCGCGATTCACTGGGCATGTCGATGGATGCAGTGCCACCTGGTGTTCAGTCGGCTGCGGTCAGTGACTTTCTCAGGCACTGGCCCGGCGTCGCAGCCATACACGATCTGCACATCTGGTCGATGAGCACGACCGAAACGGCACTGACCTGTCATGTGTTGATGCCGGCGGGGCATCCCGGTGATGTGATGCTGGTGCAGCTCGCGCATGAGTTGCAGCAGCGTTTCGCCATTGGCCACGTTACCGTGCAGATTGAAACCGACGCAGATGTCATCTGCGAGCTGGAGCCGGATCACGTGGTGTGAACAGGCGCGCTGCGGCGCCGCTGCGCCTGGGCCACCACCCACAACTCGATTTGCGCGGCGCCGGCCGCGCGCAAGGCCAGCGCAGCCGCCGCCGCCGTGCTGCCGGTGGTGATGACATCATCGACGAGTGCCACGCGCAGGTTCTGCAGCGAGACGCGCGCCTGAAAAGCATGGCGCGTGTTCGCGGCGCGTTCGGCAGCGCCTAACCGGGTCTGCGCGCGCGTCAGGCGAAGTCGCTGCAGCGCCTGCAGCTCGCAGCGCAGGCCCAGCTCGCGGGCCGCAAAGCGCGCCAGCTCAGCCGCCTGGTTGTAGCCGCGTTCACGCAGCCGCCGCGGATGCAGCGGCACCGGAATCACGCGCTGCGGCAATGCCAGATCGCAGCCTTGTCGTTCGCGTGCCAGCAGCGTGCCGAGCAGCCGCGCGTAACTGCGCTCGCCGCGAAACTTCAGGGCCCGCACCAGCTCGTCGATCGGAAATTCGAAGCCCCATGGGCAGCAGATCAGTTCATAGGCAGCGGCGCCGCGAGTGTACGCGGTAGCATTGCGGGGCAGATCGGCGAGGCAATCGGCGCACAGATCAATCGGCCCCGGCAGCCCGGCCCGATCACACAGCACGCACTGCGGCGGCGCGAGTACCGTGCCCAGCCAGGCCCCGACCCGGACTATTGTCGACTTTCTGGGTCGCTTTTGGTTGACAGACTGCGGCGCCATCTGGAGCATCACTGCAGTCTAGGGCTGATCACCCGCAGCAGTGCAGCCCGCAAAACCTGGGTAAACAGCGAATTACAGGCATAGGTCGCGCATGGACGCTGACCGAAGTCGAGGGCCTGTTTGCGCTACGCTCATGCCGATGCAGAAGACACGCATACACCGGGTGTGTTGGGCGCCACCGGTCGCAGCTCACTTGAGACCGCCGGGCTTGGCACCACGAAGGTGCCGTTGCTGATGGGCGCGCTCAACATGGCCTTTGGCAGCTTTGGCGCCTGCGTCGCTGGCGGGCGTGATCTCATCGAACTGCTGCTGCAACGCTCGCGTACCTATATCTATACGACGGCGCTGCAGAGCGAGGTGCGCACCGAGTTGCTGAGTCGCCTGGATTTCTTTTCACTCAAACCACAGGTTATTGTCGACCTGGGTTGCGGCACGGCGCATGGCGCTGCTGCGCTGCGCGCGCGTTACCGCCGCGCCCAGGTGCTGGCTATTGATATCGCGCCGGGCATGTTGCGCGCGGCAGCTCGACGCAGCTGGCCGTGGCGGCGCTACGCACGCGTGTGCGCCGACGCGCTCGCCTTGCCGCTGGCCGCGCAATCGGTTGACCTGGTGTACAGCAATCTGATGCTGCAGTGCTGCGACGATCCGGCGCCGGTGTTTGCCGAAGTGCGCCGGGTACTGCGGCCAGGTGGCCTGCTGCTGTTCAGCACCTTAGGCGCAGCAACCCTGCAGGAGCTGCGGGAGGCGTGGGCGAGCGTTGATACCGCGCCGCATGTCGGCGCTTTCGCCGATATGCCTTTGCTGGCGGCGGCTTTACAACATGTCGGCCTGCGCGAACCTGTCATGGATCGCGATCTGCGCCTGCGGCACTACCCGCAGGCCGCCGCGCTCATGACCGAGTTGCGCCAGAGCGGCGCGCGCAACGCCGCCGTCGATCGGCGTCGCTCACTGACCGGTCGACATCGACTGGCAGGCATGTGTGCCGCCTATGAGCGGCAGCGTGTGCCCGGGGGGCTGCCTGTAACCTGGGAAATCATCTACGGTGCGGCGTTTGCGGCGGCGGAACTGCCTGGCGATGAAGGCCGCTCGCGGGCAGTGCCAGCCGGTGAGACCCGCGTGCCGCTGTCGGCTCTGGGGCGGAGAGCCCGGCCATGACCAGGGGCCACTCCTTATCTGGGTGCACCGCCTGCTTCATTGCCGGAACCGACACGGGGGTGGGCAAAATCCGGGTCACGGCAGGGCTGTTGAAGGCCGCCCGCAAACTCCAGACACCGGTGGCCGGAATGAACTAGGTGGCGGCTGGAGGAATATGGCATGATGGGCGCCTGATCAGCGAAGATGCGATCTATATAGATCACAATTAGGGCTAGATAACTCCATATGCATTTCTAAATCCCTACTGTCTGCCGGAGCCCATTTCTCCTCATATTGCTGCAGGCCGGGCCGGAATTCGGATCGACATTGGCCAGATTGTCCGGTACGCCCGGCAACTCTCGATTGGGCAGAATCCGCCGCTGATCGGGCCCACGCATTGGCTACGCCGGTCCTGCTGGTGGTGGGGCTGCCGCCTGGGGTGCCTGAACCATGCGCTGCTGACCGCGCCGGCCATTGCCGGTAGCGGCTGTGCCCGGCAAGACCGGAGCGGCAGTCAAACGACAGCAGAATTCGCCGCCAGCGCCGGGAATATCGCCACGCTGACGCAGCTGCTGGGCTCGAAACCCCTGGCGCTGCTGCCATACAACGCTGATCCGGGTACGGGCGCCGATACGCTGCGCAGCGCCGCCGCTCAACGGCTGGCAACTACCGCCTGAGTGCTGACAATTCTGCGCCAGCCCGTGATCGGTGTTTCCGCAACCGCGGGCACAGGTTAAACTGCGCCGCGCCGCCAGCCCTGCCCTCCTAAAGTTGCCCGCTGTAGCGGCGCCGGATGAGTGCGGCTCGTTTGAAACTGGGAGTGAATCGCCGTCACCGGCGAGTTAAGCCTGCAATTTTTAAGGCCTGAAATGAAGATGAAAAAACCTGGATTCCTGCTCACCAGCCTCAGCACCGCATTGCTCGCGCTAGCCGCCCCGACGGCGCAGGCCGCCTGGACGCTGAACATGACACCCGGCATCTCCGCTATCTCGCGCAACATCTATTCCCTGCACATGCGGGTGTTCTGGTGGTGCGTGGTACTGGCCGTCTTCGTATTCGGCTGGATGATCTATTCGCTGATCAGGTTCAGAAAGTCGCAGGGTGCGGTGCCGGATACCAAACTGGTGCACAACACTACCGCCGAGATCATCTGGACGGTCATCCCGGTGATTATCCTGATCGTCATGGCAGTGCCGGCCACGCGCACACTGATCGAGACCGACGATGCCACCAACACTGAACTGACCATACGCGTCACGGGTTACCAGTGGAAATGGGGTTATGAATACGTGGGCAGCGGTGTCACGTTGCTTTCAACCCTCGATCGTGACAGCAACGTCGCGCGTCAGCTCGGCTCCGGAATCGATCCGAACAGCGTGCCGAACTACCTGCTCAACGTTGATCACCCGCTGGTGGTGCCGGCCGGCACCAAAGTGCGCCTGCTGCTGACCGCGCAGGATGTCATCCACTCCTGGTGGGTGCCGGCGCTGGCGATCAAGAAGGATGCAATTCCGGGTTTCATCAACGAGGCCTGGTTCAAGATCGATGCGGAAAACACCGGCTTGTATCGCGGCCAGTGCGCCGAACTGTGCGGCCGCGATCATGGCTTCATGCCCATCGTGGTCGACGTGCGCAGCAAAGCTGATTTCGAGTCCTGGCTGCACACGCAGCAGGCGCTGCAGCGGCCGGCCGATGCTGCGCCCACGGCCACGCTGCCGGACGCCGCACCAGCCAGTGCGGTGAGCGCCGTAGCGGGCAATACCACCAGCAAGACTGGTTGAACAGCACCCCGCTCACCCAACGAATATCTGTCGCGAGTACCTAACATGGCCTATACCGAACACGCCGCCACTGCCGACCACGACCATCACGACCATCCGCCCAAAGGCATCTGGCGCTGGCTGTCGACCACGAATCACAAAGACATCGGCACGCTCTATCTGATTTTTGCCTGCATCATGTTCTTCGTCGGTGGCGCCATGGCGATGGTGATTCGCCTCGAGCTCTTCAAACCCGGCATGCAGTTTGTCGATCCGGCGTTTTTCAATTCGATGACCACCGTGCATGCGCTCGCCATGATCTTCGGCGCGGTGATGCCCGCCTGGGTGGGCCTCGCGAACTGGATGATCCCGCTGCAGGTGGGCGCGCCCGACATGGCGCTGCCGCGCATGAACAACTTCAGCTTCTGGCTGCTGCCCTTCGCCTTCACGCTGCTGATCATCGGCTTCTTCGTGCCGGGCGGTGCGCCGGCCGGCGGCTGGACTCTCTACCCGCCGCTGGTCCTGCAGGGCGGCGACAGCTTTCCGCTCGCGATCTTCGCCATCCACCTGATGGGCGCTTCTTCGATCATGGGTGCGATCAATGTCATCGTCACCATCATGAACATGCGCGCCCCGGGTATCACCTTGCTGCGCATGCCGCTGTTCGTGTGGACCTGGCTGATCACGGCTTACCTGCTGATTCTGGTAATGCCGGTGCTGGCCGGTGCGGTCACCATGTTGCTGACCGATCATTTCTTCGGCACCAGTTTCTTCAGCGCTTCCGGCGGCGGCGACCCGGTGATGTTCCAGCACATCTTCTGGTTCTTCGGTCACCCCGAGGTATACATTCTGATTCTGCCGGCCTTCGGTATCGTATCGGAAGTCATACCCACCTTCTCGCGCAAGCCGCTGTTCGGCTATGAGGCAATGGTTTACGCGACCGCGTCGATCGCCTTCCTGTCATTCATCGTCTGGGCACACCACATGTTCACGGTGGGCATGCCGCTCGCCGGCGAACTGTTTTTCATGCTCTCCACTATGCTGATTGCGATTCCGACCGGCGTGAAGGTCTTCAACTGGAGCGCGACGATGTGGCGCGGCTCGCTGAGCTTTGAACCACCGATGCTGTTCGCGCTGGCGTTCCTGTTCCTGTTCACGATCGGCGGTTTCTCAGGTCTGATGCTGGCTATTGCGCCGGCTGATTTCCAGTACCAGGACACCTATTTCGTGGTGGCGCACTTTCACTACGTGCTGGTGCCCGGCGCCATCTTCGGCATCATGGCCGGCGTTTACTACTGGCTGCCGAAGTGGACCGGACACATGTACAGCCAGACGCTCGGCAAATGGCATTTCTGGCTCTCGACCATATTCGTCAACGTACTGTTTTTCCCGCAGCATTTTCTGGGTCTCGCCGGCATGCCGCGGCGCATTCCCGATTACGCCACGCAGTTCGCCGACTGGAACATGGTCTCGTCCATAGGCGGGTTTGGTTTTGGCCTGTCGCAGGTGCTGTTTCCGATCCTGATCTGGAAGTGCATCCGCGGCGGCGAAAAAGCACCGGCTCAGGTGTGGGAAGGTGCGCACGGCCTGGAGTGGGAATTGCCCTCGCCGACGCCGTACCACACCTGGCAGGACCCGCCCTCGAATGCGCAGATTGCCCACGGCGCTGAACATTGAGCTGGCAGCCTGTGGAGTCAGCGTCAGGGATGGCCCATATGACCGATCGCAATGAACAACGCCGGCGTGCGCGCCGTACCGCCATCGTGCTGATGCTGGTGGCGCTGGCTGTGTATGGCGGATTTATCTGGATGTCAGTGCACAGGGTCCACGGATGAATACCGGGCGTGAACTACGCCACGCGAATCGCAGCCTGGTGGCAAAGTTGCTGCTATGCGTAGCAGGCAGCGCGGTCTTTGGGTTCGCGCTGGTGCCGTTGTATCGCGTGCTGTGCAAGATCTCCGGCGCCGGCGATCAACAGACCCTGCGCTCCCCGGCACAGGCGCGCGACATTGTGCAAGCCGGCGGCGCAGATGCCACGCGTACTGTTACGGTGGAATTCATGACCAGCCTGCCGACCGTGGGCAACTGGCAGTTCCGGCCGGCGCAGACTGAGCTGCGCGTGCACCCGGGCCAGCTCTATCAGGCCAATTTTATCGCCCGCAACCTCACCGGCCACGCTACCGTGGCCCAGGCCATTCCCAGCGTCGCTCCGCGTGAAGCGGCAGCCTGGTTTCACAAGACCGAGTGCTTCTGCTTTTCGCCCCAGGCTTTCAAGCAGGACGAGGAGCGTGTGCTGCCGCTGCGCTTTTTTGTCGATCGTGCGGTGCCGGGCAATGTCGATCGCGTGACGCTCAGTTACACTTTTTACGATCTGTCCACCGCCGTCGCCGCCCGTTAGGGTCGGCACACCAGTCAGTCTCAAGGGAAGCATATGTCGCAGTCGCACAGTCAGGCCGATTCGGGCAAATACTACATTCCGCACGGCACGCCGTGGCCGATCATCGGCTCAGTGGCGCTGTTCACCACGATGCTCGGCGTCGCCGCCTGGCTCAACGAATGGTTTGGCCCGGGCATGTTTGCATTGGGTCTGGGAATCCTGGCCGTGATGTTCATCGGCTGGTTCCGCACCGTCATCAATGAGAGCGAGGCCGGCACCTTCAACATGGGAGTCGATCGCTCGTTCCGCATGGGCATGGTCTGGTTCATCATCTCCGAGGTGATGTTCTTCTCGGCCTTCTTCGGCGCGCTGTTCTATGCGCGGCAATTCTCGGTGCCGTGGGTGGGAGGCGAGGGCGTCAAGATCTTCAACAAGATTTTCCTGTGGCAGAACTACGATGCCGGCTGGCCGACCAATGGTCCGGCCAGACTGGGCCCGCGCGCCGATGGCAGCTTCGAGGTGATTCCCGCCTTTGGCGTACCGGCATTGAACACGCTGATACTGCTGAGCTCGGGCGTTACCATCACGATCGCCCACCATGCGCTCAAGGCTGGCAAGCGCAACGTGCTCAAGATTTTCCTGGCGCTGACATTTCTGCTGGGCTTTCTGTTCGTGTCGCTACAGGCGAAAGAATACGGCGAAGCCTATCTGGAAAAAGGCCTGCAGCTGGGCACCGGCATCTACGGTTCGACCTTCTTCATGCTCACCGGCTTTCACGGCCTGCACGTGACCATCGGCGCGATCATGCTGACGATCATCTGGCTGCGTACGCTCAAGGGCCACTTCACGCCGGCGCGCCACTTCGGCTTCGAGGCGGTGGCGTGGTATTGGCACTTTGTCGATGTGGTGTGGCTGGGGTTGTTCATATTCGTCTACTGGGTGTAAGCGGCGAGCGCGCGGAGCGCGCGATTTGATAGACGGATTAAGAGCGCGGGAAGCGACGTGACCGTGGGGTGAGTGGTCGCTTTCGGGAACGCCATGAACCCATCCATGGGGGCTCCGGGGGCGACATCCTGTCGCCCACGGTCCCGAAAGCGACCACTCACCCCACGATCACGTCGCTTCTCTCACTCTCAGCGCCGACCGAGATCGCGCGAACCGCGCGCTAACCGAATATGGCGAGGTTGCGATTGCGCTCCGGACGCAGCAATCAGCGAGTGGAGCGACACCACGTACACGACGCCCGGAGGCGCGAGGATGTGTACGTTCGGTGCTGAACGTGATGCGCCAGGCCTCGTCGTCTACGGCGTGTAGCCCGCCGGTGCGCGATTCGCGCGAAATCAGGCGCGCGACGAGAGTGAGCGTAGCGGCGTGGCCGAGTAGGGAAGGCCGTTTTCGGGACCGTGGGCGACAGGATGTCGCCCCCGGAGCCCCCATGGATGGGTTCATGGCGTTCCCGAAGACGGCCTTCCCTACTCGGCCACGCCGCTACGCCCGCGCTCATCTCCCCCGTTCTCTCGCGCAATTCGCGCGTCGGCTAAATCAATTCCACGCGCTCGACGTCGGGGAGGCTGGGGTTGTGTTCCTCAGTGTTGAACGAGACCAGCACGAAGGGGCGGGTGCCGGTGTTCTTGAAGGCGTGGGCGACGCCGGGAGGAAAGCGGAAGCGCCAGACTTCGCCGCCCGGGACTTCGGCGTCGTGCATCGTGGCGTCTTCGCGATAAC
>Ga0315270_10000863_pt1 | contig 16377 bp, 15 predicted proteins | sample C1_bottom_MG_FD_204932 | JGI IMG/M metagenome (GOLD analysis project Ga0315270, IMG submission 204932) | Sediment microbial communities from Yellowstone Lake, YNP, Wyoming, USA - C1_bottom | ecosystem: Environmental > Aquatic > Freshwater > Lake > Sediment | place: USA: Wyoming | collected...
ATACTATTTTTGACAGTTGGCGCGATGGGTCCGTGGGTCTGGCTAGCCGAGTTTATAGTCGCACTGTGGGATTTGCGCTCAATCGAGCCACGGGTATCCCAACTGAACAAGGAATTACGCATGGCCTTGTATCTTCAAGGCAACACGGCGCCGCCAGGGGGCTTTCGCGGCCGTTACGTCGACTGGATTGATCAGACCCTGCCCGAATACACAGCGATAAAAGACGGAGAGATTCCAGGCGTAGGTACAGCACCGAAACGTTCGCTAGGCGAACAGAACAAGCGCCATCCTTCTTTTTCTGAGCAAGAGGCTATGCTGCAGGAACTAGCAAAGATAAAGGCTCGGAACAAACCGTCCGAGCCTCGATAAACTTAATTCAATCGGAACGGACGCACCAAGGCGCCCAATTCATCCGTTAGGCTGGCCAGACCGGCCGTCTGTTGAGTTGTACGCTGCGAGCCTTCTGCCACCTGCCCCGCCACACGATTGATGGTGCCCACGTTGTTGTTGATCGAATCAACAAAGGAGTCCTGATCACGCGCGGCATCGGCAATGCGCACATTCATTTGTTTGATGGTATCTACCGAGCCAGAAATATCGTTGAGCACTTCTGCCACCTTGGACACGTGCTGTACGCTACCCTGTGCGCGGTCACGCACGGCTTTCATGACCTGCGCCGCATTGCGGGTGCCCGCCTGAAAACGCTCGATCATTTGTTGAATTTCCTGGGTTGATTCGCGGGTGCGGCTCGCCAGTGTGCGCACTTCATCAGCGACCACCGCAAAACCGCGCCCTTGCTCACCGGCACGGGCGGCTTCAATGGCGGCATTCAAGGCGAGCAAATTGGTTTGTTCGGCAATTCCGCGAATAACTTCCAACACCGCGCCGATCTGCCCGCTATCGGCCGCCAATTTCTCGATCACGCCGTTCGCCGAATCCACTTCGGTCGCCAAGCCTTCAATGGCGCCAATTGACTGTGTAACCACTTGTTTGCCATGAACAGTGGCCTGATCGGCGCGCGCTGCGGAGTCGTTGGCCTCAGAGGCGTGCTCGACCACCAATTGCACTCGCCCGGTCATTTCCTGCATGGCGCTAACCATTTGCTCAGTCTGCTGCTGTTGATCTCGGGCTGCACCGGCAGCCGATCCTGTCGCGTCCGTGAGCTGTTTTGCTGCCTGACCCAACCGCCCGGAGGTGCCGTGAATCGCACCGATAATTTCACGCAAATTAGTCGCCATAAGATTGAAGCTGTCGGCAATCTCGCCAACCACGTCGTCACTCTGCACGTCGCAACGGTGAGAAACGTCCTTGCGATTGATGGCCTGTGCCATCTCGCCAATCTGCTGTAACTTGCCGACCAGAATCATCTTGACCAAGGTAAAACTTAGCAGGCCGATGACTATGCCTGTCGTAATGCAACTGGCATAAAACCACCCGCCCATGCCGGGCTTGGTGTCTACCAAGAACTGCGCCAATAGCGGGAACACGGCGCCTATGATAAGACCAAGCGCAACGCAGGCGATAAGCAGATTTCTTAGTATACTGGGCTTCATTGGGCGTCCCTCATCCTGATCAAGTTGCGATTGCACCGAAATTACTGACACGCAAAAGATCGGCACACGAGGGGATTTTCTTGAGCCTGTTTTAGGCAAAACAGGTAGGGACGCTCAGGTTTTTTCGTACATCCGCAGATACGGGTCGCGCTTCATGGGCGCTGTTCTAGCAACCGCAAGTAAGTCATCGAGTTGGGCCTGTCGGCTCATCCCTATCAAGGTGGTGCCTAAGCCCGGCGTCGAGCGGTTGAATTGAATGGAACGTTGGGCGTCATTCGCCAGCATGGGCAGGGTTTGCGCGACCGCATCGGTGCAAAGACTGGCGAGGCGCCCCTTGGCCAAACCGTGGGAACCCAACATATATACGCCCAATTGATAACCCGCCTGCAACGTCGAGGCGACGTTACCCTGTCCTGTGGCCTGATTGAAGCGGGCAAAGCCTTCGGTCATAGCCTGATTGAAAGGCATTTCCCCTAAGAGAAAATGACTCGGGGCGACGGGGTTCCCGGTTGCTGCAACAGCCGCTTTTTGCGCCAAGCCTTGCAATGAAGTTAGTGACTGAAACAGATTGTGGTCCGTTTCAACCCGAAATCCATCGAAGGTTGAAATCCCGTAGGAACGCAGTCGGCCGTCAAGGCAAGCTCGCTCCAGCACTTCGAACGCGGCTAAGAGTTTCCGATTCAGGTACTCCTTCCCGATCACTGCAATGTGGATCTCGGGCTGGTCGATCAGGAACGCATCAAGGGTTGCTACACCCATGAGCTGTCGGGATAGATTGAGCTGATAGTCGATATAGGCCGGGCTGATCAAGTGCGCGTTCTTGGCAAGGTCATCGCGGCTGCCAAGCCCTTGGGCCTCGATCTCGGCTGTGAACCACGCATCGAAGTCGGCTGGTCGGCCACCGCGCAGCGTCAGGAAACCGCCTTTGGATATGAGATACATCGCTTCGCGCGGCACGCCATGGGCGTGCGCGTCACGCACCCCGGCACCCACGGCGGCAAGCGCATGTCCGTAGCGATAATGCGCGGCGGTATCAATCACATTAATTCCCGACTGTAGGGCGCGGCTGACTATACGAGCGACCTCGGCGTCAGTGCCAATTGAGATGTCGCCGGGAAAGGTACCCACGCCAATCGAGCTAAGCAGGATGCGTGTTTTGACTAATTCGCTGAAATGGCCCTCACCGGTATCCGTTGCATGCTGCTTAGCGTACGCGCGGGTTGCTTCTGGCGTGGCGAAGCCAGGCAAGGAAACCCAGTTCATTGTACTGACCTCAATAACGGGTGTTGCGCACATAATGACTCGACGGTGCGCACCAGGTCGTCGCGTATTGGCCCATCCGTTGGCTGATCTAATCGTTGCAGAAACAAAGACTGGAAATAGGGCTCGTCTTCATCCTGGTCCCAAGCGGCCCCACGCAAAACGTCTGCGGCGGCTTGAGGAATATCCACCGGCAATTCCCGCCCCGACAACACCGCCCACACGCCCGCCCAGCAACGGGCCAACATAATGGGGTGATACCCGCCGCCGCCCAAAACGGCCAAGCGCGGCACACCGTTCGCGTGCCTAGGGCAATCGGCCAGCACGCGGGACACGACACGCAGGAATAGTTGGGTCGAGATGTTCAATTTTCCTAAGGGGTCGGGTGCCAAAATGTCGGTACCCGCTTGCAGCACCACCGCGTCGGGCTTGAACGCCGCCAAAACGCGCGGCCACAAGGTGCTGAAGGCGTACCAGTATTCTTCGTCATGCGTCGCCTTGGGCAGAGGGACGTTTAGCGCATTCGAGTTCACGCCCCACTGCGTCCACTCGCCGCCTTTAAAGGGATAGGCGTAGCCGGTATCCATGTGCAAAGAAAATGTTAGTACACCAGGATCATTGCGGCAGGCATATTCGACACCGTCGCCGTGGTGCGCGTCGATATCAAGATAGAGCACGCGCAAGCCTTCGGCGCGCAGGCGCATCACGGCAAGGGAAACGTCGTTGAAGAAACAGAAGCCCTGCGCCTGATCGGGCATGGCGTGGTGCATACCGCCAGCCGGGCTGAACGCAATGCGCCCCGCCGCTACCTGTTCGGCGGCCTGGATGCTGCCACCTGTTGCTGTGGCCGGCGTGGTGAAGAATCCCGGGAAAAACGGGTTCTCCGCCGTGCCGAGTTTGTGTCGTTCACGCGATGCCGTCGCGACCTGACCGACCCGCTCGGCATCCCGCAAGGCTTGCACATAGTCTGGCGTGTGAAAGGTCAATAATTCGTCGTCTGAAGCGAGGCGCGAAAGGACGATTTCGTCGTCGTCTAAGGCCGGGTAGGCACGCAGGAAATCGAGCATCAGTGAAACGCGCGGTATGCCCAGCGGGTGATTGGAGCCGTAACTGTGTTTCCGGTAACGGTCGGCACAAATCATGACCGCATCGCGGCGTTGCGAGTCAGCCAATGAGTCCATCCTGTTCGCCACGCGAACGCAAATAAAGGTACACATGCCGCACGGTGTGCGCCACCATGCGTTCTGGCTTGGCCGGCAAGGCGTCGCGACGGTCCATGGCGATGCAGTTTTGGTAAAACACCAATTCTCGGATGTTGTCACGAACCGCATTAAGGCTCGGGTCGCCCTTGACGAAGGCTTTGAACAGCTCGAGCAGATCCTCGCCTTCAGGCATTGGCTTTGATTGCGCGCCGGCGTAGGCCCGCAGTAGTTCCGCCGCCAATTGCGCCCCGCTGGCAAGCAAGGATTCTATCGTTTCCGTTGTCGCTAGAACGCGCGCTCCCAGTGCTGAAATGCGACCATCCAGGGCATCAAAATCGGTTTGTAACGATGAAGAAGGCAAATTCATGGAATATCCGGGCTAGCTTCTGGGAGTCGTCTATAATATCCTTCTAATATACCACTAGTCGGGAACGATAAAACATGCAAAACCCAGTGAAGATATTGCGCGTCAACGGTGTGGAATATAACAGCAACCGCGATCCTCAGTTCTACCGCCGCCTGCCCAAGCAGCCCTTCCAGATTCAAGCCGTGCTTGGCGGCAAGGGAACGGTATCGATTAAGTTCGAAGCGGAAGGAAAAGTCGTGGCCGAAAAAAGCGTCACCCTTCCTGGCAAGTTCGATTGTTCTGTGACGTTTGATACCCCCGCCACTCGCATCGGCGTGCTGACGGTGCAAATGGGCACCGAAAAAATTCAACGTTCGATTCGACTCGATGTCCTGGATCACGCCTGGATCGGCTAGCCCAGGAAGCGATGATCGGACTTAATCGCCGTACAAGGAGTTTACATGGCGAACGCGTATTTCAGCCAGGCAACGTTCGATTTTCTAACGGCCCTGGCCGCCAATAACAACCGCGATTGGTTCGAAGAAAACAAACAGCGCTACGAGGACAGTGTCCGCACCCCGGCGCTAAAGCTTATTAGCGACATGGTCAGCGAACTGCCTGCTATTTCGCCGCACTTCGTTGCGCTGCCGAAGAAATCCGGTGGCTCGCTGATGCGAGTCCACCGCGATGTTCGCTTCGGCAAGAGTAAGCTTCCTTACAAGACGAATATAGGCATTCAGTTTCGCCATGAAATTGGCAAGGATGTGCACGCCCCTGGCTATTACATACATATTGCGCCAGATGGCTGTTTTATTGGAGCGGGTGTGTGGCAACCGGACGCGACGGCGCTGGGAAAAATTCGTGACGCGATTATTGAGCATGGCGATGCGTGGGTGGCAGCGCGCGATGACGCGGCGTTTACAAAACGATTTGAGCTGAGCGGCAGCGCCCTTAGCAACCCACCTCGCGGCTATCCGAAAACTCACCCATTACTGGAAGATTTGAAACGCAAGGATTTCATTGGCATTGCGACGCTGCGCGAATCGAGCGTGACGTCGAAGAACTCCATTTCCACGGTTGTTAGTCACTTCAACGACGCTACGCCGTTAATGGCGTTTTTGTGTAAGGCCTTGGCGTTGCGGTTTTAGCTGGATGTTGAAATCGATGCCACTTCTTCCTTTAGCCAGTCTCGCACTTAAGCTCCTCGCCGTTTAGCTTCTGGCCTATTGCCCGCGCGAAACGCCTTTTGCGCCAATTTCGGAATTCTTGACCACGCTCATAGCGGCGGCGATCATCGAACCCATGTCGGCCAAATTATTCGGCAGAATAAGCGTAGTGCCTTGTTTGGCTACGTTGGCAAAGGCCTCCACGTATTTCTCGGCAACTTTTAGATTCACCGCATTCATTCCGCCCGGTGACTCAATCGCTTCCGCGACTTTACGGATGGCGTGGGCCGTCGCATCGGCGACCGCCTTGATAGCCTCAGCTTGGCCTTGCGCGTTGTTAATCGCGGCTTGCATTTCCCCCTCCGAGCGTTGGATAGATGCTTCCCGCTCACCGGTGGCAATGTTGATTTGTTCTTGTTTGCGCCCTTCCGATGCGGCGATGAGCGCACGTTTTTCGCGTTCGGCGGTAATCTGGGCCTGCATGGCGTGCAGAATTTCTTTAGGCGGCGTCAAATCCTTTATCTCGTAGCGGAGCACTTTCACGCCCCAGCTTGATGCGGCCTCGTCTAGGGCAGCCACCACAGCCGTATTGATGTGTTCGCGTTCCTCGAACGTTTTGTCGAGTTCCATTTTTCCGATGGCCGAGCGTAGCGTAGTTTGCGCCAGCTGGGTAATGGCCATAATGTAGTTACTGGTACCGTAAGAAGCCAGGTGCGGATCGGTAACTTGGAAATACAATACGCCATCGACCTGAAGCTGCGTATTGTCTTTGGTTATGCAAATTTGGCTGGGCACATCGAGCGGCACTTCTTTTAGCATGTGACGGTAGGCCAGCCGGTCAACGAACGGCACGAGGATACTCAGACCTGGCGTGAGCACAGCGTGAAACTTGCCAAGGCGCTCGACAACCCAAGCATGCTGTTGCGGCACCACCTTTACTGACTTGACCACGAACACGATCGCGACGACGAGAATAAATATGGCGATTTCCATGTCTGCAGAATCCTTTGGTTACGATTTAGGTTTTTCATGCGAAAGGATCAGTGTCGATCCCCGCATCGCCTTGATGTAAAACACGCCATCGCGTGAGCTGTCGACAGACTCCGCTTCGGCGTCCCATTCGGTGCCGCGATAAACGGCGCGGGCGGAACCGTCTTCGTTCCAGACGACGCCATGGACGGGTTGCCCAATATCCAAGCTTTGATCAGACGCCGCGCTGCGTAATTTGCGGCGCTTCATTCGCAATATTACGGTGCCGACGACGCCGGCAACGGCGCTTAACGTGAAGGCTATCGTCTGGTCTGGACTAACCAACGCGACCCCACCGCCAATGGCCAGCGCAACGGCAACCACAAGCAGGTAAAAGGTGTTGGTCGCCATTTCCAATATCACGAGGACGAGCGCCAGCAAGAACCAGTAGACGTAAGGATCCAATGTTTCGACTCCTCAACCGGGGGTGGCTAGAAACGGGTGCCGCATTGCGTAGCGTTCATTATACGCGGCGCGCCCAAATTAATGCGTTTTTGATACGGCAAACCGGCCCCGGCGGCAATTTCCTCCAAATAACCAATAACGTCCTCACCGAATCACCCGGCGGGCGACTCGTTGAGTTTGGAAGTGCACGGCTCTCTTTGCGCCCTCAAAGCGGCCTTCGTATCAACGGGCTCCGGCCGGTGAAGCGGATCCTTCGATTCCAGAGTCACCCTAACGCTGGGTGGTCATAACCGCCAAGGACCATTCTGTGCAAGAATTCTCGACAATCGGATTCGACGACCGCTGGAGTTAGTTGATTCCCTGAACCCACACTGGAGCAATACTCAAGGTTCTCTCCCCGTTGCCGCGCTGGCCGTAGCTGTTGTCACCCCAACAAGTCACCGTTTTGTCGGCCAGCAAGGCGCAGGTATGGGAGTCGCCGGCAACGATTTTTTCTGCGTGTTCTACGCCGTTCACCCGCACTGGCACGTCCGAATTATCGAACGTCCCATCACCAAGTTGCCCGTCATAATTTCGGCCCCAGCAGCTGACCGTGCCATTCCGATGCAAGGCACAGAAAAAGCCGTCACCAGCGGTGACGGCCGTGGCATCGGATATCGTCGGAACGGATTCAGGCGCTCCAAATACGGCATCCTCCGGGACCTCCATGGACGCACACTGAATATTTCCCGAAACTGAAACAGCACAAAAACTTGAAAAATTGCTCGCAATCGAGACGGCCGACTCGAAGTCTATAATCTTCATCGCCGGGCCGAATGAGGGTTGGTCGCTTGCTGCCACGTGGTAGTAATTTGCAAAGCACGTAATACCCCCTGTCGTCAGCAAACCGCACGTGTAATTGCTGGCAGAAACAATAGCCTTCACGGGCGCCGGTTGCGGCACTTCCGTTAGAGCAGCACGGAATCCGGCGGCTCCGTTCCACACACCGCTACGCGTCGACCTTCGGCATTCCACTCGACCATTCGCTAAAAAACAGACGGTCGATCGATCGACCGCGATTCCTTCAACACCGGCTATATCCCTTATTAAAACGGAATGAGCGAGAATATCTGGCAAACTGGCAGACGGCAAACTTGGCCAACATTCAAGCCAGCCACTGCGTGTCGCCGCACAGTCAAAATCAGGGGTCGAATAGACGGCGGTGGCGGAGTCAATTTCGCCAACGGGGGCGGGAGCTACAGCCACTTCTGCGGAGTAATAGGGCGGTCGAAATTCAGACAACCGCCCCCAGCACGCCGCTTCGCCCGACACAGTGCTAACGCACGTGTGGTCTCCCGAAGCAGCGATTGACACAACGTCAACCAGACCCGGCACGATGGTGGGGCTCGGCGAAATGGAAGTACCGCCTCCTGTCTTACCGAATCGACCATCACCCCAACAAAGCACTTCACTGCTGTCCGTCATTGCACAACCGTAGTCGAGACCGGCGTTAGTCGCTGCGATCAATTTCCAGCGCCCAACTCCGACGGACCCGTTCGGCGATTTTTCCGGGACAAACTCTCCATCATCCCCAGCGAGGCGACCCACCATTCCGCATTCAAGCCTTTGATTTACCGCTATTTTGCACGGACCGTCGCCTATGACTTGATCAGCGCCGGTTCGCCACTGCACCAACGACGTGAAGGAAGTTTGGGCGATTGGGTCCGTAAGTGTTGCTGGTCCCCACCAACAAAGTCGGGTCGCATCCTCGAAATTGACGCAGGCCGCTCCCCAAAACGCGACCAATGAAACACCGCCAGACAAATCGTCCAGCGCCGCAACTCCGCCCGCCCGCATGTGACCAGGACTACGAGTCTGCAGCCCCAAACAAAAAACGGACCCATCACCGATGGCAAAACAGGAATTCGCGTCGCCCTCTGCGTAAAGTATGTTCTTAACTGAAACAGGCGTATTGGAGTCAGTCGTCTTACCATTCCCCAATTGCCCGTCATCGTTTCTTCCCCAGCAACGTACCTCGCCATTTTCTACTAACGCACACGTGTGCTCTGGCCCGCCCACAATCGCGGTGGCTGTCGTTACGCCGGCGACGCGCACCGGCGCCAACGAAGGTTCGTTGCTTCCATTGCCCAGCTGCCCACGCGCATTGACACCCCAACACAGCACGGCGCCATCCGACCGCACGGCGCACGAATGACCATCGCCCGCAGCCACGCCGATGGCGCCATCGATTCCCTCTACTTCGACCGGACGCGACGACACGCTTCTTACCCCGGCACCAAGCTGCCCGTTCGAATTACGACCCCAACAGTAAACCCGCCCGTTGGCGACCACAGCACAGGTGTGGTCAGTGCCGGCTGCGAGATAGGTGGCATCTGGCACGTTCGGTACAACTACGGCGACACTCGACAGTGGGATATCCCCGCCACCCAATTGCCCAAGGTTATTCCGACCCCAACACTTGACAGCGCCATCGCCCACCAGCGCACAGGCATGATCAGCGCCCGCTACCAGGACACCCTGCCGCATTGACGCGGCGCCGCCGGAGCCATCGACCCACGCGCAAGACCCAATTAGGATGGAAAACACGACGAGCGCGGCCAGACGAATTGATTTGAAAACGACCATCAGTGGTCTTACCTTTAGTTCTAATAGTTTCAATAAACTGCTGAATTTCAAGACCGCAGCCCGAATTCTTCTTGGTAAAACAATGCCTACATCACCGCTCTAGTCCGCTCCGGAGTCAAACCAGCGGGATTCACCCAATTCACACTGCGTGGCGAAATCAGACTTGTTGCACCCTCGATCGATCCTATTGGAGCATACTTATGAGGGTGCGAACAAACAGGTCCTGCTCCGTCGGTCGCTCATTATGCAATGCCATTGGCCGCGGTTTTCGTCCCCACCCCCAAGGCCCCAACCCCAAGAGCCCTAAAGTCACCCGCCAAACAGGCCGAAATCAATGCGTCCGCCGTAATGCAAGGCCATCTGACCTTCTGCTTGCCTGAGGAGTCGGGCCCGGTAGTGCGAACACCTTAGGAAGCCATCGTGACTGAAACGAGAATTGAAACCCAAGTCGACCCTGGCGACGTGCGTATGCGTCCGGACGAACTCAGGCCAGAAAAACCCCGACACCGCTGGGAACATGCACATCACGCGGGCAAGCGCCGGCGGAGTCAGCGCCTGTTGTTGGCCATCGCGCTGGTTGTCACCGTCGCGGTGCTTTTTGCGGTCAGCATTTTTTCGATCATCCGCATTAGCAGCCTCGCCTCTCGGAACTCCTCTCTACGAACGGAATTGTCCGAGGTTAAATTGCAGTTGGCCAATACTGACCCAAGCCGGCCACCTTACTTGAAAGAACTTACGCCTGACAAAGTGATGGCGTTAGGCGGCTACGTCAAAGACATCGTTTTCACGGTACAGCACCAAAATGGCGGAACACAGTACGACTACCGATTGACCATGGAAAACAAAAGTGGGAGCACGTTGCGGCCGGACGTTCGCGTATTCATTTTTGACCACAAAGGCATGCCGATTGGCGTCGCCGACATGCCCGACCACACAGACTTAGCTTCCGGCCAGAGTCGCGCCGCTATGGCCGCCATTGACCGATTCATTGACGAAGAACCACGCTATTTCTACGTCTCCACGCGTGACCAACAGAAGGCTGGAGTGGAGTCGAAGTGACCGAAGAAACTCAGCGATAGCCTTGCGCCATCGAGCCCCGTTAGCGGGCGAAGATTAGGCAAGCTCACCGCATCCTTGGCGAAACGGCTCCGTGGTCAAATCAGCACAACCCCAACGCATCAACAAATCATCCACCTTCGCCGCCACCACTACAACGGACGCTTGTACCGCCGGCGACAAGTTATGCTCCCAGCCGATGTGGGTCGGCTGCACACCTATTAGTGCACGCTTGCTGGGCAAATCACCGTTGAGCGCAAGTACAGTGAGCAAATCCAACAAACATACTTCATGCACAGAGCGCGAGCGCCGATTGGCGACGAAATCATCCATCGCGTCGCCGACGAATACGCGTACGCTACCCGGCGCCTCGCCTAAATTCGCCGCATCGATGACAATGAGCGCATCTGTTTCTTCCACTTCAGAGGCTAGCGTAAAACTTAGCGTGCCGCCATCGACGATCTTGCAGTTTACTGCGCACGGTGGATTGTCGACCAGGAACCGAACCACATGCACGCCGACACCATCATCACCTAACAATGAATTCCCCACTCCTAGCACCAGCGCTGCATTCATGTCTTTGCTCCGTGGAGGGTTTGAACTTTCACTTCGGAATCCAATAGTTCATCGTATATTTTCCATACTTCTACGGCATCTTCACGCGATATTTTTGATATTGCGTTGCCCATTTGCACACTCAGATAATCGTCTATTTCAACGGTCTCGCCGGCCAATAACATAAGGTTCACCGGTCGCCGCTGCCCTTTAGCCTCGCAGATCGCCATCCAATCACCGTTCTTTTCAACCACCACCATAGGAATTGTTAGGCACATAATTCGCGACTCAGCAAATCCGTGGGAGTTGTTCGCCGGTCAACCAATCGACAATTCGACGGCCGCCCATTTCGGTTTCCATTTCGACGAAACAATGCGGGTCGGCCACCACCTCTCCGATAATTGCCGCGTCTTTTCCCAATGGGTGTTTGCGCATCGCTGCAACCAAGGCGTGCGCGGATGACGCCGGGCAGACGCAAACTAATTTGCCCTCGTTCGCGACGTAAAGCGGATCAAGCCCCAGAAATTCACACGCCGCCCGCACCGGGCCTTGAATTGGAATGTCACGTTCGTAAATAAGAAAACCCACGCTCGATTGCTGGGCGAACTCGTTTAAAGTAACACCTAATCCCCCGCGCGTCGGATCGCGCAGGCAGCGAATGTCGGGAGCCACGTTAAGCATATGGGCGACCAATCCGTGAAGTGCCGCTGAATCCGAAACAATCTCCGTTTCGAACCCCAGGTTCTCGCGTAGCGACATGATCGCAACGCCATGATCCCCTAAATTGCCACTTACAATCACACGGTCACCCACCCGTGCGCGATCACCGGATATAACAACATCGGGCGGCACCCTGCCAATACCTGTCGTGGTGATGAACACGCCGTCGCCCTTGCCGCGCTCAACCACTTTCGTATCGCCGGCAACAATGGCCACACCGGCATTACGAGCCGCTGCAGCCATCGACAACACGATGCGTTTTAAATCGGCGAGCGGATAGCCTTCCTCCAAAATGAACGCGGCAGTGAGATAAAGCGGCTGAGCGCCCGACATCGCCACGTCGTTCACTGTGCCATGCACCGCTAAACTGCCAATATCGCCGCCCGGAAAAAACAAGGGCGACACCACATGGCTATCGGTGGTAACAACCAGGCGACCCTTCTCCGTCAAAAACACCGCTTGATCGTTGCGCTGCTGCAGCCATTCGTTGTCAAACGCGGCCAAGAACAATTCTTCGATAAGCTGCGCCATCGCGCGCCCGCCCCCGCCATGGCTCATTTCCACGCGACCGCTTTTCCAATCGATGTGCCGCACATAAGCGCGCGTATTCGTATTCACTCGTTACTCCGCTGTTACGCGCACGTCGCGAAAGCGACCATAGGTGAAATGTGCAGCACACGCACCTTCTGAAGAAACCATACATGGCCCCACCGGCGTCTGTGGCGTGCATACCGTTCCGAACAACTTGCAGTCCCGTGGCTTAGTGCGCCCCCGCAACACGGCGGCACACTCACACGCTCTATTGTCGGCCCACGCATGGTCCACTAGCGGGAAGCGGACTTCCGCGTCAAACTGCGCGTAAGCGGCGCGAATCTTCAAACCGCTCGCCGGCAACCAACCTAAACCCCGCCACTCGAACCGATTCCGCACCTCGAACACCTGCTGCATCAACGCGCACGCTTTTACATTGCCTGCTGGCGTCACCGCGCGCGTGAACTCGTTTTCGACAACACACTCACCGTTATTGAGCTGACGAACTAGCATATAAATGGCTTGCATAACATCCAATGGCTCAAACCCGGCTATCACCACCGGGCGGTGATACCTCTGCGGCACGAAGGCATAGGCATCGCTGCCAATTACCGTGCTCACGTGTGCTGGCCCAACAAAGCCATCGATATGCACATCATCACTTTCGAGTATCGCTTGCATCGCCGCCGGTGTTAGAACGTGATTGCAGAACACAGTGAAATTGGCCAGCCCCAATGTCGCCGCCTGCAAAATGGCAATGGCCGTAGGCGGCGTGGTAGTTTCAAACCCAATCGCAAAAAACACCACTTCCCGATTTGGATTCTCGCGGGCCAAGCGCACAGCATCGGCACTGGAATACACCATCCGCACATCGGCTCCCGCCGCTTTCGCGCCGAGCAGACTCTGCGCGGCTTTGTCCTGCGGCGAACCCGGTACACGCATCATATCGGCATAGGTACAAAGTATCACTTCAGGCCGTTTCGCTAACTCGATGGCGTGATCCACCCGCGCCATCGGAAGCACGCAAACCGGACACCCCGGCCCATGAATCAATTCCACCTGAGCCGGCAAAAGATCCTGAATGCCATACCGATGAATCGCGTGCGTGTGCCCACCACAAAACTCCATCAGCCGATACGTCCGCCCAGGCTCCATTGCGGAGGCGATTGCCCGACTCAACTGCCGCGCAAGCACCCCATCACGAAACTCATCGACATACTTCATCAAGAAACCACCCGCGCTTTCGCACCCAAACCTGGGACGGGGTGGATTGGCCTTCGTAAGACCGTGGGCGGCATGGATGCCGCCTCCGAGCCTACAAGGATGTATTCACGGCGGGTCTTGCGAAGGTCAATCCGCCCCGTCGCGAACAAAGCCCCTGTCGCCCGCCCAGCAACGAAAACAGCGCTCACACCACCCCCGCCTCAGCAAACAACGCCAACGTCTTTTCCGCCTCCAGAACATCCAACTTACTTAGCGCATAACCTACATGCAAAATCACATAGTCCCCAGGTTGCACGCCATCAACCAAAGCCAAAGAAATCTGCTTACGCACGCCACCCAACTCAACCCACGCGCAGTCGCCATCGCACAAAGCCGTCACCCGCACAGGAATAGCCAAACACATTAATTCAGACCCCTTCCTGCAGACACCGCACCGCCACCCAGGCTTGGCCCAAACTCAGGCCACCGTCATTGGGCGGCACCTGCCGATTCGCTAACACAATGTAGCCCGCACTGGCCAAACCCTCGCTAACGCCATCTAACAAAAACCGATTGCAAAAACATCCCCCACTCAAAGCAATCTTCTCCACGCCCATTTGCTCTGCATATCGCGCCGCCCACTCCACCAGCGCGCGCACCAAGGTTGAGTGAAACAACGCCGCGCCGAAACTCCGATCCCTGATATCGGCCAGCGCGGACATCAATGGCAATAAACTGAGCACACCGCCCTCACCCACCTCATAGCCAGCTTCCATGGCCGCCACCGCGCCATACGCCGAAGCCAGCGCCTCCAACTCCATTGCCGCCTGACCTTCATAGCTCGTCCGGTGCCTAACGCCCAGCAAACCCGCCGCTGCATCAAACCAACGGCCAGCACTGCTCGTGCGCGGACACTGCACTTTCTGATCTAACATTTGCACAACCGTGGCCGCCGCAGGCTCGTCAAACCGACGCACAATTTCATCGCTGCGCCCCAAAGAATGCAACACCGCCGCCGCCAAGCGCCAGGGCTCACGTGCCGCACGATCGCCGCCCGGCAGCGGCAACGTTGCAAAGTGCCCGCACCGATCGGCAAGTGCCCCGTGCAGATGCAGCAACTCGCCACCCCACGCCGTCCCGTCTAAGCCCCACCCCGTACCATCTAACGCAAGCCCCAATACCGGCTCGACTACCTGATGCTCCGCCAGCACTGCCGCCAAATGCGCATGATGATGCTGAACCGCGACGGCGGGAATGCCATGCCGGGTCGCAAACTCCCGTGCGAAAGTGCTGGTGTAATAGTCCGGATGCGCATCGTGCGCCACGCATTTTGGAACAGCACCACTGGCAGAAACCAACTGATCCACAGCATCGACATAAACGCGGCGCGCCTGTACCGATTCTAAATCACCCACATGTGGCGATAAATACGCCTGACCATCGTGCGTAACACAAACCGTATTCTTCCACGCACCGCCACAGGCCAACACCGATCCCGTCGCCATCGCCAGCGGAATGGCTTGTGGCACATACCCTCGGCCCCGTCGCAATAAAACAGAACCGGAGGCAATCGGCCGCAAAACGCTATCGTCACAACGCTGAGTGATTTGCCGATCATGGAAGAGAAATCCATCGGCAAGTTCCGACAAACGCGCACGCGCTTCATCATTATCGATCACCAACGGTTCACCACTGGTGTTTGCGCTGGTCATAACCAGCACGACGGTGCTAGCTTGCTCAACCCAGTCTATACTGTCTGGACAACCCAGCAATTCATTGAACAGCAAATAATGCAGCGGGGTGTAGGGCAGCAACACCCCAACGCTATTCAGGCCTGGCGCAATACCAGCATACAGCGCATCGAAGCCTAACGTTTTCTGCAGCAACACCACCGGCCGCGCTGTATCGCGCAGCAAAGCCTCTTCCTGCGCGCTTAACTGCGCAATTTGCGGCACGGAAGCGCAATTGAGCACCATGACCGCCAGCGGTCGATCAGGGCGACGTTTGCGAACTCGCAGCCGCGTTACCGCTTGCGCATTCCTCGCATCGCACACCAAATGAAAACCGCCGACGCCTTTCACAGCAAGAATTTGCCCCTGGCGCAGCGCTTGGGCGGCAGCCCGTAGCGGCTCGGCATTACCGACCAGTATGCTAGCGGCACCCGCAAAAACCATCGACGGCCCGCAACACCCACAGGCCGTCGCTTGCGCGTGAAAACGGCGGTCAGCCGGCGATTTATACTCAGCCAAGCAACTCCCGCACAGGGGAAAATCCGCCATACTGGTACGCTCTCGATCGAACGGCAGACCACGCACCATGCTGTAACGTGGCCCACACTGCGCACAGGAAATAAATGGATATCTGTAACGTCTATTGCGTACATCAAACAACTCGGGCAAGCACGATGCACAGGGCGGCAGATCCGGCACCACCGAACCGGCGGCGCCATCTGTTTCACTGACAAGGATTTGAAACGTTGGAGGCAGTTGTGCAAGGGGCTTGGCTGGCTCCTTTAACAGTTGTGTTATGTGCGCCGGGCCCGGCAACTCGCGCTGCAAGGCATCAAAGAATGCATGCACAGAACCGATCTCGCCCTGCACTTCCAAACGCACACCGGCCCGGTCATTCCTCACCCAACCAGACAGGTTAAACCTCCCGGCCAGACGCGACACATGCGGCCGAAACCCTACCCCTTGCACCTGCCCCCTCACGCTCGCTGCCACGCG
>Ga0315270_10000864_pt1 | contig 16375 bp, 15 predicted proteins | sample C1_bottom_MG_FD_204932 | JGI IMG/M metagenome (GOLD analysis project Ga0315270, IMG submission 204932) | Sediment microbial communities from Yellowstone Lake, YNP, Wyoming, USA - C1_bottom | ecosystem: Environmental > Aquatic > Freshwater > Lake > Sediment | place: USA: Wyoming | collected...
GCCCATGCTACATCTGATGCGTCAAACTCGCCTTAGGTTCAATACTGGCGCGGGTTTGATTCACAAATTTGATGTCGCCAGGTTGTGCGACAGGCTCTCAACCTTCGCGATTTTCACCCACCCCCACGTCAGCGCTCCCGCCAGCAACAGCCATCCGATGGGGGACCGGGCGGCGATCCGGAGATCCTGCCAGGAGGGCATGGCGCCGAAGACCAGGTTCGCCAGGAGGAATACCATGGCCGCTTCGGGCCAGCCGAACACAGGGCTCTGGCCGAGCCGCCACAGGAAGAGGCCATAGGCGGCAGGCAGCAGCAGGAGCGGCGCCAAACCGATGAAGAAGGCGTTGTACCAGCGAAGGTTCGAAAGGACGACGGCCCCCAGCACGAGGCCGCGCCCCTCGCGTCGCGGGAGCACCGTGAAATGGACGGGCCGGCCGTTGAGCAGGTGGCCCGTGAGCCAGTGGCAGAGCTCATGGCAGAACGTCCCCGGCAGCACCAGCAACGAGAACAGCCAGAAGGACCGCCGCGCCTGGTTCAGCAGCCAGAGGACCGCGGCCAAGCCCACCAGGTAGGCCAGCATCATCCTGTGCGCTCCCACATTCCAGATCTGCTCCATCGGCGCCCGCACCCCCCATTCATTGGACCATTTCCGCTACCTATGGGGCGGGCAGGGCTCTTCAGGGGTTGTTATCGGAAAACTCGATGGCGGCCTCAGCGATCTTTTGCGCGGTGCTATCCGTAATGGGGTGAAGCCAGAGTTCGCCCGCAGAGAATCCATTCTTCTTCAGGTTCTTGACCACCCCGCCCAGGGACCCGCCCGGAGCATCCGGGGGAGCCACCACGGTCCAATAGGTGCCGAAGAGGTGCTTCTGTTGCTCCCCAATTTTTTCGATCCGGGGGGCCTGCCTGGAGAGGAACAGCTCACCGGCCTCGAACTCCACCAGGGTGGTGTCTGTCCCCCCGAGCAGTCCCTCGATTTCGAACCGGTATGCGGGTTTGCCGGCTTCGGGCACGAAGGAGTCCAGGCGCTCGAAATCCTTGCCGATCTGTCCCGCGAGGAATTCCGGGCTTACGGTGGCCTTATCTACCACCCCGGCGGACTTGGATTCGAACAGGTTGGCGAGACCGATCTTGTAGGGGGTTTCCACCCCTGGCTTCGGAAAGACCACCAGCGCGTTGTCGCCCAGTTCGATCCACTCTGCCTGCTTGGTGAACCCATTGTACTGCCACACCCAGATGCGACGGGCGCGATACGCCTTCGGCTGCCAGGGAAGGTCCTTGGCGTCGGTGAGAAAGGTTTCGATTTCCTTGACCCGCGGTTCCCAGCGTTCGTTGAAGGCGATGAGTTCCTCGAAGATGTAGCCGCCCTTCAGGCCCCTGGCCCGTGCCACCACCGAGCCCCGCTGCCGGGCGAACCGGGCGGCCGCCTCGGAGAACCCCTCGATGGCCTTGGGCTCGCCGCGCACGAAGACCCGGTAGAAGATCTCGGGGATATCCCGCCTCAGGGCCTGCTCCAGCCATTCGACCAGCCGCCGCGTCCTCACCACGAGTCCTGCGAGGCGCTGCTTCAGGGTGAAGCTCCGCACCCGCTCGTACAGCTCCGGAAGCCCTTCGGCCGGAACTATGAAAGCCCGTGAAGCGGCATTGAAAGCGATGTCGTTGGCGGCGGCCCAGATCACCTGAGCGATGGCGAAGCCGATCATCCGCCCGGCGTATTCCCCTTGCTTCAGGGCGGACCCGTTCAGGGCGAAGAAGCCGTCAAGCCAGCCTTCCGATAGCCGCCTGAGTCCTTCCAGCACCTGGGTCACGGTCATCTCGATGGTGGCCAGCCAACCCTGCCGCTCGACTTCGTCGCATAGTTTGGCCGCGGCGATTCCCGCCTTGAACCAGGTGGAGGACAGCAGGTCCGCTTTGCTCTGGGCCGAACCCAGGGACCCGATCGGCGAACCATAGATGTCCACCGCCGCGGCGGGGCCCCGACCCAGCGCCTCCCGCAGATCCTGACCCGTGGGGGCCGTTCCCTGGCGCTGCAGGTAGATCTCCGCCAGCTTCGCGAGGCTCGGCGTGTAGAAGACCAGTTCGTTCTTGACCTCCGTCAGATCCGCGCCGAGCGTGTCCTTCATCCCGGACCGTTTTCCCTGCTCATAGCCAGCGGCAAAATCGCTCGCATATTGCGGATCCTTCACGAGTCGGCCGAATTCGATCCGCCTCTCCCGCCACTTCCCGCCCGGTGCGGCCGTCGTGAAAGCCTCGATGGCATCCGCGAAGGCCAGGAGCGCCTTGTAGGCGGGGGATCGTAGTTGATCCGTCGTGAGACGCTCTTTCCTGTCCTGAATGTCCTTCCAGGTGTCCTCTCCGAAGGGCTTCAGCGCGGGTTCGCCCATGGCCTGATCACCCGCCGGAGGTCCGGTTGGGATCCGGCAGGTTGACCACGACCGTCGTCGGGGTGGGGTTGCTCTTGGCGATGGCATCCTTCACGGCCGCATCCTTGGTGAGGGACTCGGTGTTGGCCGTCTGCTCCAGGGCTTGCCGGTCGAGGCGCCCCTGGGAAAGGTCATCCTGGGCGGAGGTGATGGCCTGGAGGATCTCCAGGTGGGTTCCATCCGTGGGTAGGACATCCTCCCAATACCCCAGGCAGATGTAGGGATTGGAGATCGTCGGGCAGGGCGAGGTCCCCACCGGCGGAGTGACGGTGATTTCCTCCGGGCCCCCGAAGTTGGCCATGCGGAACTTTACGATTTCATCGACCAGGGTTCTGATCCGCGCCTCGACCGGGGACCCTGCGGGGCCCGGGGCCGTTTGTTGGGTGAGCAGCCAACGCAGGGCCCGCGCCTCGAAACCGCCTCGGATAGGGAGGAAGATCCGGGCCCAGCTTGCGTTCTGGAAGGCGCAGGGGCCCGACGCGGGATCCCTGGAAGGTCGGTCCGACCACCAAGAGGGGTAGAGCATGATCTGGCTGCCATCGAAGTCGAAGAGCATGTTCCAGAGCTCGACTTCATTCCCCTGGTCGTGCGAGTTGGAAGGAAGCAGCGATACCAGCAACTGCATCGCGGCAGACACAGGATCAAACTTCTTCCAGAACGTCTTGGCCCACTCCTCCATGGCCGCTTCGATCTTGGCCTGCCACTCGGCGTTCTGTTCATCGTTGGCCTTCTGCCAGGCGGCCTTGTCCTGGGCCCATTTCTCGAGCTTGACCACATAGGTGGCGTCCGGAGCCAGGGGCAAGGGCCGGAAGTTCGCGGACAGGTTGATGCGGAGGCTGGCACCGGCCCCACCCCAATCCACGCCGGCATGCACGACCACCTTCACCCCGTGAGACCCATTGGCCGCGGCGGCGAGCAGCTGCACATTAGGCAACCCCCGGGCGCCCCACCCGCCCTTTACGAACATCAGCGAACGGCTGATGGCATCGACATCCCCATCCCACTCGTAGTCGGCGGGCGGTGCGATGTCGAACTCGTAGTCGAACCGCATGTCCCCCCAGATGCCCCATTTCTTCAATTCGGTGAGGCCGAGCGCCACGGACACGATGGGGCGATTGCCCGGCGGGGCGGGCTGCGGAGGGGGTGGCGGCACAGGGGGCGCCGGGATCTGCTGTTGGAAGATCTGCCGCTGCCTCGAAAATGAGCCATCGACCACGGCGCCTGGGTCCTTGACGAAGGGCGCCCAGCAGTACCGCACCCCGAAGCGCTCGTGCGAGAGGTGCAACTTCTGAAGCACCTTGAAGTACATCAAGTCGATCGGAGTGTAGGGATTCGGGTTCTTCAGCACGCGTTTCTGGGCACTCTCGAAGCGGGTCGTCTCCGAGATCTTGAGCGAAATCTTGTGCTGTGCCCGGTACTTGGAAGCGATCTTGTCGGAGGCCGTCTTGACGTGCTTCGCCGTGTCGTTCCTCGAATCCGTATCCGAGGCGGACAGGGTGGTGCTGGTTCCGCCAGATACTGAGAGGCTCACACCATAGATGGTGCCCCCGATGCTTCCGCCCACATTGCTCTGGTCCGAGCGGGTTCCGTTGGTGGCCCGCTGCAAGGCATTCGACATTTCAGTGGAGAGGGTGGACGAGTACTCCGTTTCCTTCGTGTCCTCCTGGTCCGTCACATCCTCGAAGGTGGTCTGACGTTCCGAGTAGGTCTTCTGCTCGATGGTCACTTCCTCGCCGGGGGCCAGGCTCAAGGCCATCAGATGTTCGCCCAGGGAAAACCCAGCAGGACGGATGCGGGTCCGCTCCAGGAACACCACGCCGATATCTGAATCTCCGTACAGGGTGGGCGTGGATCCTGGCCCTGTGAGGTTGGCGGCCTCGCCCTCACCTTCCGCAGCCACTCCGAACTTCCGCGTCTTCACCTTCTTCTGTCCCAACCTGCGCTTCAATTCGGCGCTGGGCGCGGATATCAGGGGACGGCCCTCGGAATCCTTAAGATCCAAAGCCACGTACCGCGTGTGGAAGGAAAAGCGGTCACTTTCGCTCGGCGAAGCCGTGAGCGCGGTGGTGGCCACCGAAAAGGCTAGTCGTTGTTGCAGGGGAGTCGCCATGGGGATGCCTCGCTCCTGGGAGGGGCATGGAGGGCCCCGTTGACGTTCACAGCGATGTGCTTCATAAAATTGGAATTGAATGATAATGCCGATTTTTAGCCGTGCAATAGCTGATCGGCAAATAATTCTCGATTCATCGACGGGAACCCTACCCCCCTCCGTAGTCTGGGATTCCGAGCAGCCTAAACGATATTTTCTGTGCTTAGGCTTCGCGCTCCCAGACCAGGGAAGGGGTCGGGGGCTTTCATGTCTTACGGGTAGCCGACCTACTCTTCAATGAACCGCGTGAACTCGGACACGGGGGCGCGCTCTGTCACGAGGCTGTTCTCCACAGCGGCCGGGTCGGCATAGCCCAGGGCCATGCCGCAGACCAGCATCTGCCCGGGCTGGAAGGCCAGTTCCTCGGCGATGACGCGGTGGAACTGCGTGAAGGCGGCCTGGGGGCAGGTGTGCAAGCCCCGGGCGCGGGCCGCCACCATGATGTTCTCCAGGAACATGCCGTAGTCCAGCCAGCTGCCCATCTGCATCCGGCGATCGATGCTGAAGATCAGGCCCACCGGCGCGTCGAAGAACCGGTAGTTGCGGCCGTGCTGATCGTGCATCCGCGCCTTGTCGCCCTTGGCGATGCCCAGGAGGCCGTACAGGTCCCAGCCGACCTTGCGCCGGCGGTCGATGTAGGGCGGGGCCCATTCCTTGGGGTAGTAGTCGTACTCCTCCTGATGGCTGGCAAGCTCGGCGGGGTCCTCGTAGACCGCGCAGATGCGATCGGAAAGCCGCTGCTTGGCGGCGCCCGTCAGCACATGCACCTGCCAGGGCTGGGTGTTGGTGCCGGAGGGCGCCCGCGACGCGATACGAAGGATGTCCTCGATCATGTCGCGCGGCACCGGGGTCGGCAGGAAGGCGCGCATGGAATGGCGGCTGGTGATGGCGGCATCGACCGCGGCGGTGGCCGCCTCGCTGGGTTGGTCGAACAGGTTCACGGGGCAGGTCCTTTCAGGGCGACCACCAGGCCTCAGCGCTGGTGAGCGATGTGGATGGAGAATCCAATCGCCCCAGTTTGACCTGGGCCCCGTTCAGGTTGCCAGCGAGAGCGGTTGCCTTCGCTATTTCCCCCGGAGGGTGGGTGAACCAACTACCTGACGGTGACCGGCTCGGGGGCAGTCAGGGAAAAGGTGACGAGCTGGGAGGCGGGAATGCGGATGACGGTATCGGCGGTACCGGCCGCGAGGGCGGTTCCGGCAAGGGCACCGGCCGCCGCGCCACCCAGGGCGTGATCACCCTGGTGGTTCTTGTCGGTGAGCACGCCCACCAGCGCACCCAAGGCTGCGGTGCCGCCGATGAACTTGGCGTCGCGCTTGCCACGGGTGTCGCCCACCACCATGTAGGTTCCGGCATCGACACCGTTGCGGCCCACGGTGGTCAAGCGGACGGCTAAACCGCCATTGCCGCTGGATAGCCGACCCGCGGGGGTGCTCTGAGCCACGACGCCACTGACCGTGGTGCCCGCCGGCCATGCCACGGTGTTCCCCACCACCACATCTTCGGACAGGGTGCCGGACCAGGGATCCCCGGCCTGGTCCCGATCCGTGGCCAGTTCAGCACTCATCCTGACGGTGATACGGGTGCCGCTGGGGACTTCCACGGTGGTCACCTTCGGAAGCTGTGCGACCGGGGTGGCGGCCAGAGTGACGGCATCCTTGCGGCGATCCGCGGCCCGCTGCCGGGCATCCACCAACTGGCGGTCGAGGGCGCGGATATGGGCAGCCGACAACTGCCTGATGGCCTCCTGGTCACCGGAAGCGCCGGTCTTCCCGGCCTTCATGTCGGCAACCTGCTGCTCCAGCATGGCCACGCGGTCATCGGCGGCCTTGGCCTGCAGCTGTGCGGCGACCTGGGCCTGGACGGCAGCATCATTGGCCTTGGGTTGGCAGGCGATAAAGCCGAACATCGCCGACACCGCCAGGGTTCCAAGGGCGAAACGGTTGTAATGATTCATAGCTGCTCCTTAAGCAGTGGACGCGCGGGGACAGGTTGAAGACCCGGACACTGATGTCCGACCCTCCAACCATGGTTCTTCAATGCACATTCCAGGCCGTAGTGCAAATATTTAAATTAAAACAACTTATACAACGTCATCAAAGACAATGCTTCGGCGTCCCCAATCAAAATGAAGACGACCTCCTTCAAATTCGTCCGGAATCGGTCGACAGGTCCACCCACCCCCTGGCACGACGTTCAACGCAACCCGTGTTTGGCCTTGAACCCGGCCCACTCCCCTTTGGCTTTGAGGAAGGCCTCGACATCGGGGCAGAGCAGGAAGGGGTTGTAGCGCCGTTCCCATTCGATGGTGGAACTGGGGCGGGCCCCGTAGTCGTGGCCAGGCCAGAGGGTCGTGTGGGGCGGCCATTCCCGCAACAGGCGCTGAAGGCTGTCCCACTCGGTACGGCCATCGGCCGCGGTCTGGGTGCCGCCCACCTTGCCCACGAAGAGCAGGTCGCCGGTGATGCCCGCGTCCTCGCCCTCCACCAGGAAGGCCAGGTGGTCGTGGTAGTGGCCGGGGACATGCCACACGCGGAGCGCATAAGCGCCGAAGGGCACGCGGTCCCCGTCCTTCAGCGTGAGATCCGTGGGGCCGGGATGACCCGGGCCGCCTGCCACCAGGGCTCCCGTCAGCGCCTTCGCCCCTTCGTTGCCGTTGGCGTGATCCGCGTGGCCGTGGGTGTTGAGGATGTGGGTGATCTTCAGCCCTTGGGCCTGGGCCCGCTCCACCAGGGCCTCGGGAGTGTACGAGGGGTCGATGAACACGCCCACGCCCGCCTCCCGGTCCCCCAACAGGTAGCCGAAGTTGCGATCGCCCCCGACCCGGATCTGCTCAAAGATGAACCGCATGGGACCTCCAGGGCGTCCATTGTCCCGCACTCGGGGAACGCCCCTGTCCCCTCCGGCATCCAATCCTCCATCTGGAGGAGCGGCCCATGGCGAGGGGGAAGACGTGGCTGGCGGTGGCCGCGGCAGTGGTGCTGGCGGGTGCAGCCGTCACCTTTCCCCGCCGGGGCGCGCCGGCTCCATCCACACATGAGGTGAAGGTGAACGCACCCGACAAGCCCGGCCCGGACGTGCTCAAGAAGAAGCTCACGCCCATGCAGTACCACGTGACCCAGGAGGCCGGCACGGAGCCGCCCTTCCAGAACGCGTTCTGGAACGATCACCGGGACGGGATCTACGTGGACGTGGTGAGCGGCAAGCCGCTGTTCTCGTCCAAGGACAAGTTCGATTCGGACTGCGGCTGGCCCAGCTTCACCAAGCCCCTGGCCGCCGAGGAGGTCGTGGAGCACCGCGACACCACCCACGGCATGCTCCGCACGGAAGTGCGGTCCAAGGGCGCGGATTCCCACCTGGGCCACGTTTTCGACGACGGCCCCCGGGATCAGGGCGGGCTGCGCTACTGCATCAATTCGGCCTCCCTGCGCTTCGTGCCCGTGGACGATCTGGAGCAGGAGGGCCTGGGCCGCTTCCTGCCCCTGTTCGGGCGGACGGCCAAGGCCGCCCCTGCCGCCAAGGAGGAGACTGCCACCCTGGCCGGCGGTTGCTTCTGGGGTATGGAGGACCTGATCCGCAAGCAGCCTGGCGTTCTCGCCATCGAAGTGGGCTACACGGGCGGCAGCGTGGCCAACGCCACCTACGAGCACCACGAGGGCCACGCGGAGGCCGTGCAGATCCGATTCGACCCGTCGAAGACCAGCTTCGAGGCCCTGCTCCGTTTCTTCTTCCGCATGCACGACCCCACCACCCTGAACCGCCAGGGCAATGATGAGGGCACCTCGTACCGCAGCGCCATCTTCTACCACAGCGAGGCCCAGCGGCAGACCGCCGAGCGTGTGAAGGCGGGAGTCAATGCCAGTGCCAAGTGGAAGCGCCCCATTGTCACCGAGATCACGGCCGCGGGCCCCTGGTGGACGGCCGAGGAATACCACCAGGACTACCTGATCAAGCACCCCGGCGGCTACACCTGCCACTACGTGCGGGACTGACCAGAGATTCTGCGGCATCCTATTCCATCCGGGCCCGCCATAGGCCTGGACCGGAACCCGGAGCAGCCATGGCCCGCCAACGCACACCGGAGAACCGGCCAGACCTCCACGCCGTGGTCGAGGCCTTGGCCGAGGCTGCCACGGCCCTCACGGAGATGCCCCTGGGGCGGCGGGAATTCCCCTCCCGCACGGCCCTGGCGGCCCTGGTGGAGGAGCTGCGCGCCCTGCTCTTCCCGGGCTACTTCGGGGCCTCCGAGTTGAAGGCCGAGACTCTCCGCTACCACTTGGGCGCCCGCATGGACCGGGTACTCCATGGCCTCTGTGACCAGATCCAGCGGGGGCTGATGGCCTCGGATCCAGGTTGCGGCGATTGCGGCGAGCGTTCGCTGGATCTGGCCCGGGCCTTCCTGGCGCGGCTGCCCGAGGTGCGCCGCCTGCTGGCCACGGACATCCAGGCGGGCTTCGAAGGCGATCCCGCCGCCACCAGTCCCGACGAGGTGCTGTTCTGCTATCCCGGCATGGTGGCCATCACCAGCCAGCGCCTGGCCCACCAACTGCTGAAGCTGGGCGTGCCCCTGCTGCCCCGCATGATCACCGAGCACGCCCACAGCCTCACGGGCATCGACATCCACCCCGGCGCCCAGATCGGCGAACGGTTCTTCATCGACCACGGGACCGGCGTCGTCATCGGCGAGACCTGCGTCATTGGCCGGAACGTGCGGCTCTATCAGGGCGTCACCCTGGGCGCCAAGAGCTTTCCCCTCGACGCTGAGGGCCACCCCGTGAAGGGCATCCCCCGCCATCCGGTGGTGGAGGACGATGTCATCATCTACTCCAACGCCACGGTGCTGGGCCGCATCACCCTCGGCAAGGGCTCGGCCATCGGCGGGAACGTGTGGCTCACCCGCAGCGTGCCCCCGGGCAGCGTCATCACCCAGGCCAACGAGAAGGACGGGATGCCCGCATGAACAGCCTGCTCCGCTTCCTCTTCTCCGCCATCGGCCTGCTGGTGGCCTGTGCCTTCCTGCCGGGCCTGGGTCACGGTTCCTTCCTGGATCTGCTGATCGTGGCGGTGATCCTGGCGGCCCTGAACACCACCGTGGGCAGCTTCCTGAAGCTCATCGCCATCGTGCCCGTGGCCTGCTCCTTCGGCTGCTTCAGCTTGGTCATCAACGGCCTGGTGTTCTGGCTGGCTGGGGCCCTGTCCTCACGGCTTGGCCTCGGTTTCACGGTCTCAGGCTTCTGGGCCGGGTTCTTCGGCGCCCTGGTGAGCAGCGTCATCGCGTCCATCCTCGGAGCGATCTTCATCCCCAAGGATCGCCAGCGGCCCCAAGCACCGCCGCCGACCATCAAGATCGTGAACTGAAGGGCAGAATCCAGAGCAGGCAGAGAAAGCAGGGGCCCGCTGGCACATGGCTTTGCCTCGAAGGCAGCAGCGTGCTCACAGTGGCTCCGTCCCTTCGTTGAGGATGGCCAGATAGGCCCGATAGGCGAAGACGCGCTCGCGCTTGCGGCCTGTGATTTCGCTGACGATGCCCAGCTTTTCTAGGGCCTTCACGGCGCGCGATACGGTGGGATAGCTGGCGCCGGTGCGCTTGACCAGGTCGTTCAGCGTGGCCAGGGGCCTTGCGCGCAGGGCGTTGAACATGCGCAGCGCATTGGCGGCGGCACGCCCCAGGCTTTGCACCTTGGCGGCGTCGTCACGGAACAGGGCCAGCAGGCGGTAGGCGGTGTCCACGGCCTGGCCCGCGGTCTGCGTCACGCCTTCCAGGAAGAAGTCGAGCCAAAGTTCCCAGGCGCCCGTTCGCCGCACTGCATCAAGCAGCCGGTAGTATTCGTCGCGGTGCTGTTTGAAGTAGAGCGAGAGATACAACAGCGGCTGGCGCAGCATGCCGGCATCAAACAGCATGAGCGCGATCAAGAGCCGTCCGACGCGACCGTTGCCGTCGAGGAACGGGTGAATGGTCTCGAATTGGACATGGGCGAGGGCCGCGCGCACCAGCGAGGACAGGCCATCATCTTCGGCGTGGAAGAAGATCTCCAGCGCAGCCATGCACGGTTCAAGCTCGTGTGGCGGGGGCGGGACGAACTGCGCGTTGCCCGGGCGCGTGCCACCGATCCAGTTCTGGCTGCGGCGAAATTCGCCGGGCTGTTTGTCGGCCCCGCGCCCACGCGCCAGAAGCTTTTCGTGGACCTCGCGCAACAGGCGATTGGAGAGCGGAAAGCCGCCCCGCAGCCGCGCCATGCCGTGCTCCAGCGCGGCCACATAGTTGGAGACCTCCACCACATCGTCGAAGGGCACACCGGGCACCTCATCCAACTCAAACAGCAGCAGGTCGGACAAAGAAGATTGGGTACCCTCGATCTGGCTGGAGAGCACCGCCTCGCGGCGCACATAGGCGTACAGAAACAGGTCAGGATCGGGCAGCAGGGCGGTGATGCCATCCAGACGGCCGCAGGCCAACAGCGCCTGTTCCAGCAGGCGTTGACGTGCGCCCGTGAGGTCGAGCGGCGGGCTGGGCGGCAAGGCTGAGGGCACGAAAGCACTCACGGTCTCACCCGTGGTGCTGGTGACTTCAAACTGTCCGGTGGGGCCGCGTTGCATTGTCACTGTTCTCACGGGTGAACATAGGGGTTGGGCTTATTAACAAAAATGACACTAAACGATAATAGCACCGAGCCAAAAGACAGGGCGTCGAGGCTCCTGGCCCTAGGCTTCATGGGTAACACTGCCCAACTTCTCTCGCACCGCCGCCTCGGCGGCCAGGCGCAGCGCGTCCGCGTCCGGGTAGGCGCTGGATTCCAGCGGGGCGCCCATGATCATGCGGTAGGTCCCGCCCCGCACGCGCCAAGTGCCCTTGGGAAGGATCGCCGGGCCGCCGCGGATGGCGAAGGGCACCACGGGGACGCCGGCTTCGAAGGCCAGGGCGAAGGCCCCCTTCTTGAAGGGTAGGAGGTTCCCGTCCCGGCTGCGGGTGCCTTCAGGGAAGGCCACGATGGACTGGCCGGCGCGGATGCGGACGGCGGCCTCCGCCAGGCTCGCCATGGCGGCCTCGCGGTCGCGGCGGTCGATGAAGATGAAATCCGCCAGCCAGATCACCCAGCCCAGGAAGGGCACCCGCGCCAGCTCGCGCTTGGCCACGAACACGGGGTTGCAGGGCAGCGTGGAGATCATCAAAGGGGGATCGAACAGCGACGTGTGGTTGCCGATGAACACGGCGGGGCGCGCGCCGCTGCGCAGATCCTGCGGCAGCGCCTCCCAGCCTGCCAGTTCGCGGCGAATGCCAAAGGCCCGGGCCGTGCCCCGGATGTAGCGGGGCGCCACCATCCAGAAGGCCCCTGGGCCACCCAGGAAGGGGGCCAGCAGGAAACAGAGGCACACGGACAGCGCCAGCGCGATGGCGCCGAAGATCCAGACCAGAAGGGGACGGAGAAAAGGGCGGCCCATCACCTACTGCTGCTGCGGTGGCAACAGCACGGCGTCCTTGAGCCGCACGGGGAACTGGGGCACCCCGGACTGGCCCTTCCGCCACTCGGTCTTCACCTTTTCGATCTTGTCCACAGCGTCCATGCCCGACACCACCCGACCGAAGGCGCAGTAGCCGTAGCCCTCATCAGTCATGTCGCGGTGGTCGAGGCTCTTGTTGTCCACGGTGTTGATGTAGAACTGCGCCGTGGCGCTATGGGGGGGGCTCAACCGGGCCATGGCGATGGTGCCGCGGGTGTTCTTCAGGCCAGCCCGGAACGTCTGCGGCGCCTCGTTGAGGATGGGCTCCCGCATGGGCTTCTCATCGAGGTTCTCCAGCAGGCCGCCGCCCTGGATCATGAAACCCTCGATGACCCGGTGGAAGATGGTGCCCTTGTAATGGCCGTCCTTCACGTACTGGAGGAAGTTGGCCACGGTCTTCGGCGCCAGCTCCGGCTCCAGTTCCACCACGATGGGCCCGTAGCTGGTGAGCAGCTGCACCCGGGGCTTGGCGACCGACGCCGGGGTGGAGGCCGGCGCGGGGGCCGGGGCGGCGGCGGGCGCCTGGGCAGGCACGGGTGCCGGGGCCTGAGCGGACAGGGACGCGGCGAGGATCAGGCAGAGCAGCAAGCGGGGCACGGGGACTCCTGGGTGTTCCCCTCCATTCTGCCGCGAATGGCCCGAATGTCCCCGCTATCGTGGAGGCATGATGCCATTCCTTGACCTCCCCCCCTGGATCCTGAGCCTGTTCCTGGCCCTCTTCGGGCTGCTTCTGGGTTCCTTCTCCAACGTGCTCATCCACCGGTTGCCCCAGGAGGCGCCGGAGGATCGCGACGTGGTGACGAAACCCAGCCACTGCCCTTCCTGCAAGGCGAAGATCAAGCCCTGGCACAACGTGCCGCTCTTCGGCTGGCTGTGGCTGCGGGGGAAGTGCGCGGCCTGCGGGTGGCGCATCCCCTTCCGCTACCCACTGGTGGAACTGCTGGGCGGCCTGATCCTGGGCGGCGCCCACTGGATCTTCCCCTTCGGTACGCTGATCTGGCTCAAGGCCGTGATCTGCGCCTACGCCCTGGTGGTGCTGTTCTTCACGGACTTCACCGAGATGATCCTGCCGGACGTGATCCAGTTCCCGCTGATGGCGCTCGGCGTGCTGTTCGCCCTGCCCCAACTGGTCTGGCCCGAGGCCCTGGTGAAGGTCTGGGGGCGCGGGGATACGCTCATCCAGGCTTTGGCCTTCCACAACGGCCTCCAACCGGCTCCCGCCTTCCATGGTTTCGAGGCCGCCGTCACATGGCAGGCCAGCCTCCTGGGCCTGGCCATCGGCTACGGCGCCCCCGCCCTGCTGAACCAGATCTACAAGTGGGTCCGCAAGACCGACGGGCTGGGCATGGGCGACTTCAAGATGCTGGCCTGGCTCGGGGCCTTCTGGGGCTGGGGGCCCATGTTGGGGATCCTCTTCCTGGGTGCGGGCCTGGGCTCCGCCGTGGGCCTGCCCCTCATGTTCACGCGCCGCACCGGCGGCCAGACCATGCTGCCCTTCGGCTGTTTCCTGGCCCTGGCGACACCCATCGTCGTGTTTTTCGGGCGGGCGCTGTGGCTGGGATATCTGGGGTGGGTTGCTTGAGGGCCCAGCGTGCTTCGCGTGGCCCTCTCAACGATGGGTGAAAGCCGGAGCTTCCACCCATCGCGCTTTCGCAATCCGCTTGGTGCGAGCCACGCGTCAATGCATGGCCTCCACGGCCTGAGAGCATTGCATCAGATTGTCGAAACCGACCGTCTTGACATTGGCCAGTCGTGCCTGGCAATCCGCTATCACCTTCTTGGAGAAGGCATCCCATTGCTTATCGTTGATGAGATAGATGTCTCCCTTGTAGTGCAGATGTGCCAGGCGAATGCCCCCGGCGATGCCGGGATCCCAGATGATCTGTCTGTTTTCCAATGACTTGGCGTGTGCGCCAAGGAACCGCTCCTGCAGGTGCTCGGCCGCGATGGGCCGGAGCTTGTACTCCGAAATGAACTTTTCGATGTATTCGACCTGCCGAAGCCAGATATCCCAGCGGCCTCCATTCGGCAGATTCAGTTCCGCTCTGAACATGGTGATGTCTCCTTGTGGAATGGCCCGGGAAGTGGGGTTGCTTGGGACGGGCGCACCCCTGAACAGTCCGCGCGATCCCGGTTCAAGCGGCTGTTGGTGTGGGGAGAGCCCAGGAGATGGTGGAGGAACACGGAACCCATGCGGTCGCCAAGGACCTTCAGCGCATGTAATCCCGAAGCGGTGAGAGCTCGTTCTGACGCGCAGAGAAAGGGGCCGGTACGGTTGTAATAGCCCGTCATGAAGGTATTGGAGCAGCCACACCAATTCATGCAATAGTCGCGAATCCCGCACTGCCGGCATTCGGGATTCGCCACGGAAAGCGAAGCGATGTCCTTCCCTGCCGCGTCCTGATCTTCCGCCTTCAGTGGTTCCGTGCCGGGGGAGACATGGCATCGCATGCGAGAAAAATCGAGCCCGGTCTCCACGTGGCCGATGCGATGGGCCCCGTCGAAACCATCTCCAATCAGGCGCTCGCAAGGGTAGATGCCGCCATCAGGGCTGAACGCGAGTTCGCCGCTGCCCATCCGGCATCGTTCCATCGGGTCGAACCCGCCCCGGAGCAAGGCGGTGATCTTGCTATCCAGCAGGCTGATGAAATGCGGATCTCCCGCCAGGTACCAGGCAATGTAGCGTTCGGTCAATTCCTGGTAGATTCGCGGCAGATCATCTACTTCGGCCTGGGTCCAGCGGGCGGAAAAATCAGGATTGAGATAGAGGTGCCGGACTCCAAGCCCGGCGAAGTAGTCCACCGTTTCCGGCAAACGCCGAAAGGTTCGAGGGTGGAACACAGCGTTGACGAGCACCACGGGCAACGCACTAATGGCTTGGCGAATCGTCCCTTCCACCAGGGAAGAACTGCCCGCGCCTTCCTTGGTGTGGCGGAAGGTGTTCTGGATTTCTGGCGGACCGTCGCAACTGATGCAGAACTTGATGTCGTGTTCGAGCAGAAACTGGATGATGGCATCCGAGAAGATGGTTCCGTTCGTGGTCAAGCTCAGACGGACACGGGCGGGGTCATAGGCTGGATGGTCCTGGATGAGCCGCGTGATCGATTGAAGGGTTCCGAATTCGAGGAGAGGTTCCCCTCCGAAAAAGCCGATTTCCAGGCCTGCCGCACGGCGGCTGTGCCTGAAAATGAAATCCACCACTTTGTGGGCGGTCTCCTGTGACATCACAGCGCCCGTCTTGTGGATGTAGCAATAGGGGCAGGCGAGGTTGCATCGCTGGGTGAAGCAGAGGGTGTACTTGTGGGGGCGCTCCCCCGACTGGGAGGGGGCCACAAGCGACTCGGCCTGGGTCGACAGCGAATCCGGGAGAGTCGACGACTCTAGGGCTAGAGGTGAATGCCCCGGGGCGAGTAAGTCGGAGTTCGGCGAATTGACATGCACCATGGCGACCTCAAGTCGCTCAACCAGAAATCGAGGTTCCAACTAAGAATGGGCATTATTTTCCCGATTTCAAGCATGCGTCAACAGAAATATGCCACCCCTCAAAAAATTGGTTCATCGCGGAATAGCGTGAGGTAAAGGGACACCGGCGGGCCTCGAGACCTTCTAGTCGAAGCTGATACGACCCCTCAGCAGGCCCTCATGGCCGCGTAATCGCCCTCATGGGGTTTTTCAGGGCCGACTATGTTGTTCTCAAACCAGCCCTCGTCCTGGATCCCGCTTGCCAAGAAGCGTTTTACGAGCGGTCGTTTTATCGTCGCTGTCGATTTTGAAGAATTTAACGCTTTGCAGAAGCTGGTCAGCCTCGGAGGAAAGCCCTCCAGCGACGGTCGCCATCTCCTCAGCCGTCGCAGCCGTGCTCTGGATGACATCGTTCAATTGCTGTATCGAGACATGGATCTGAGCCGCTCCTGTGGATTGTTCCTTGGAAGACGCGGTTATCTCCTGGACGAGCTCGGATGTCTTCTGAATGTCGGGCAGCAGCTTCGTCAGCATGACGCTGGCGCGCTCCGCAACCTCGACGCTCGAATTTGACAGCGTACTGATCTCCGCGGCCGCCGTCTGGCTCCGTTCGGCCAGTTTCCGGACCTCGGCGGCCACCACGGCAAATCCCTTCCCATGCTCACCCGCTCTGGCGGCCTCGATCGCGGCATTCAGGGCCAGGAGATTCGTCTGCCGGGCCAGTTCCTCGACGATCGAGATCTTTTGCGCGATGGCCTTCATGGCCTTCACGCCCTCGGCGATGGCAGCGCCGCTTTCCTGTGCGTCGTTCGCGCTCTTCCGCGCGATTGACTCGGTCTGAG
>Ga0315270_10000865_pt1 | contig 16369 bp, 14 predicted proteins | sample C1_bottom_MG_FD_204932 | JGI IMG/M metagenome (GOLD analysis project Ga0315270, IMG submission 204932) | Sediment microbial communities from Yellowstone Lake, YNP, Wyoming, USA - C1_bottom | ecosystem: Environmental > Aquatic > Freshwater > Lake > Sediment | place: USA: Wyoming | collected...
TGAAGGCAGCGGCTCGCACCAACTGCACGTCAACCCTGTTTTACATGTCAACATAGTCCCCTTGTTCGAGACCATCGAAGACCTGCGCGGCGGCGCAGCCATCATGGACGCACTGTTCTCGATCCCGTATTACCGCAAACTGCTAGGCAGTCGCGGCAATACCCAGGAAGTTATGCTCGGCTATTCCGACAGCAACAAAGACGGCGGCTATCTCACCGCCAATTGGGAATTATACAAAGCCGAAGTCGAACTTGTTAAAGTGTTTGCCAAACACAGCGTCGAACTGCGCCTGTTCCACGGGCGCGGCGGCACGGTGGGTCGCGGTGGCGGCCCCAGCTACGACGCAATCCTGGCACAACCGCCGGGCAGCGTGAACGGACAGATCCGTATCACCGAACAAGGCGAAGTGATTTCCAGTAAATATTCCAATCCTGAGATCGGCCGGCGCAACCTGGAAACCCTGATCGCGGCGACCATGGAGGCCACTCTGTTGCATCACCACGGCGCGGACAGCACCATGCCGGAATACCATCGCATCATGGAAGCATTGAGCCTGGATGCCTTTGCGGCCTACCGCAAGCTGGTCTACGAGACACCGGGTTTCACCGATTTTTTCTTCACCGCGACACCTATCCGCGAGATCGCCGAGCTCAACATCGGCAGCCGCCCTTCGGCGCGCAAGGCCTCCGACCGCATCGAAGATCTGCGCGCGATCCCCTGGGTGTTCAGCTGGGGGCTGAACCGCACGCTGCTGCCGGGCTGGTTCGGTTTCGGCACTGCGGTGAAGCGCTTCGTCGAACGCGAGGGCGAAGCCGGGCTCGCGCAACTGCAGGCGATGTATAAAAACTGGCCGTTCTTCCGCGGCTTGATGTCCAACATGGACATGGTGCTCTCCAAGACCGACATGGGCATCGCCTCGAGCTACGCCGAGCTGGTTGATGACGTCAAAATGCGCGAACGGATCTTCGGCGCGATCAACGGCGAATGGGAGGACACCATCGAGATGCTGTTCGCCGTGACCGGCAACACCTCGCTGTTGCAGGACAATCCGGCATTCGCGCGCAGCCTGCTGACCCGCATGCCCTACATCGACCCGCTCAACCATTTGCAGGTCGCGCTACTGCAGCGCCATCGCGCCGGAGACAATGACGTACTGGTGAAACGTGCCATCCACCTCACCATCAACGGTATTGCCACGGGTTTGCGCAACAGCGGATAATTTTTGAGCGCATAATCAGCCGATCTGTTTTCATTTAATCAGGAGGCCAGCATATGGAGCATGCTATAAAAAAAGCCCTGTTCGCCTTCACCGTACTTGCATTGCTTCCCTCGTGCTCTTCCCAGGACAGTGCGAGGCTGGACAGCCTTATCAATGTTGCAAACAGCAGTAGCGCAAAAAATCTTGCAAAAGTCGCCTCAAGTAACGACGCTAAAGCTGCGACAAAAGCACTGCTCGATAGCAAACGCGAGCAGTGGGAGCGCGATCCCGCGCAACTTGTGCAGGACTTGAAAGTTGCCAAGCGCGACTTTGATAACCTGATGAATACGCTTTCCGGCAACGTCAAAAAGACTTGGGGTAAGAAGGAAACACGGTTACCCGAACAAAAGACCTACGTCAAATACAGCAAGCAATACAAAAGCCGCGCCATCGTAGACTTCGAGCACGGCGAAATCAGCGTGGAGACCCTGGAAGAGAATGCAGATGCCAGCCTGAAAAACGCCATCATCTCCACTTTGCTCACGCCAGAGGACCCGGCTTCAGTCGATGTGTTTTCCGACAGCGCAGTCAAACTGAACAGCAACAGCCCGCCCTTCCTGCTTGGGCTGGTTTTGAACGATGCGGGACAGGAGATCAAGACACAGGACGTGGCTGCTAGCTTTGCCGACAAAATGTTGCTGAAGGCAAAGACGCGCTCAGTCCAAACCGAGGGCGGCAACAAACCGGTGCGCTATGTAACCTTCCTGATGGTTGCGAATTTCGAGGATAAAAAAGCACAAAAATATCTTCAATCGGTACGCAAATTTGCTAAGCAGTACAACGTCAGCCCCAGCCTGGTGCTTGGCGTGATCAAAACCGAAAGCAGCTTCAACCCTCATGCAGTCAGCGGTGCCCCTGCATACGGGCTGATGCAACTGGTGCCCACCAGCGGGGGGCGCGAGGCCTACCGCAAGGCAAGGAACCAGGATATCGCTCCTTCCACGGATTACCTGTTCGATGCGGAAAACAACATCGAGCTGGGCGCCGCTTATTTGAGCGTCCTTACGTTTGACCAACTGGACAAGGTGGACGACCGCACGTCGCGCGATTACTGCGTCATCTCCGCATACAACACCGGCCCGAGCAATGTGATGCGCGCCTTTACCGATGCCACGGGCAAACAGCGCTTCGCGGAAGGTTTCCAGAAGATCAACAGCCTCAGCCCTGCGCAGGTGTTCCAGATGCTGCACGAAAAACTGCCTTATGCAGAGACCCGGAATTATTTGCCCACCGTCAATACCAACCGAAAACGATATTACAGTGTGGACAAGACAGTCATGGTGGACGATAACAATCTCTCAACTACCGCACCTTAAAATACGCTATGACACGCGTTCGTTGTTTCGCTCCGATCGAGGACCCTGCCGCAACGTTGATTATCCTGGGGAGTATGCCCGGCAAAGCCTCTCTTGCAGCGGGCGAGTACTATGCCCATCCGCGTAACGCTTTCTGGGCCATTATGGGCGAACTCATCGGCGCTCATCCCGGCCTTCCCTACCAAGATCGGCTGAATATCCTGCGATCTTCCGGAATCGCGTTATGGGATGTGCTGGGGTCATGCGTTCGGAAGAGCAGCCTTGATTCCCACATAGAGGCAGACTCCGCAGTCCCGAACGATTTCAAATCATTCTTCTCGCAACACCCGGATATCACTCACGTTTTCTTTAATGGGGCCAAAGCCGAACAGTGCTTCCTAAAGTATGCCCTCCCCACGCTCGAATCGACACAGATGCAATATGAAAGGCTGCCATCGACGAGTCCTGCAAACGCGGGAATACCCTATGAGCAAAAACTGCTTGCGTGGCTGTCCGAGATACAAAGGTAATTATGAATTCTTTAGGGTTTGAAAATAGCAACTGCCTGAAAGCGTCCCTTCGAGATGGGCAGCTTGCAACACACAGCAGATATAGGATTGGCCATGAAGCCGCCACAACTTAGGATGTTGTGACTCGCAATTTTGCGTACTAGGAAGAGATCAATCTGGCACGTGCAAGCGGAGACTCTTATCGCCCAAGAGTAAGTAACCACATTTTCACCATAGCCAGACTTGGTTTCGAATCAATTAACACCTTTCTAATTTGGCGACCATTTTAAGTATAATCAGTTGGCAGGCGAAAGATTGTTCCTGTCACGATGGCCCCCTGCCATAAAAAAACTATATGATGCTTTCAGGTAATTATTTTAATAAGGTAGTATTGGAATGATATCTTCAATAAATAAGTCGCTTATCACACTATTTCTTGGTTTGGCTTCTGTCGGCGCTATTGCGGAGGACAGCAAGCTATATGGTGCCTTCGATTTTGGACAAACGACTGAAAAAGATCCCTGTTCAGGTGCGCCCACAACGATATATTGTAGTGATGCAGCGATGGCTTATCGATTTGGATTGGGTTATCAGGCTATCAGCAATGTTGCTCTAGAAGTTACATATCAACCCAGTACAGAAATTGCTGCTACCGGGTCATATTTTGGTTCGCCAGTATCAGCCAAAGCAAAATCCTCTGCGTTCCAATTTTCAGCAATTGGCTCATATCCAGTAACTGAGAATATCTCGCTGGCGGGGAAGGTTGGAGTGGCATTTATCGAGGCCGACGCATCAGTAACCAATGCTGGCTCAACGTCATCTCAAAGTTATAACAACTTAAACTTTACCTACGGTCTCGGAATGTTATTTCCATTCAAGAACAAAGTTGCCATTCGAGTTATGTATGAAGATTATGGCGATGTAAAAACCTCAAGCACAGGCACCGGTAGAAAATTGACCTGCCTGAGTGCGGGCATGCAGTTTGGTTTGTAGCGTGATTAGTCGGTTGTCGATTAGTTCATGAATTGCTCACGTCAGCCTGCTTTGCGCAACAGCACGTGGAATTTCACCGTGACATCGGCACCGATGGCGCCTTTTCCCTCTGTCAACGCCCACTCGCCGGAACCTATGCCGAATGCCCCGCGTTTGACCGTGAACCCGCCCTCCATGATCGCTCCACCGACAGCAGGTTTCCAGGTGAACAGCACATCGACCGGTTGCTGCACGCCCTTAAGCGTCAGCGTACCGTGCGCGATGTAGGCTTGTGGGTTAGTTGGCGAGCGGGCAATATTGGTCGCATGAAATTCAGCCTGCGGATGAAGGGCGAAATTGAACCAATCCGGCCCGGCAATTGCATCATTGATTTGCGAGCTCGACATGTCCACGCTCTTTATGTTGATGGTTACATCAAGACGGTTGCCTGCTGGATTCTGCGCATCGATGTGCAACACCGTGTCGAATTCCTTGAAAACTCCCAGGTTCTCCGTCTTTTCGAAAGTGGTTAAAAACTCGAGCTTGCTGGCGGAAGGATCCATCTTCCAGTCGGCTGCGCACACGGGCTGGAGCGTGGCGGTTGCGAACAGCATGGCGAGGCAGACAAATTTTTTCATTTACGATTTCCTGTAGCGGGCAACATACGCGCAAGCAGATTATTTTTCTTGATGAAATGATGCCTCAGCGCAGCGGCCAAATGCAGAACGAGCAACGCAGCGAGAATAATGAAAAGGGAAAGATGCACCAGCGCTGCCAGCTCGGCGATGTGTTTGTCGGGTGCGACTACAGACGGCAGCGGGATCAACCAGAAAATACTGAATGGAATGCCTGCTGCGGAGTTGATGATCCAGCCGACGAGAGGCATTGCGATCATGAGGACATAAAGCAGCGCGTGGCTTGTCCGCGCTATGGCACGCTCCCAATCTGGCGTGTCCGCTGGGAGTGCGGGCGTCGGGTTCGTCAGCCGCCACAGCAGGCGCAGGAGAACCAGCGCAAGAATCAGCATACCGGTCGACTTGTGCCAGACAAAGAGGTTGAGTTTCATTGGCGAGAGCCTCCAGCTTGAAGCAATCCAGCCGAGCGCAAACTGGGTAAAAATCAGCGCGGCGACGAGCCAGTGGAAGAGCTTCGCCGGCGTTCCCCAAGTCGTATCGTTGTTCGCTAACCTCATGGACATCCTTGAACCGCCATTGCATATTTACATTCAGCCGCGACTGAACTCCTTGACGATATGCTGCTGGCGACGGCTGATCGGAAGCAGCTCGTCCATATCTTTCAGTTTCACCATCCAGCCGCTCTCACCTTCATCGCCTCCCTTCTCAAATCCGGCGATCGCCTCTTTTGCGATCAGGCAGTTGCGATGGATGCGCACAAAACGCGCGGCGAATTCCTTTTCCAGCGCATTGAGCGACTCTTCGGCCAAATACTCCTTTTCTACAGTCCGCACCGTGATGTATTTCAACTCGGCGCGCAGATACAGGATTTGCTCGATGGGTATCAGGTGTATCTTGCCGCGTTCGTGGATGGACAGATTCTTTCGCGGCTCGGGCAAAAGGTCGCGCAACACCTCGGTCTGTATCGGCACCGCTTCACGCGCACGCTTCAGCGCCTCGAACAAACGTCCCAGCCGTATCGGCTTGAGCAAATAATCGATCGCGTTCAAATCGAATGCCTTGATCGCGTATGCATCGTAAGCTGTGGTGAAAATAACAACTGGCGGTTTGAACAGTTTGTTCAAATGCTGCGCGAGTTCGATTCCGTCCATTTGCGGCATACGAATGTCGACAAGCACCACATCGGTAGTGATACTCTCGAGCATTTCCAATGCTTCTTTTCCATTGCCCGCCTCGCCCACGACATCAAGCGCCAGCTGTGAGTTGCAATCATTCAACAAATCACGCAACCGGTTGCGCGCCGGTGTTTCATCATCAACGATGAATACACGCAAGGCTAATTCGACTTCACTCATAGTGACCGCTCCTTCTTTCTGGAAACATAAGGAAAAATAATATCCACGCGATAAAAGCCCTTGCCACTCTCAACTTGATAGCGCGCCTCGGCATCAAACAACAGATCCAGACGTTCACGGATGTTACGCAACGCAATCATGTTGCCTCGATGAGGTATGGCAGCCTGTTCCGTGCAGGGATTCTCCACCTTAAGGTGCACCCCATTGCTGCCGCGATGCAACTCGATTCTGATGCGGCCACCCTGTGGCAACGTCTCAATTCCGTGATATACGGCATTCTCCAGAAGTGGTTGCATTAGCAAAGGCGGTATCAACGCATCATCCAGAGCACTGTCGATTTGCCAATCTACCCGTAGGCGTTCGCCCATGCGCATATTTTCCAAGGCTACATATTGTTTACTCAACTGAATTTCCTGCCCTAACGGCACAAGATCTTGATCATCTGACATCGCCATACGAAACATATCCGCCATATCCTCCAGTGCTGTTTCGGCTTGCTTTGGCTGGGTGCGCACTATACCCAGCACTGCATTGATCGTATTAAACAAGAAATGCGGCTTAATACGAGCGCGCAAGACCTGCAAGCGTGCTTCGTCCAATGCAAGGGACAAAACTCGGGTACGCAGCCGAAAATACAGCAATATGACTCCGCACATCATTGAACCCAGAAATGCATAACGAATCATTTCATAAGAACTATATCTGTCATCTTGTAAACGAAACAGCTCTCCCCCGAAAGAATAAATGGTCAGTGTCATCACAACCGTAAACCCCATTATTACCAGCCCTCCCCGCCAGTAAGGCAATCTTCCCAGCCAAGGTTGAGCTAACCATAACATCATCAGGTCGGCCAGCAAGATCGGAGTAAACAATGTAGCGATCTGGAGTATGTGTGGTGCGAATTCTGCCCATGTTTTAGATAGCAATATCCCCTGTAATAACGTCAGGGCGATGCTAATAGTCAAAATACGCAAAATAACGCCAAGGTTGCGAAAGTTTGGCAACGCATCGAGGCGGGCATTTTGTCTTATACTAGGCAAGCTATTCATAGTAATAAAACTTTAGGTTATGGGCGGTATACAAATTGATTTCCATGCTTCATTTTGGGACATGTGGGGGCGGCAATGCAAGATAAAGATAGCTGGTCAGGGCGTTTTAGCGAACCGGTGGCTGAACTGGTAAAACGCTATACCGCTTCGGTTGGATTCGATCACAAGCTGGCCATGTTCGATATTCAAGGCTCGCTGGCGCATGCGCAGATGCTGGCTGCCTGCGACATCATCGCGCTACAGGACCTGAACGACATCAAGCGCGGTCTCGGGCAGATCGAGAACGAGATCATCAGTGGTGAATTCGTCTGGTCGCTCGATTTGGAGGACGTGCATCTCAACATCGAAAAGCGCCTCACCACGCTGGTCGGTGATGCCGGCAAACGCTTGCACACCGGGCGTTCTCGCAACGATCAGGTGGCGACGGACGTGCGACTGTATCTGCGCCACGAGATCGACGAGTTGCTCGCGTTGGTCAAGGCGTTGCAAGTCGCGCTGCTCGACCTAGCCGCACAGCACACCAACACCATCATGCCCGGCTTCACCCATTTGCAGGTCGCGCAGCCGATCAGTTTCGGTCATCATCTGATGGCGTATTTCGAAATGCTAAAGCGCGATGCGGAACGTTTGCGGGATTGCCGCAAGCGCGTGAATCGCTTGCCGCTCGGTGCTGCCGCGCTGGCGGGCACCAGTTACCCGATCAAGCGTGAATATGTCGCCGAGTTGCTCGGCTTTGACGGCGTGTGCGAAAACTCTCTGGATGCGGTGTCTGATCGCGACTTCGCGATCGAATTCACCGCCTGTGCCGCGCTTATCATGACGCACCTGTCGCGTTTTTCCGAAGAGCTGATCTTGTGGATGAGCCCGCGCTTCGGCTTCATCGACATCGCCGACCGCTTCTGCACCGGCTCTTCGATCATGCCGCAAAAGAAAAATCCCGACGTGCCCGAACTGGTACGCGGTAAGACCGGTCGTGTGAACGGCCATCTGGTCGCGCTGCTCACGTTGATGAAAGGCCAGCCGCTGGCCTACAACAAGGACAATCAGGAAGACAAGGAACCGCTGTTCGACACCGTTGATACTTTGACGCAGACTCTGCGCATCTACGCCGACATGATCTCAGGCATCAAGGTCAAGCCCGAAGCCATGCGCAGCGCTGCTTTGCAAGGCTATGCCACGGCGACCGACCTGGCCGATTATCTGGTCAAAAAAGGATTGCCGTTTCGCGATGCGCACGAAGCCGTGGCGCAGGCCGTGCGCTTTGCCGAACAACGCAGTTGTGACTTGAGCGACATCAGCATTGCCGAGTTGCAACAATTCTCAGCGCACATAGCCGAGGATGTATATCAGGTGTTGTCGCTGGAAGGCTCGCTTGCCAGCCGCAACCACATCGGTGGAACCGCACCGAATCAGGTTGTAGCAGCGATCGAACGCGCGCGCAGCTCGCTTAAAGACTAGCTACCCAGCATCTGCTTCAACTCGCCGCTCTGATACATCTCGGTCATGATGTCCGAGCCGCCGACGAATTCACCCTTGATGTAAAGCTGAGGGATAGTCGGCCAGTTGGCGTAATCCTTGATGCCCTGGCGGATCTCCGGTTCCTGCAACACATCCACGGTGAACAATTCTTTCACGCCGAGCGTGTTCAGAATTTTTACCGCGTTGGCCGAAAAGCCGCACTGCGGGAACTGCGGATTTCCCTTCATGTACAACACCACCGGATGCGTGGTGACCTGCTCTTTGATGCGCTGCTGAACGTCTGTGCTCATAATATTATTACCTTAGTTAAATGGTCAGGAATTTTAGGGCGTAGCGACTGCAACGTCAAGCATGATGGCAACACTATAATTTAGCGCAAGCTCTCTCGGTGCGCACCAGACAGGTATTTTTGTTAAAGTGACTGTACGAACAAGCAGCTTATATATCAGATTCACAAGTAAGATTAAAGGAAATAATGGAATCATCCGCCTCACTGGAACTCGCAAAACACGCGCTGCTGATGTTCGGCATCATCCTCGCCATCGGCACTCTCTCCGGCCTGATCGCCCGGCTGGCGCGGATTCCCGATGTAGTGGTATTCCTGCTGATCGGCATGCTGATCGGCCCCGGCGTGCTGGGCTTGGTGGACATCAAGGCCGACTCGACGATCAACCAGCTGATCATGATCTTCGGCTCCAGCTACATCCTGTTTGACGGCGGCGCTTCGATCCGTCTCAAGGTGTTGAAAGAGGTGTGGATCACCATCGTGGTGATCTCTACCGTTGGCGTGCTGATCACCGCTGCAATCACAGGCGTGGCAGCATGGTACTTCCTCGGGCTTGCGCCCATCGTCGCATTATTGCTTGGCACCGTGATCGCCTCCACCGACCCGGCCACACTGGTACCCGTATTCAAACAAGTTCGTATCAAGGATCGCGTGGCGCAGACTGTGATGAGCGAATCCGCGTTCAACGACGCGATGGGGGCGATCCTGACTTTTACCGTGCTGGGCGTGGCGGTAGGCGCGGGCGGTTTTTCTGCGGGCGATGCAGTCATCGACCTGATCAAACAATCGCTGCTGGGTATCGTAATTGGCGGCATACTGGGATATCTCGCCGCATTTTTTATTTCGCATGAAAAATTCGGCTTCCTTGCTGAATTCGCACCGGTGGTCACCTTGATGGCGGTGATCGGTGCCTACATGGGCGCGGACGGCATGCACTCCAGTGGCTTCATGGCAGTGTTTGTGTTTGGCATCATGCTCGGTAACCAGGAATCGCTGGGCTTCAAATTGACCGAAAAGGAAGGCGGTGAATTGGAAGATTTCGTGATGACCACTGCCTTCATCATGCGCATGTTCATTTTCATTCTGCTCGGCACCCAAGTGGATTTCGGCCTGATGAATCAATACCTGCTCGGCGGCTCGGCAGTCGTCGTCGTGTTCATGCTTGTGGCACGCCCGGTCACCGTGTTCCTGTGCGCGCTGCCCGACCGTCGTGCAAAGTGGAGTTTCAAGGAGATGCTGTTCATGTGCTGGACGCGCGAGACGGGCGTGATTCCCGGCGCATTGGCCGGTATGCTGGTGGGCATGAAAGCGCCCGGCGCGCAGATCATCGCCTCTGTAGCCTTCATCGCGATCTTGATGACCATCTTGATTCAGGCCACCACCACCAAGTGGCTGGCAAAAAAACTGGGCTTGCTGGTGAAATAACAAAACTCGCTTAATCAGCTTCACATCTACTGTTTCCACCAGTCAGGCGAAATCTCAGTTTCACTGTTTGCTGTAGAACCACTTCAGCAAAAACGGCGGTGACATGGTGGTCAGCGCGACAACAATAAGCAGCGCGGCATACAACTCGCCATTCAAAATATCCTGGCTAAAACCCAGTTGCGCGAAGATCAACCCCACTTCGCCGCGCGGAATCATCGCCAGACCAATGGCAATCTGATTACGTCGCGATTCTCTGATAAAGAAGCCCGCGGCAAATTTACCGACGAAAGCGGCAAGCAGCAGTGATGCCGCCAGACTCCAGATGAATGCCGAACCCCAGTTGATCGAGCTCAAGTTTAAAGATACCCCGACCATCACGAAGAACAAAGGCGAAAAAGTGTGAATCAGCGGGCGCATCTGCTCTTCGAGGCTGTGTGCGAGCTTGGGGCTGGGTTCGAAACGTAGGGTAGCCTTCCCCAATGGCAGCTTGAAGCCGAAATGCTGGCTAAACGCCAAACCTGCTGCGAAGCCTCCCATGATCTCCGGTGCACCCACCGCATGCGCAAGCCATGAGAACAGCAGGATCAACGACAGCGCCATGGTCAGCAACAGTCCCGGCGAGGCAGCGCGTTGGTCGAGGCGGTCGATCACCACCGCAGCGAGCTTGGCGACAATGGGTGCCAGCACCATGAACAACACGATGTACAAACTCACCTCACCCAACGCCTTTATAGACACTTTTTGCTCCACCGCAAACTGATAGAGGAACGCGAGTGCCAGCACACCAAGGATGTCATCCAGTACAGCCGCACCGATGACGATCTGTGCCTCATCCGATTGACGCTTGCCCAGATCATCCAGCACGCGCACGGTGATACCGATACTGGTGGCGGTGAGCGTGCCGCCGATGAACAGTGCGGTAAGTTCGGACAGGCCAAATAGCCATGCGCTGACCCCGTACCCCAACCCGAACGGCAGGACAAAACCGGCTACTGCCACGATGTAAGGTTTTCTGCCAGAGCTCATCAGGCGGCTCAGGTTGGTATCCATGCCCACTTCAAACAGCAGCAGGATGATGCCGATCTCGGCGAGCAGCTTCATCGTGACGTCCGGTGTAACCCAGCCGAGCAGCGATGGCCCAACCAGCAGGCCGGCCAGCAGTTCACCGATAACAGACGGAATACCGAAACGCGCCATCGTCTCTGAAAATATCCGTGCGGAAATCAGAACGATCGCAAAAAGAAGAAAGAATTGGTGCAGCTCCATGTTGTCAACATTACTCCTGTGTGCCGGAAAATTTCAATCAATATGTGATCGATTGATGTAGTGCGAATAGCCCGACTGCCCGCTTAACCACCATTTCACGATCAGCTCGTGCGATAGATCAATTCCCTCCGAACCAGCCATTTTTCGACTTCCACCGCCAGCAGCACAACGCCGGAAATCGCCAGACATATTGCCAGCTCGTCTCCATCGAGCGCTTCAGTTTTGAATATCGGATTGAGCACAGGCACGTAGATCGTTGCCATTTGCATCAAAAAAGTGATGAGGATCGCCAGCACCATGGGCCTGTTAGAAAATATCCCGAGTGTGAACAGCGATTCCTTTTCCGAGCGTATCGCCATCACGTGCACAAGCTGTGTCAGAGTCAACACGGTGAACACCATGGTCTGCCAGTGCGCATGGCCGGTGTGAAAGGCCCACGCCTGAATAAACAGCGTGAGAGCTGCCATCATCAGGCCTACCCAGAGCATGTGCTGCCACATGCCATGCGCAAAGATGCTTTCCTGCATGGGGCGCGGCGGACGGCGCATGATGCCGCGCTCGGCGGGTTCGGCGGTGAGGGCGAGCGCGGGCAAGCCATCAGTGACCAGGTTGATCCACAGGATGTGTATCGGCAGCAGCGGGATCGGCAGGCCGAGAAACGGCGCGAGAAATATCGTCCATATCTCGGCGGAGTTGGTGGTCACGCTGTAGCGGATGAATTTTCGGATGTTGTCGTAGAGACGGCGGCCTTGGCGCACCGCATGCACGATGGTGGCGAAGTTATCGTCGAGCAGCACCATGTGCGCTGCCTCGCGCGCCACGTCGGTGCCGCCCTTGCCCATCGCGATGCCGATATTGGCGGCTCTCAGGGCCGGTGCATCGTTGACGCCGTCGCCGGTCATCGCCACTACCGCGCCCTTGTCCTGCAGCGCCTGCACGATCCTGATCTTCTGCGCCGGGTCGACGCGCGCGTAAACCCTCACTCGCTCAACCACGACCTCGAACGCCACCTGATCGAGTTGCGCCAATTCTGCACCTGTCATCACTCGTCCATCTCCGTCCTCAAGTATGCCGAGTTCGCGCGCGATGGCGCGCGCGGTTGCGGGATGGTCGCCGGTGATCATCACCGGCGTGATACCTGCTGATCTACACTGCGCCACCGCTTCTTTAACTTCACTGCGCGGAGGGTCGATCAGCCCGGCGAAACCGAGAAACACCAGTTCCGTCTCCATTGCATCGGGGTGCGCGTTGTCGGACAGCCCATCCGATAATTGGGGCCAGCGCCGGTAAGCGAAAGCGAGCACGCGCAGACCATCTGTACCCATGGCCTCGGCTTGACGTAGCAATGCGGCACGGTCGATGGCGGACTCGCCGTTGCTGCCCAGTTTGCTTATGCATAATGGCAGGACCGTTTCCGGCGAGCCCTTGGTGTAGGCGATCACCTCGTTGCCCGCGCGATGCAGAGTAGTCATACGCTTGCGCTCGGCATCGAACGGCAGCTCCAGCAGGCGCGGTGCTTCCTGTTCCAGCGCGGCTTTGTCGTAACCCGCCAGCTGTGCCGCGTGCAGCAGCGCCGCCTCGGTCGGTTCGCCGCGCACCTTTCCTTGGTGATCGAAGTGCGCGTCGTTGCTCAGCGCCAGTGCCTGCAGCAGCGTGACCCAGGGCTCGCCGCTGATGGGCCAGCTTTTGTGCAATGCATCGTCGGCGTAAAGTGCCGTCACTTTCATTTTGTTCTGCGTGAGTGTGCCGGTCTTGTCCGAACAGATGTAGCTCACCGAACCCAGCGTTTCCACCGCAGGCAGGCGACGGATCAGCGCGTGCTGCTTGACCATCTTGTGCGCGCCCAACGCCAGCGAGATCGTCACCACGGCGGGCAGTGCCTCGGGTATGGCTGCCACCGCCAGGCTGACTGCGGTCATGAACATCAGCAGCAGCGGTTCGCCGCGCTGCACGCCGATCACGAATACCAGTGCGCAGATCACCAGCGCAGCGATAGCCAACCGCTTGCCGAAACGCGCCAGACGTTGCTGCAGCGGCGTTCTGGTATCCGCGTCCTCTCCCAACAGCGCCGCGATCTTGCCCAGCTCGCTATGCATGCCGGTCGCCACCACCAGTCCGCGCCCGCGCCCATGCACGATGGTCGTGCCTTTGTAGGCGAGGTTGAGACGATCGCCCAACGGCGCGTCGATGGCGTCGATAGCCCCGATCTGTTTTTCCACGGCAACTGATTCACCGGTAAGCGCGGACTCATCTATCTTGAGCCGCACCGTTTCAACCAGACGCAAATCAGCCGGAACCACATTGCCAGCCTCCAGCAACACCACATCACCCGGCACCAGTTCCGCAGCACTGACAGTTTCGATACGTCCGTCGCGCAGCACGCGCGCGCTGACCGCCGCCATCTGCTTGAGCGCCGCCATCGCGCGTTCAGCCCGATATTCCTGAACGAATCCGATCACCGCATTCAGGATCACGATGACGATGATCACAACGGTATCTTCCACATCGCCAACGAAACCGGAAATGATCGCCGCAACGATCAGCACGATGATCATGAAATCGCTGAACTGGTCGAGCAGCATGCGCCACGGGGAGCGCGCGCGCTTCTCAGTTAATTCATTTGTGCCAAATTGGACCAGCCGTTTGGTGGCATGCTCCACACTCAGGCCATTCGGAGTGGCCTCCAAACGATGCGCAACTTCATCGGCGCTCAGCGTGTGCCAGTTGATGTTGTCAATGTGCATGCTCGAAGAGTATCCATGAGTTGAGTACATACAGCATGAGCAATCCCAGGCTCACCCAGGTAAGTCCCAGTGCGGCGCGCCTTTGCGGCCGAAAAGTCAAACCCACTACCACCAGCGCACTCATCATCACGGCGGTAAAAGCGGTCAGCGCGTGGCTGGCATCGACGTGCGCGAGCAACGGCCCTTTGGTATAAAAAACATCGTCCACCGCCAGAATGATGATGTCGAACAAGTTGCTGCCCAGCAGGTTGGCGATGGCCATATCCAGCGCGCCGATGCGCAGCGCCGAGATCGTGACTGCCGCTTCCGGCACAGAGGTCACTGCCGCCACCAGCAGGGTGCCGACAAAACTCTGCCCCCAGCCCATCATATCGGAGATGTCCTTTGCGACAAATGGCAGCCAGGAACCCGCCAGCACCACCGCGCCAGCTGACAGCACATAGCCTTTCACGGCACTGCGCAGCGTCGCATCCGGGTAACGTTCGGCAGATACCTCGGTGTATTCAGATACCGTACGGCGTTCGTAGCTATAAACCGCGCGCATCGCCACAAGATAAACCAGCACGATGAACGGCGAGTACAACCCTACATGTCCCAATACCGGACTCATCCCCGCCTGGTCCAGCAACAGGCTGAAACCGGCGAACGCGATCAGGATCGCGCCCAACGAACCCGACAAAATGTGCCCTTGGGCGGCGCGGCTATACAGGGTCTCGCGTTTGTACAACGCATCCAGCAGCACCAGAATGGCAAGGTTGAATACCGTGCTGCCCAACACGTCGCCGACCGCGATGTTTGGCGCATTGGCGAACGTGACCGAGGAAATCCCCGTCACCAGCTCGGGCAGCGAGGTAGCGGTAGACAACAGCACGAGGCCGACCCAGGAAGCCGACATGCCGGTTTTTTCGGCGATGATGTCGCCGTAGCGGGAAAGGAAGTAGCCCGCGTAGCCGATGACTGCAAGACAAAGCAGAAGCTCCAGCCAGATCAGCATATAAGATCTCTCCTGAATGGTGCACGACTGAATAGTACAACTATCTGCATCTGGTTATAAGTCGGCATCGTGGCGGGTGCACAAAAGTGGGTTCGGCTTGTCGAGCTCTTGGGTGCGCTCTCCATATGATTAGCCTTGCAATTATCAGCTAAATTGCATAGCCTCTTTTCTATCAAATTGTTGGGTTATATTTTCCGTGTCCGTATTTTCAAAACATGTTCGGCAGAAACTGTCATATGAACAACTGTTAGAGGGGATCGAATTGAAATTTTTTATTTTTCTTTTTTTGCTGTTCACATCAACAGCATCATTCTCACAAGAACGACAGGTAATACGCCACGCTGAACAATCTGATTTTGTTGGCTATTGGAGAGTTTTTCTGATTCCTGATGAAAAAAGGTTGCATCCCAACGTTTTCAACAAGGATGTTGGGTTTGCTGGCTCCTGCCGGTTTGTTGTTCATAAACCTGATGGTGCCTGGTTCAATGTCACTATTAACAATGGCTCAGGGGAGGAAGAAACAAAGCTTCGCTGCCCATCAATATCAACGAAAGATATCGACCAAGCGGTTATCAGCACAAACTTGTTGTCACCAAGCCAAATTAAATGGACGAAACTGCAAACCCCATTGTTTGCTGTTGAAAACCTATCGAGCAAAAATCGAGTCATTTGGATCGCTGACTACGTGACTGAAGACACATCCGATTACGTGACCGACGGGGTCTCGATTGCAAATTTCTTCGATTTCAAAAAGGGAGATTTAATTATGGATCGTGCGGTGCCTATTGGCCAAGGTCAAATTAAAGCAGTTTGGCGAATGGTGCTAAGGCCTGTCCTAGATCAGTCGCCAAGATCTTACCCTGCGGTCAGCACGGACGCTGCGCGATAAGGCCGCGCAGCGCCGGTTAGTTTTACATAGGTGACACAAGTCTATGGAGCGCATTCCAACATCTGTCGCCACAGGTGCCCCACAATAAGTTCGATGACCACGAAAGGATAAAGATGAGCAAATTCCAATTTCCAACAAACTTGAAGTACAACCGGGCCCCGATTCAAGATCCGACTGCCTATGCCAAGGAGGCCGGAAGTTCGTCGTGGCTGT
>Ga0315270_10000866_pt1 | contig 16346 bp, 13 predicted proteins | sample C1_bottom_MG_FD_204932 | JGI IMG/M metagenome (GOLD analysis project Ga0315270, IMG submission 204932) | Sediment microbial communities from Yellowstone Lake, YNP, Wyoming, USA - C1_bottom | ecosystem: Environmental > Aquatic > Freshwater > Lake > Sediment | place: USA: Wyoming | collected...
AATTCAATCCTGTTCGTGGGGCAGCTGCAAAAGGTGGAAAAAAATAACGCGAGATAGCCTGTCTAACGTGGAGAGTGCTAGGGAGTACATTTATTCTTATCTGCTTGCCATAGCCGATAATCAAAGTTTCATTTATTGCCATAGGCAGTTGCGGCCCGGGTAAAGTCTGCTGCGCTGCGCTTGCCTTGATATGCGTCTTCCAATGCTTTTAGCATGGCGGGGCTGTCCCAGTCACGCTCACCTGCGATTCTCTGAATCAGCTTTCCATCAGGAGCGATCAGCAGAGTTTCCGGATAGACACGCGCACCCAAGGTGTTGGCGACATTCATGGGCGTATCCGTGAAAATAGCGAAAGTGATACTGTGCTTGGCAACGAATTCCCGCACTGCGTTCACACTTTCATCGGTGGAGATGCCTGCCACTGCGATGTGTTCGCTATTCGCGCTTTTGCTAAGCCGCTCCAGACTGGGCATTTCCCGGCGGCATGGCGGACACCAGCTGGCCCACACATTCAGTACCAGCAGCTTGCCATGGAACATTTGGATGGATGTCTTTGTACCATTCAAGCCAGTCAAGGTAAATTCGGTAGGAAGTTCATCAATCTTTTGCTTATCGCAGGCATTTAGCGTGGCAAGCAGGGCAAACATTCCCATGAGCAGAATCGCAGTGCGGACAAATCTTGAATGCAACAAACGGCCTCCTCAGATTGCGGCGCGCCTTAGGGCGCAACCTTGTCTATCAACACGCGCACATCATTATCACCAACTTTGACCGACGCAACTTCCCCATGCAAATCTCCGCTTTGCGTTTTGGTATTGCCCGACCTGGAAATCTTCGCGCTGATGATCACTACCTGAAAGTTCGACAGCTTCATCTCCGGCATCATCGACATTGAATCGTCTAGTGTAAATTTTAATGGCAGATCCTTGACCGTAGCCCTCATGACGGCGATCGGGACAGGCGCCCCGGACATATCCTTGGCGGACAAGAACACCGAATCGTTTGGCGCTGCCCTGCTTGTCAGAGCTTTGCTCAGCGTCAAGACGCCGGTAATTTGCGCTCCACCTTTAACTGTTTGTAACTTGTCATTGCCTGTTTCAAACGAGGGTGATTTCTTGCCTGCGATCATTGCTCGCGCCTCAGCGACACCAGAAGTCATTTGCTTGGCTAACGGCGTGTCCGGTGGCAGCAACTTCAACATCTTCTCCCAATATTTTATTGCGCCGGCATAGTCTTTTGCCTGGAAAGCGGCCGAGCCGATCAGGGCTAGTCCCTTGATGTTGTTGGGATCCAGCTTGAGCGCCTGGTTGATCAGATCAACAGGTTTGCCGAGCAAATTCCTGTCGTTTGCCACTGCCAGTACATCGGCAAAGTCCACCAGCAATTGCGCATTGTTCGGGATCAGTTTCACTGCTTTTTCATAAGCTTTCACTGCGTCGGCATAGCGCCCCATCATTGCATAGGACTGCCCAAGCATAGACCAGCCGTTGCCATCGTTAGGGTTCAGCTCGAGGCGCGCAGCCATATCTTCAACTACTTGTGCGTGGTCCGGCGGCATTTTTTCGCCTTTTGCTATGGTGGCCTGAGCTGGGGGAGCGGGTGGAGTGGACGGAATATTGGGTCGAACAAGGTACAACACGATCGACAATACCGGGATGGCGATGCCGACGGTGATCGCGGCCGCACGCCCCGACATGAGGGTTGCCATCAGGCCCGTCGGGATGACAGGAGGTTTCTTTTGCATCTTGCGCATCAATGGTGGCAATACAAACAATAATGCAATAACAACTGCAACAGCCAATTCAGCGGCTACCAGCCAAAATATGATCACTTTTATAACCTTTCACTAAACAGTGCTGCAGAGTTACAGCAACGCGAACGATGCAAATCACAACCAGACCGTACCCATTTTCGTCGTTGAATCATGACACGAATCAACCGTTGCGGGCAAACACTCGTCTGATGTATGCGATATCATTCGCCTGGCAAATATTGGGGAATTCGTTTAATGAAGTGATGCAGAAGCCGATTTTTTGTTGGGTGACGATTTCCATATATAAGCCTGCCTTTTGCCACCGTCGTATCCGGCTACGATGCTGCCATCCGAGGAAGCTCCGAAAGCAGCGTTGAACCCGTCGCCGGGTAGGGCGACCATCCCTCCGGCTTGAGTCCAGCGGAAGGCGTGGTTGACATCCCGGTTTTCGCTATATCCCACTACTGTAGTGCCGTCGGCGGATACGCCAAAAGCCCGGCTGCCTATGGTGCCGGGGAGGGTGCCCAAGCCGATCATGCCTCCCGCCTGCGACCAGCGAAAGGCGCGAGTGCCACTACGGCTGTCACTGCGTCCGACCACGACGGAGCCATCTGCGGACACTCCTACGGCTGCACTATCTGTGCCTCCGGGGAGAAAGCCCAGCCCGACCATGCCGCCGGATTGTGTCCAACGGAAAGCCTGTCTGCGTCCCTTGCTATTCACGCTGAATCCAACCACCACGGAACCATCCGCAGACACGGCATGGGCCCGACTATTTTTTTCATCGGGTGCCAATTTCAAGGCAACCATGCCAGTTGACTGTGTCCAACGGAAGGCCTGATTATCACTGTAACCGACTACTACGGCACCGTCAGCAGAGACGCCGAGGGCGTAGCTCCCTGAGCTGCCAGGGAGGAAACCCAGACCGATCATGCCGGTGGACTGAGTCCAGCGGAAGGCTTGTGCGCCGCTGTATCCAACAACTACGGTACCGTCAGCAGACACGCCGTGGGCTTTGCTGGCATTGTTGCCAGGTAGTAAACCCAGACTGACCATGCCGGTGGGCTGTGTCCAGCGAAAGGCATGCCTGCTGGTGCTGACACCGGGAACCACGCTATCGTTGTATCCCACCGCCACAGCACCGTCGGCGGACACTGCTTGAGCAGCGCTAAACGTGCCGCCGGGAAGGAAGCCAAGGCCGATTCCAGAGATATCACCTGCTGCATGGATAGAACCGGCGAGAAAAAACAGTACGGTGGCAACAGTAAATTTGAAGGTGGTTCTCTTGGTGCGGACAGTCAGAACAGGTTGAAAATGATGCATGGAATTTTTATCCTTGATAAGTCGATGCGCGATAACGATATTATTTTACCTTGCGCTGAGGCTATTTTGGCTGATCTGTTTTCACGGAGGGAATATCCTTGCCCGGTTTACGCCCACGCGCTTTCTCCCATTCCGTTAAGGTGGCGCGAGCGTTGTTCAGATACGGGTCATCAGCAGCGGACAAATGGATATAGCTGCGCATGGCACCCACGGCACCTTCCCCGTCGTTCATCCCTTTCAGAGCCAGGGCTAGACCGTAGTAGGCGTTTGCTTGTGTCGTGCGAATTTCAATGGCGGTTTCAAAAGCCTTGCGCGCTTCGCCAAATTGCTTTAGTCCGAGTAATGCGAAGCCCATATTGATGTGCGCTTCGGGCAGGCGCGGGGCGAGCACAAGCAGGCGCTGCAGGGCGGTTATCGCCTCTTCGTAGCGTTTTGCATGCAACATCACTACTGCCTGTTGAAATCGTACATCGATTTCCGAGGTTTGCATTTGCCGCATATGTTGTTCAGGGTCGGCATGGGGATCGGCTATCGCCGCAACCGGGGTCTGTATGCTTTGGGCTGGGAGCAGTGTGTAGATTACCCCCACGGCCATCATCAAAGCTATGCCAAGTAGCGGAACCGCTGTCTTCCATTTTGGCAGGGTGGACGCGCGTAGCCAACCGCGCAACATGATAACCACAAAGCCTATACCACCGATGATGACCAGCGTGCCGCCGATCGCGATCACTGTCAGGTGCGGGGAGTATCCCTCCAGCACTTTTTCGCTGCCGGGAAGTTTGCGCGTCATTCCGGCCAGTCCTGCCCAGCCCAGTGCTGCGGCCATGAGCAGCGTTCCAGTGCCATAGGTCATCACCGGCCAGCGCGCCACAGATGGCGCATGCGTAACGCGCGAGAGTAACACGAGCGCCATGCCCAGATAGGCCATGGTGATCGCGCCGGTGGTGGCATGATAATGTGCTGGCACGACCGCGTTGTTCTCCTGAATGGATGCCCCGATCGCCAGCCCGATCACAAGCAGTGCAATCGAGAATAGCAGCGCCCAGGTGGCTGGAGTCCAGCGCACGCACTTGTTTTGTTTTACCAGAAACAGGCTGTACAGAATATCGGCGGCAAGTAGGGTGATGCCCGGCCAGATCGTCCAGCGCATCAGCCCGGTGAAGGTGCTGCGAAATTCGGCGCTCTCGGGAGAGAACGCCAAGTGAACCAACGGGGCGGCCAACACCGGCAGGAATGCCAGAAGGAATAACAAGCGTCGCATATTTGTGGTGCTGCGCAGCGGAATGTCGGCTGCATCGGCGAGCACCAGCCAGACGATCATCATCATCAGCACATGCATGGATTGCAGGATGTGGCCCGGCCCCCAGAACAGCATTTCAAAATAGCTTGTGGGAAGTAGATTTTTAGGTAAACCGGCAGCGCTCCATACTAATGAAACAAGTGCTACAGCGCCTGCCAAAGCTGCTGCCTGCAAGCCCCAGCCTGATGTCCGTTCGGGTAGCGCCAGCATGCTGGGCCGCAACTGGCGCAATACAGGAATCAGTGAAAGTGCGAATCCCCCGCCAAACAAGGCGAGTCCGGTCAGGAACATCGGAGTTTGCAGCACCGCGATATAGTTGCTGAGGACAACTTCATCCATGCTGTGGGGTGCGCCACCGACGGGGACCAGCACCAGTACGGCTGCCCCTAGTGCCGCTAAAGTGAACCCTAGCCAGCCCAAGCTTTTCCATGCCTGCCCTGAGCGTTTCGTGCCGGCTTGCGGCGTTGCCAGATTCCACAACGTCATCGCAAACGCGAGGAAACATAACAGTGGGCCGAGCGTGACATGCAATACCAGCGCCAAGTGGAAGAAATTGCTACCCGGCAGCAGATGTGCCGTCGCAGGGGAGCGCGAGAATGCCACCAGGATCGCAAACAGCGTGGAGGCGCCCAGTGTGGCGATACCGAGCATCAACCAGGCTGCGGCGAGGCTGCGTTCCTTGATATTGTCAAGCAGGGACGGCTGTGCGTTACCTGCACTCATCACATCACACCCTTGTGCGGAGCGTTGGAAATGAACGGTACGCCGAGGAAGGTGAGGAAGGACAGCACGAACACCGTCATGATCATCGCAGCGCCGACTTGCGGGCGAGTCTTCAGTGTGAAACGCAGGTGCAGCGCGAAGGCCAGTGTGAGCCAGGTGACGAAAGCCCATGTTTCGATCGAGTCCCAAGCCCAGTAGCGTCCCCAGGCACTTTGCGCCCAGATCGCCCCGGCAACTATCATCAGGGTGGCGAAAATGAAGGCCAGCGCCATGAAGCGATAGGCCAAATCATCGAGCCTCTCGTCTGAAGGCAAACGCGCAAGGCGTTCGCGCCCGATATTCGCGGCGCGCAGCAGGATGATCCCGGCAAGGCCCACCGCAACGAGCAGCGCACCGAGATGTATTTTTCCGAGGCCGATGTGGATATACAACCAGATGGTATGGTAGGTGGCAGGGTAATAACCTCTTGAAGGATCCGTCATCAGCAGCCAGCCCATGACGATGAATATGACCGGCATCACCACTGCGGCAATAGGACGCACGGCACGGATGCGCCAATATACGAGCGTGAAGACCAGGATCATTCCCCAAACCTGCGAACTGAGAAGTTCGAATGTCGTGATGACGGGACCGTGACCCAGTCGTTCCCAGCGCAGCCAGATGGAGAGCGTGTGCAGTATCAACCCTGCGACGAGCAGAGCCAGAATAGTGCGCTCGGGGCGATGGCGCAACACGACGCCAAAGATTGCCGCAGTGCCCGCCGCAACGTAAATCACAAGTGAAGTCCAGAGAAAGATCAGTTCGAGTTCCATAAATTTCCAAATAAATCTTTAAGTTATTTTGCGAAGAAGAATCGTCCGCTTCATCGGGCTACTGCGGCGCTTTATTTTGCTGGAGTGTAGCTTGCTGTGCGACTGTTTTGCTACGACGCCTTGTCTTCATCCATCTGCCATGGACGCGCGGCAAACTTTTTCCAGAAGTGCCAAGCCAGGCTGGCCATCGCCACCAGGCAGGCGGTAAACAGCCAGCCTATCGTCCAGTCTTTGTCGACATTGTAGCCCATCCATTTGTTCAAACCCTGGTATGTCAGAACCCCACCGGGCAGGTTCACGCTGCCGCCTGGTTTGAGTTCGAATCTATCTTCGCCCAAGCGGATCACGATCTTGTGATGCTCGGGAAGCCGGAACTGCGAGGGTTTGTAGGGGTCGATGATCACCTCGTCGAATTGCAATTGCGTCCAGAGTTTGAGGTTGGTGCGCGGTGGTATCCATTCCAAAAACTGCTTGTATTCATGAGCCGGGTACGAAGGCAAATTGATGCTGCCCGTGATTGGTGCGCCGCCAGTGGGGGTCCAGACGAATAGTGGGGAGAATCCCTTGTTGCTGGTGGTGAAGAAGTGATAGCCCAGAATCTCCAGGGGGACGTTGTCCCCGATCATTTCGGTATGCCAGAGCTGTTTTTCATCGAGCCAGTGGACACGGTTGCGTGTTTCCGCGCGTCGTGCGCCACGCGTATCGGAGACAGACGATCCGGATTCCATTTTTGGTTCATTGCCGGCTGGCCTGTTGCCAGTCGGTTCCTGGTCGGTGCCAAAGCCCTGATTCGGCGTGCCTGGCGCATAGTCGATCTCGAAGCCTTCGTGCATGAATTTCACGTCTTTTAAACGCCAATGGTGCAGCGGGCCGGCCTCGCTGGAGGTGAGGTTGCCATCGAACAGGACACCTTCGGTGAGTTCCAGCGTTCCCCTTAAATAGGTAAGCCGTCCAATCGCGATCAGCAAGATGATCGCGATCAGCGCGAGATGAAAGACCAATAGTCCCTTCTGGTTACGGAAGGCTGCGTTGGTGGCAACCGCTGCAGACAGGTTGACGGCAAGCAGCGCGAGGGGTACCACTAATGCCCAAGTGGTACGCACCTCTGAAAAGTAGGCGAATAGCACCCCTGCCGTAAGCACCACGATGATGACCAGAGCCAGTTTTAGGGAAGCTATCTGCCGGAGGATATCAGCGATGACTTGGCCAGCGTTGTTGGGTCGTTTGGCGGGAGGGCTGGTTTCGCGACTCATAGAAAATGGAACATTTTATTTGCTGCTTGTTGGCAGTGAGCAGGGCAGGTTAAACCCGCTGTCATAAACAAGGGCGGGTAGAACCCGCCCTGTTTGTTTGCTGTCTTCTGGAGTTACGGCGGGCCGGAGCAGCCCTCATTGCTTGTCATCCATCCGCCGCAAGCCCCGGTCAGGCCGTTACCCGGCGCCCCTGCTGAGCCGCAATCTGCGGGCGCCCAGTTACCGCTCGTGGCGAAATTTACTACTTTTAACATCGCAGTCCGATAGTAAGGGGGGTTGGTGTAGCCTACGCTATTCCCGAAATTGTTACGCACCTGTGTGCCGGGTGCCATGGCAGCACCCACCGTGCAGCTTACGCTGTTGGCGGTATCTTCCGCGCGGCAGTTGGCTTCGTTGCCCACGTCGTTGAGGTTGACCAGCAAGGCCTTGTTTTTCCAGCCGTGCGGAACGGCAACATGGCACCACATGCAGCGTATGCCGCCGCCGCCGCCAGCACCACCACCGCCACCCATACACATAGCGCCACCGCCACCGCCACCGCCACCGCCACCGCCCGCCATACCACCCATGGCACCGCCACCACCACCCAACTGAATGCAATCTACGTGGTGCGCATGCAGGTTGGCGACGGCACCTGCAGCCATACCACCACCACCGCCCATTGCGCCGGCGTTGGTAGTTCCAAACCCGCTGCTTACTGCTGCGTTGCCACCGGCATAAACGTTATAGTCATGGCATTTGAAACACAGGTCATTATGCGTGTCATTGTCTACTCGGGTAGCCGAGTTAGGCCCTTCGCTGCCGGTCATGCCAGTCAGGCAGCCCGGGACATTCAAATTGGTGCCGGTGCAGGTATCCCACCAACCCTTGAGGATGAAGATATTGGTAGAGCCGTGCGGACCCTCGGGTGGACCGTCCACCGCTTGGTTGGATACACCGGCGGGGGTGCTGCTACCGTGGCAATCGGTGCAATACATGGTCAGGTTGCCGACGTCATTGGTCCAGGGCGCAAGCCAGTTGCCCGCAGAGGCATTGCGTACCCCGGGGGTACGTCCTGTAATGTCCAGCACCGGATGCCACGAGCGATGATTGGCACCTCCGTAGCTGGCACCACCACCGGAAGCTCCGCCTTCGCCTCGATGGGCTGACGGCGCCTGGATTTCCCGGAACACATTGGTGTAAAAATGTAAGCCGTTGGTTGGATTCGGTGTACCGCCGGCGCGGCCCAGCGGCGGGATGTTGGACGGATTGGCGATCGTGCCGACAAGACTGCCGAAGCCATAATTGGAATGGCATTTCGCGCAGATCTGGTACTCGCGAGTCACCCAGTTGCTGGTCACCAAGTTGCTCGGGGTGGGGCCGCCATCGCCAAATTTATCCACGAAGCTGGAAGGTTCGGAGTAGAAACTGGCGCTGCTGTATTGCGGCTCCACGCCAAACCCTCCGCGCAACACACCGGAGGCGATGTTGGAGTGTGGAGAAGTATGGTTATGCGTGCCGCTCGTATCGACGGTGGTAGGGTTGGTATTGAACAGATGAGTCTTGGTGAGCCGGTGCGGATTGTGGCAATCCGGACATTCTGCATGACGGTTGATGAGATTACCCGAACCGGCGCCCAATAGCGCAGGGATTTCTCTCAGATCCTTGCCATATCCTGGCGATCCGCCGATGTCATGCCTTTCCACAGTATTGCCTGTCGAGCCCCCGCCAGTCGGAACTTTTCCCTGCTGGGCAGTGACAATGGGCATATGGTAGTTCAGACCAAAATCCGTTTTGATATCGGGTACTGAGGTGGTCGGAGTAACGACAGTCGTTCCCGAGGGGGTGTGGCATTGGAAGCAAGCTTCTTCAATAGCAGACGCACCGCCAGTTTTTGGACTCGTAGCGCTGTCAGTCGCTTCACGCAACAGGCGACGCGAACCGGGTACGGTGTGCACATCGTGGCAGGCCAGACAGGCCGCTTGCCAAACCTGAGTGCCGATGGGGAAGTCACGGATTTGTGCGCCGGCAGTTGTGAATTGTTCTGAGGTCACCGCGCTGTTGCCGTGGGTCGAGTTTCCCCAGCCGGCCTTGGTGTGGCAGGCTAGGCACATGATGTCATTTGTGGGGTTGAAGGAGCCATCCGTTGGCGAGGCGCTGCCCTGAAAGCGATTACCGCGCAGAAATTTGTTGTTAACCGGGATGCCGCCGACGACCTGATCGGTCTTCAGGTGAGGGTCGTGGCAGGTGATGCACTCCAGTTGGCTGCCTGCACCGCCCAGAGGGGCGACTAACGGAAAAGTCGGCCTGACCGTTCGGGTACGGCTACCAACCGCAGCAGTGCCGCCGGGGGTATAAAGTTCACCATCGCGCGTAGCCTGGGCTGCATCATAGGTGAAGGAAATGGGGTGGTCGTTGGTCAGGTCGGTGCCGATCTTGCGCGTGAAGCCGGTGGTTGCACCCGCTGAGCCGGAAGCCATGACGCCGCCTGCATCTGTTCCCTGCATGGCGATGTTGCCCGCCGCGTTGTTCAGCACGCCGACCGTGCCGATCGCCAGGGTACCGTCATGGCAGGACAGGCATAATTTGGAGCCTACACCGACACCGGGGAGAGTCACGTTCTGGCCTGGCAGTGGGGATGCATCCAGGGAGTTGGAAGTATAGAACGTGTAAGTTGCGCCTGATAGCGTGCGGTTCCATAGCGGCGCCACGATGCCGGTGCCGCCGCCTGATGTTGATGCATGCGGGGTGTGGCAGAACACACATACCTGGGTTTCGCTGGTCGCCTTGACGGTGGTGCCGAAGGAAGAGCCGGCGCCTGCAGTGATGGCGTTATTCACGGAAAGATTGTGCCGGGTGTTTTGCACATCTGGCGCAATTGCTGCCAGCGTGATGCCGCCCGTGCCAAGTAGCACGGAGATGCCGAGGAATAGGGTAATTCCTTGGCGTTGCACGGAAAGCTTTAGCGCCGACACTCTTAACAAGTGATGCATGATTATCAGTAGGCGATGAGGTCTATTCATAAGCGGAGATAATATAAATCGCGATACCAAGTTAATTGCTTTGATTGACGGGAAAGAACAGCAATTTACATGCCTGCCCCACGTGTTTAGCCCAAAGCTTCTACGAACAATCGTAACATGCGATTACCCGCGCGCGCAAATAGCATATGGATGTTCGAATACATTAGATTTAACGTCATCGAAATGTCCGTAATATTAGCAGGACGTGATATAACCGAAATTGGAATACAATTCTGAAATCGGGAATTCTAGGGTTATATTTCTCAATTGCGGGATTAAGTCGAGATTCATGGCTGCCCGCCTATAAGTTGCAAGACCGTGATTCTGCCGTTGTACATGTCGGAGACAAAAACCCGGTCATGACTGTCTGTCCAAACCCCGCTCGGGAGGTAAAATTCGCCGATTCCTTTTCCGCTACCGCCCAATCCCATCAAGGTGCGACCCTGACTGTCATATATCAATAAATTATCGTAAAGAGACTCTATCACATAGACATTATTCTGGCTGTCCACTGCTACGCCTTTAGGGCGCACCAGGTTGCCGACATAAAGCCCGAGCTTGCCAAATTGTTGAGTCATCTTGTCATCGGCATCGAATATCTGGATGCGTGAATTCATGGTGTCCGTGACATAAAGTTTGTCTGATGCGAAAGTCAGGTGGGTCGGGAAATTGAATTCTCCGTCCCCCTCTCCGCGCTTGCCGATCACTTTCAGCAGTTTGCCATCGTCACTGAATACCTTGATGTCATGGGCGTGGGTGTCGGCCACAAAGATTCTCCCGCGCTTGGCGTCGCGCGCCATCCCTGTTGGACGTTTTAGCACGTCTCGTCCAAATTCGCCTGCCGGGTTACCCTTGTTGTCAAGCCGGAACACGGTGTGAAGTTCTGCATCTGCCACCAGTATTTGTCCCTGCACCCCCAGCGCGATGCCAATCGGGGTTTCGAACTTGGTCCCAAGGCGCGCCATGTCCCAGACTTCAAGTTGCCCGGCCAGGTTGTCAAAAACGTACACACCTTGACGGTTGCTATCGGTTACAAAGATGCGGCCTTGCGCGTCCACGACGCCGCTCTGAGGACGTTGCAGTACGACCGGATTGGGATTGTCGCCTAAGCCGACCAACCACTTGAGTGCATTCAATGCTGTGTTGGCGCTTACTCCATGCTCGGTGCGGAAATTCTCCTCCCCTGTCAATTCACCCACGTAGCGGTAGCGGGGAATGTCGGGTGGATTCGGCCACACCTTTGGGGGCGCGCCCTTGCCGGTATCGGCGAGATTTATAACCAATTGGGGTTGTGCGCAGCCTGCCAGGATCAAGGTTAGACCTAGAAGAGCTGTTGGCAAATATCGCGTCGTATGCATTCTGTTATGGTACTTTAAATGTGCTTTGGATTGTCAAGCTTAGCATGCCCTGCTACTGGTTGATCAGCATGATTTTTACTCGTGCGTTGAGGCTGTCTGTCGCATACAACAAGCTGCCATCGACGGCCAGTCCCGTGATGCCGTTGAAGCTACCCGGCCCTGCACCGACACCACCGATCTTGGCCATCGACGGGACATTTTCGCCGCCCGTAACTTGCCCGCGGTAAACCTTAATGGTTTGGTCGTAAGTATCACTCACGAACACTAAATTTTCACGGCTGACGGCGATAGCACCGGGAGCTCCCAGTTCATTGACGCCCAAGGCGTAACGGAAAGTGCCGTCCCATCCGAGTACGGTTACTTGGCGATCGATCCGATTTGCTACGTAGATGCCATCGGGCCCTGTTGCCATGGCTGAAATGGCGACTGCGCGTTTCGGCTTGACGACTGACAATGTCATGCCCAGGTTGCTGAAAAAGATGAATTGATCGAAAAGACCATCGGCTACCACTACATGCCCATTTCGTTCATCGACTGAGACTGCAACCGGGCGCGCCAGGTTGCCAAGCGAGACCAAGGAGGGGAGCGGTGTGCCGTCCGAGGTAAAATGAAGTACTGCGCTGCTATGGGGGTCGGCAATATAGACCGTGCGGTCGGGTGCGACGTAAATAGTCATGTCGGCGTTGACCGGCAGATTTGTGAATGGAATCAGGGTTTGCTGGAAGCGGTTGTAGTGAAATATCTGGTTAAGTCCGGCATCGATCAGATACACCTCATTATCACGCGCACTCATTGCGGTGGGGCGCTTTAGCTTGATGTAGTTAGCGCTGGGCGGACCAAGAAGCGATTTCCCCATCTGCGCACCGGTCAGATCCATCGAACGCTGTAGCAACGCATGAGGAACTGCGGGGTCAAGTGTCGTATCGGACACGGCACAGCCGACCTGTGCGAAAAGCCCAAGCAAGATGAATGGTCGTAGGTGACTTATAAACTTCGTTGTGCTGGCAAGTTTACGCGAGTAATCCTGCGCTGTTCGTTTGGAATATATAAATGGCATCATTGGCAAGTCCTCCAGAGGTAAGTGCTGATTTGACTACCGGTCATTTATGATATGGCCATCCCAGCAAACTTCCACTCGATAAGTATTGACTAGGAAGTTGAAAGGCCGTGCCTAGTATTTGAGTGGACTCCGCATTGTAAAACCGGTTCAAAATGTCCGTCTCAGCCTGAACATCAGAATGGATTGGTTGATTCCATTGTATTGTGCAAAAATCGCCTCCACTAGTGTTTCAAGGCTTCCGACTGTATACCCTAAGTGGTTTGTCCACGAGCGGGATACAGGCGATTGAGGACCCGTAGTCACGGGAAGGCCGTTGCCCATTAATCGCAATTCGGAGTAGAAGTCGAGACGCGGCACGCTGAATATACGCTGTTGGGTGTAATTCACGCCTGCGTTGGTGGTGGTATAGGAAGTCCTTTTGCCTGCGAGTCCTTGTCGAGTCGTCTGTAAGGTTACATCTCCGGTCAACGCCGAATTGCGAGTCATGGTTTGTGAACGGTTGGCTTGCAGGTTGAAGAGCTGGTAAAAATTCTGTACGTTGTTAATGGAGCGCGTGTCGCTGGCGCTGACACGCAATCCCGTTGTTCCTTCCGCACTCCCAAATGCCCATTGCAACGAGCCGCTATGAGCGATGTTAAGGTAGGTCTGGGTGCGGGAGGCCTTGTTTGCCGTTAGCGTTTGATCCAGATCAGTAGTAACGCGAAGCTGGCTGGAATCAGTTGTGAGTTTATTCAGGGTATGGCCGGCAGAAAGCGAGACGGTCTGGGTGCTTTCGGGGGCGGCAGACGTATTCGACAAACTGCCAGAAGTGTGCCGGCCGTAATTATATGTACCCATATTGGCCAGAGCTGCAATATAGTTGGCACCGACTGTCTCATAACTGGACTTGTATTGTTGGCCGGAAAGCTTGTCGTCAGACATGTTGGTGCCGATATTGCCATAGGACTGAACTTCATTGTTTACCTGATAGATCGCACCGAGGGCCATACTCGCGCTTGTTTGTCTGATAGAGGGTGTTGTCGCGGTTGACGAACTATTGTCTATTCCGGCTAACCGCACGTTCTCGGTGATAGTAAGGGGGCGTTCGCGGGACAACGAGGATCCAAAGCTGCTCAATTGCACATAATTGTCCTCATTCAGGAGTTGTTTCTGGCGCATATCCACTTTGCCCATATTGAACATATTGTGCAGAGTTACGGCGGCAGAGGGGCGATAGTTATGGTCGGCGATCAAGGTGTTGCTCAATGTGCTTTGATTGATGATAGGAGCTTCATTGAAGTCCCGCGCGGCGGCTACAGTGAGGTCCTGGTTGGATGAGATTACTGTCCTCATATCAAGCCCAAGTCGTTTTTGAAAGGATTCGCCGAAGTATGCGCCCTCCCAGTAATTCTGTATGTAGTCCGCTGTATAGTTGGTTTGCCCGCTCAAGGTTCTATATTGCTGGTTCATGCCAAACCGGGTGCTTTTGTAGGTGGAATTAATAGATGCAACACCGATGTTCTGGCGATTGTCTTCTTTTTCATAAAATGTTCTGAATGGGTAGCGACTGAGAGGTACGACGTCCAGGCCGACTTTGCCCGTGAAGACAGTGTTCGTCAGCGGGCTGTTGGTGTTCGCATTGGGGCCGACGTAATAGCGGGAATCAGTCAGATAGGTATTCAGCCCCACGCCACCGTTCACTTGAGCGAACCAGGGTTGCCAGATAAAAGTGTTGACATCGGCACCGGCATTTAATGCCAATGTAAGTGTTTGGTATCTGGATTGAACTCCGCCGATGGTGTCACGCCGCTGGAGGTATTCAAGGTTTCCCCCGAAATTGGGCTTAAGTTTGAAAGGGGCGACTTGTAACTGGGGTTGAGTAGTTTCTTCGGCGGGTGGAGGTGCGACATCTTCGGCGGGAAACGCTGGGTTCGTACAGCCAAAAGCCAGCCACACTAACACCATGGCTCTAGATATCCGGATTACATCAGATGATCGATTTTTTGTAGGATGCGCCCTTGGCATATTCGTTATGACTATTAAGATATCGCATCTTGTTGCAACAAAACTCAAACACTAAAGTGCGGTTCTTTGCGCTGAGTGAACCTCTGCAGACCCATCCAATATTAGGTTATTGCAGTACACCCTGAGTTTGGTTCATCAAGTACTATCGTTTTACTTATATCTATTTATATCTTTGTATACATGATCGCGCATCACCTTTTATAGGTGTATTGCTGAGACAATTTTCAGTGTGTAGCTTACCGGATAATGGCTGGATTGCCTATTCCATTCGTGTGCAAAAAAATGGTTTTTGAAATTCCAATAAATGAGAAATCTGCGTGGCTTACAAACTTGAACGGATGGTCAGGTGACGTGAGGTGCTCCCGATATGTTTTTCAAGTATCTCAATTTACTTTGTTTTTGCAGGCTTATCTACCTCTGGTTTGTCGGCAGCGACAGGAAGGGGCAAGTAGAGCGATTCATTCACCTTGACAGGCGTTTTTTTCTTGAGCTCCACGATCAGGGATTGCCAAGCACCATTGCTTTGTTCGGTGAGCCACAGGCCGCGCGCACGCTCCTTGATATCCTCGAATTGGTTTATTTTTGGCGGAATTCGCTCTGTCAGGCGGAAAATAGCCACGCCCTCCATCATTACGACAGGGTCGGAGGTTTCACCTGGCTTGAGTTTGTTAACGTGTTCCTGGCCGGCTTCGGATAGCATGCCGCTGTGTAAATAACCCATATCGCCGCCTTGATCTGCAGAGGAGTCCCCAGAGTGTTCACGCGCCATTTCGGCGAAATCCGCTCCGCTATGCAGGCGTGAGGCCAAGTCTTTCCCTTCCTCGAACGCCTTCTGCCACACCTCCGAGGGCGATGAAGGGTCTACCCTGAGCAGAATCAGCGATACGCGTTGCTGTTCCGGTGCGGTGAATTTGTCCATGTGAGCGGCGTAATATTCGCGTAGCTGTTTCTCGGTCGGGTCGGGCACATTGCGAACTAGTTTCTCTAGTTGATCGAGTAGGTTTTTATCTTGGAACTGACGGGTGATTTGGGGCAATTCTTGCGCGCGTACCTTTTTCCATTCTTCGTTATTGAGGTAACGCTTTTCAAGTGAGGCAAGCTGTTGATCGATCAGGGTTGCATCCGGCTTCAGCTTGCGACGCTGGGCTTCGCGTAGCAACAGGACATTGGTGATCAGCTTGTCACCCACTTCACGCTGCAATGTGGCGATCTGAATATCGGGAGGCTTGCCATGGTAAAACTTTGCGCGAGCTGCAGCCACAAACGCCGCATCGAATTCCGGCTGGGTGATGATTGTTTTCCCCACCGTAGCAAAGACCGGCTGTTTGTCCTCAACATCGCCAAGTGGGGCTACACCTGCGGCATGAGTTTTTGCACTGAGCATCACCCCGATGAGCAGTGCAGAAAGGACTAACTTGAAGTACGGGAAATTACGATTGCTCCTAGTCATCACTTCTGATACCTCTCATCATGTGGGATTGTCTGGCCTGAAGCAGGCGCGATATCAGAGCGCATGCTTTATTTACGTGATTGAGCATAGTTGAGGATCGTTCCTCGTGTCAATAAGTCATCAACCAGATACTAGTTTTGCCAGAAGTCCGGTCAGCCATATTTGTCGCCTGATGCAGCATAAAAAGTTCTGGGCAAAAAAAGCCGGACGAATAATCGTCCGGCTCGCTTGTGGAAGTGCTACTTAGAAAGCGCTTACTTGTTGTGGCAAGTCAGGCACACTGCACTACCGTCATTGACGATACGCAG
>Ga0315270_10000868_pt1 | contig 16320 bp, 13 predicted proteins | sample C1_bottom_MG_FD_204932 | JGI IMG/M metagenome (GOLD analysis project Ga0315270, IMG submission 204932) | Sediment microbial communities from Yellowstone Lake, YNP, Wyoming, USA - C1_bottom | ecosystem: Environmental > Aquatic > Freshwater > Lake > Sediment | place: USA: Wyoming | collected...
AGTAAATAATGATGATGGCAGCGTTGCTGAACACCTGGCTGAGGGTTTCGGAGCGCTTGATTGATCCCTTATCAAGCGTGGTGCGGGTTACATAAGCTTTGAATGCTCTGATTAATCTGTAGCTGACCCGCATCAGCAGCCAGGACATAATCAGGATGATGAGAATATGGCTGGCCGGCATCAGCAACTCCGACCACTTTTCGGAGACGCTTATTCCCAGGCTGTTTAATATCGCTTTCATCGGCTAGAGTATCGCTACGCTTTAGGCTTCCGGACGCATTTGCGGGAACAGAATGACATCGCGGATGCTGGCACTGTCGGTCAGCAGCATGATCAGGCGGTCGATGCCGATGCCCTCTCCGGCAGTTGGTGGCAGGCCGTATTCCAGCGCACGGATGTAGTCCATGTCCTTGAACATGGCTTCCTCGTCACCCGCATCTTTGGCGCGCACTTGCGCATCGAAGCGCGCTTCCTGATCTTCCGGGTCATTCAATTCCGAGAAGCCGTTGGCGATTTCGCGACCCACCATAAACAGCTCGAAACGCTCGGTGATGGCCGGGTTAGTGTCACTGCTGCGCGCGAGCGGCGAGGCTTCGACCGGGTAATCGATGATGAAGGTGGGCTCAAACAGCTGCGCTTCGGCGAGTTCTTCAAACAGGGTCAGTTGCAATCCGCCTACTGCATCATCGGCCCTGTATTTGGCTTTTAAATCTTCCAGTTCATTGATCAGGAAATCGCGGTCATTCAGCTGCGCATCGGTGAATTGCGGATGATATTTCTGTATCGCCTGGCCCATCGTGAGGCGGTGGAAGGGCTGGCCCAGATCGAGCTCCTTGCCCTGATAGCTGACGACAGTGGTGCCCAGAACCTTGCGTGCGACCTCGGCAAACAGTTTTTCGGTCAAGTCCATCAGATATTTGTAATCGCGATAGGCCTCATAAAACTCGATCATCGTGAACTCGGGATTGTGCCGGGTGGACAGACCTTCATTGCGGAAATTGCGGTTGATCTCGAATACTTTTTCAAAGCCGCCGATGACCAGTTTCTTGAGATACAGCTCGGGCGCGATGCGCAGATAAAGCTGCATGTCGAGTGCATTATGGTGGGTAGTAAAGGGCTTGGCCGATGCGCCGCCTGGGATGCTATGCATCATCGGCGTTTCCACTTCGAGGTAACCGTGGCGGGTGAAAAATTCGCGTATCGCCTGTATCGTCTGGCTGCGTATCATGAACACGCGGCGCGTGTCGTCATTGGTAATCAGGTCGACATGGCGCTGGCGATATTTTTGTTCCTGGTCGGTGAGGCCGTGAAACTTCTCGGGCAGCGGACGCAGCGATTTGGTCAGCAGGCGCAACTCGTTCACGCGCACTGACAACTCGCCGGTCTTGGTCTTGAACAGCACGCCGACCGCGCCCAGAATGTCGCCCAGATCATAATGCTTGAACGCGTCATGTGCATCTTCACCGGTATCCCCATTGCTGATATACAGCTGCATGCGTCCGCTCATGTCCTGCAGCGAGGCAAAGCTGGCCTTGCCCATCACGCGCTTCAGCATCATGCGGCCGGCAATCGACACCTTGATCGGTGTGGCATCCAGCTCTTCGTTGCTGAGATCGCCGTAACTCGTGTGCAGATCTGCCGCCAGATGCTCGCGCTTGAAATCGTTGGGGAAGGCAATGCCCAGCGCGCGCAGCGCGGTGAGCTTGGCACGGCGCTCGGCGATGATTTTGTTTTCGTCTTGCGGCTCAGCAGCGGGGGTATTAGCGGGTGTAGTCATGATCGTTCCGTCAGTTGTGATGCCCAATTAATTAAATAACGCCTTGCTTCAGGCTGGCCTGTATAAATTCGTCCAGATCGCCGTCCAGCACGCCCTGGGTGTTGCCGATTTCAACGTTGGTGCGCAGGTCTTTAATACGCGACTGATCGAGCACATAGGAGCGAATCTGGTGCCCCCAGCCGATGTCGGTTTTGCCGTCTTCCATCGCCTGTTTATCCGCATTGCGTTTGCGCAGTTCAGCTTCATACATGCGTGATTTTAGCATCGCCATCGCTTCGGCGCGGTTGCGGTGTTGCGAACGGTCGCTCTGGCACTGCACCACAATGCCGGTGGGGCCGTGGGTGATGCGCACCGCCGAATCGGTCTTGTTGATGTGCTGGCCACCCGCACCGGAAGCGCGGTAGGTGTCGACACGCAGGTCGGCCGGGTTGATTTCAATCTCGATCGATTCATCCACTTCGGGATAGACAAACACGCTGGAGAATGAGGTATGGCGGCGGTTGCCGGAGTCGTAAGGAGACTTGCGCACCAGCCGGTGCACACCGGTTTCGGTGCGCAGGTGGCCGAAGGCATATTCGCCGGTGATCTTGAGCGATGCGCCCTTGATGCCGGCTACTTCGCCGTCGGACTGTTCCAGAATTTCAACCTTGAAGCCCTTGCGCTCGCAATAGCGCAGATACATGCGCAACAGCATCGAGGCCCAGTCCTGCGCTTCGGTGCCGCCGCTGCCGGCCTGGATTTCGATAAAGGCATTGTTGGCGTCCATTTCGCCGGAAAACATGCGGCGGAATTCCATCTCCGCCACCAGTTTTTCCATGCGCTGAATATCCTCGCCGATGCTGAGCAGGCTGCCATCATCGTTTTCGGCCAGTGCCATTTCCATCAGTTCGCTGGCGTCGTTGAGCGTGCTTTCGACCTGATTCAGGTTGAGCACCACGCCTTCCAGCATCTTGCGTTCGCGCCCCAGTTCCTGCGAGCGTTTGCTGTCTTGCCAGATGGCAGGGTCTTCAGCGAGGCTGACGACTTCGGCTAGGCGGTCCTGCTTGCCTGCGAAGTCAAAGATACCTCCGGAGTTCGAGGTTGCGCACTTTTAAATCCTGCAAGTGCTTGGTGAGGGCGTTAAGTTGTTCGGCTTCCATGATTTTATCTTACTCGGGTGTGGGGTTGGCAGGGCTATCGCCGATAGGCGATATTTCGCAAAGTTGGCAATTATACATGTGCTGGCGCTTTTTAAACGCCCTAGAGCAGTAGCAAGCCCAGCCCTACACCCGCACAAATTGCGGTAAAGCCCGGTAAAACATATTTGGCCAGATTCTTTCCGCCGATGAAAAATACCAGTCCGAACTTGAGCAGCATATTGGCAAGGAAGGCGATTGCAATTGCCATTGTCGCGTGATGCCCGCTCAGTTTGTCGAGGTCGAACAGGCGCAGGCTGGAGAGCGTAATAGCATCGACATCGGTCAGCCCGGAAATGGCCGCTACCGCATACAGCCCCCTGTTGCCTGCTATATCAGACAGCCAAGCTGCTGCCAGTAACACCAACACATAAATCAGCGCAAAACTTAAGGCCGCTGGAATTTCGGTCGGATTGGTGCTTGATGGCTTGGGCAAATCGGCATTGCTCTGCAATTTTTTCCACCCCAGCAGGGTGGCGACTATGCCGAATGCCAACCCTGTCCCCATGGGGAGCAGCAAACTGGAAAGCACCGCTGGCGAGATCACGATGCTGATGACCAGCAGACGCAGCAGCACGACCTGGCTCGCAATCAGAATGACGGCGGCCGACAGATGCGCCATGGTTTCATTATCTCTGCCGTGGCGAGCGTAGGCGAGTGTGGTTGCGGTACTGGAAACCATGCCGCCGAGTAAGCCGAGCAAGGGCGCGCCGTAGCGGTTTCCGCCCCAGTTTAGTGCGACATAGCCTGCCAGGCTCAGGCCGGAAATCAGCACCACCATCATCCATGCCTGATAGGGATTGAATGCACCATAGGGACCGTAGTTCTGATTGGGCAAAATCGGCAGGATGATAAAGGTGAGCACCAGAAACTGCAGGATGGAAACCAGGTCTCGCCGCGTCAGGCGCTGCGTCATGCCGCGCAGTTCCGGCTTGAAATAGAGCAGGGTGGTGGTAGTGACGGCCAGCATGATCGCCAGCCTGGATTGGCCGTACCACACCAGCGCCCCCAGCGCGTAACACAGTAGCAGCGCGGCCACGGTTGTGGTGCCGGGATCCTGTTCCTCGCTCGGGCTGTTGAAATAGGCCGCGATGATCATCACGCCGACGATGCACAAACCGGCCACCAGCAGCCACGCTGAGCCGGTTTTGCTGGAAAGCATCGCGCTGAGGGTGCCGAATATTGCGACCATCGCAAAGGTGCGCAATCCGGCTTTGGCCGACGGATTGCGTTCGCGTTCCAGTCCGATCAGCAGGCCGATTGCGAGGCTGGTGAGAAATTGCGGCAGCGCTTCGATGCCGTTTCCCTGCAAGATTGAAATTTCCATAATTTACCCCCCGGCTGCCTGCCAGTGCCTGACCATCAGCTGCAGGCTGACCTTGCCGTTGTAGTCATTGATTCCTAAACTATATACCGCGCGGATGCTGGCCGGCATGGGATCAGCGCAAAAAAAATGGATGGCCTCGAAGGCGCCTGCCGCCGACGACAGTTTGAGCTTGAGGTGCTTTTCGCCCACCACGCGCTGGCTCTCCACCTTGAACACACCGTCAAATAGCGGTTGCGGAAAGCCCTGACCCCACACCTGCTGCTCCAGGCTGCGCGCCATCTCCACCGAAAATTCGGCGGCATTCAGCGCACCATCCGTTTCAAGGATTTTTGTCAGGTCGGCCGGCGTGAGCAGGCCTTGCGACACCGCCTCAAACGCGCTCTGGAACTCGGCAAAATTTTCCTCGCGCAGGCTGAGCCCCGCAGCCATCGCGTGACCGCCAAATTTCAGGATTAAATGTGGATGGCGCTTGGATACCAGATCCAGCGCGTCGCGCAGGTGCAGGCCGGAGATGCTGCGGCCCGAACCTTTTATCTCCCCGTTCTGCGCGCGCGCAAATGCAATCACCGGGCGGTGAAACCTGTCCTTCAGGCGCGAGGCTAAAATTCCGATCACACCCTGGTGCCAGCTTTCGTCAAACAACGCGAGGCTGTAGCCGTCGGTCGGGTCTATGTTCTCCAGCGCGACCAGCGCGGCCTGCTGCATGTCGGCCTCGATGCTGCGGCGCTCCTGGTTGAGCGAATCGAGCCTGGCGGCAATGTCGTCCGCCTCGGCAACATCGTCGGTGAGCAGGCATTGTATGCCGAGCCCCATGTCCTCCAGACGTCCCGCGGCATTCAGGCGCGGGCCGACGATAAAGCCCATCTCGTAGGCCGAGGCCTGTTCGGGCAGTTTGCGGGCTACCTGCAGTAATGCGGTGATGCCAGCACAGGCACGACCGGCGCGCATGCGCAGCAGGCCCTGCTGTACCAGGATGCGGTTGTTCTCGTCCAGCTTCACCACGTCGGCCACGGTGCCCAGCGCCACCAGATCAAGCAGGTTGCCGAGGTTGGGTTCAGGCTTGTCGGCAAAGGCGCCGCGCGTGCGCAGCTCCGCGCGCAGCGCCAGCAGCACATAAAACATCACCCCCACGCCGGCCAGATTCTTGCTCGGGAAGGTGCAGCCGGGCTGGTTTGGGTTGACGATGCACAGTGCATCCGGCAGGCTGTCACCGGGCAAGTGGTGGTCGGTGACCAGCACCTCGATGCCCAGTCTGCGCGCCTCGGCGACACCCTCCACGCTGGCGATGCCATTGTCCACGGTGACAATGATGTCGGGACCGGACAGCGCGGCCAGACGCACAATCTCGGGGGTCAGGCCATAGCCATACTCAAAGCGGTTGGGCACAATAAAATCCACCCGCGCGCCCAGCGCGCGCAAGCCGCGCAAGCCGACCGCACAGGCGGTTGCGCCATCGGCATCGTAATCGGCCACGATCAATAGCTTGCGATTTGCGGCGATGGTGTCGGCCAGCAGGCAGGCCATCTGCTGCGCATTTTTCAGCTGGGTGAACGGCAGTAGCCGGCTTAATCCCGTGTCCAGCTGGCTGCTGCTGGCGATGCCGCGTGCCGCATAAATGCGCGCCAGCAGTGCGGGCATGCCACCGGCAGTGAGCTGTTGGGTCGTGGCGGTCGCGTAGGGGCGTTGAACAATTTCGGTCATGCGGCAAGATGGCAGTTGTATAGGTAAATGAAGTTTAACAGAGTGTCCATCTATTGCTGATGGTGAAAGAGATTGTGGAGCGTAAGTTTAAAGACATCAAAGATATTGTGGAAAGATGAAGTAGCCCCTATAGTTGTGCAGGTGCCAGCATCACCGCTGCTTTTAATAAACGTAAACTGGAATCGCCAGAATGGGGATCTACAAATGAGCAAGAAAATCCCAAATCCTGCAGCCGATATTGAAGCTGAAGCTGATGTCGGGCAGGAACAGGTGCTTGCAGCGCCAGGTTCTGCTAAAAAAATCTTCCCGATTGTAGGCATAGGTGCTTCTGCCGGCGGCTTGAGTGCCTACAGCAAACTGCTTAAAGAATTGCCCATCGATACCGGCATGGGCTTTGTGCTGGTGCAGCACCTGGACCCCAAACATGCCAGCATGTTGCCTGAATTGCTGGGGCGCACCACGCTGATGCCGGTGATAGAGATCAAGGACGGCATGCATGTCGAGCCCAACAGCGTTTATGTGACGCCTCCCAACCACAGTCTCGCCATCCTGCACGGCATCCTGCACCTGATGCCGCGCCCCGATGCGCTGGGCAAACATTTGCCGATAGATGATCTTTTTCGCACCCTGGCGGACGACATGCAGAGCAATGCGATTGGCGTCGTTCTCTCTGGTACTGCATCGGACGGCACTTTCGGGCTGCGCGCGATCAAGGCGGAAGGCGGTATTACTTTCGCGCAGAGCGAGGCGTCGTGTGAATATGACGGTATGCCGCACAGCGCGATAGTGGCCGGCCATGTGGACTTTATCCTGACCCCGGAGGAGATTGCGCGTGAATTGTCGCGCATCGCCAAGCACCCCTATTTGCTGCAGGAACTGCGGTTGCCCATGGATGCGGAGGGGCCTCTGCCTGGAGACAGCCTGAACAAGATTTTTGTGCTGCTGCGCTCGCGCACCGGCAATGATTTTACCTATTACAAGCATGCGACTATCCGCCGCCGCATCAAACGGCGCATGGTGTTAAACCAGATAGAGAAGATGGAAGATTACGTCAAATATCTGCAGCAACAGCCTAAAGAGGTGGATGCATTATTTCAGGATATCCTGATCAATGTCACCAGCTTTTTCCGCGATCCGGAAACATTCGAGGGACTCAAGAACGAGGTGTTTCCGTCCCTGCTGCAGGGACGGGAAAATGATCAGCCGTTGCGCATCTGGATACCCGGCTGTTCTACCGGTGAGGAGGTCTACTCGATCGCAATCGCGCTGTTTGAGTTTCTGGGCGAGAGTATCAGCAGCGCACGCATACAGATTTTTGCGTCCGACATCGATAGCAAGGCGGTAGACCAGGCACGCGCCGGTTTCTATCCGGAAAGCATACGCGACGATGTGTCTGCCGGACGATTGCAGCGCTATTTCGTCAAGACTGGCGAGGGTTACCGGATCTGCAAGGCTGTCCGTGATATTTGTGTGTTCGCGGTGCAGAACGTGGTCAAGGATCCCCCGTTTTCCCGCATCGATCTGGTGAGTTGCCGCAATCTGATGATCTACCTTGGTGCGGTCCTGCAGGAGAAAGTGCTGCACACTTTTCACTATGCGTTGCGCCCCGGCGGCTATTTGATGCTGGGAACTTCGGAGACCGTAGGCAGTTACGCCGACCTGTTTGCGCTGGTGGATAAAAAAAACAAGATATATCTGAAAAAGTCTGTCGCGACGCGGATTGCCTATGACTTCAGCGCAACGCCAAGTATTTCCACCATGGCGGGGAATGAGCCCGTTGAAATGGTGCGCCAGCCATCTGCGCTCAGTCTGCAGCAGGAGGCGGAGAGCATGATACTGGCGAATTACGGCCCGCCGGGTGTGATCATCAATCAGGAAATGCAGATACTAAACTTTCGCGGACAGACCGGTCCTTATATCGAGCCTGCTGCGGGCAGCGCCAGCCTGAATCTGCTCAAAATGGCACGCCAGGATCTGGTGATGGCGCTGCGCTCGGTGGTGCACGAGGCCATCAGGGGACACCATGCGGCCCGCACAGACGGGGTGCGCATCCAGCAACAGGATGGCGCCTACCGGATGGTAAATTTGCAGGTCTTGCCCGTCGCGCTTGCAAGCCCGGCCGAGCCCTATTATCTGGTGCTGTTTGAAGCGGCGAGTGAGCTGGTGCTGCCGGAGAAAAAAACAGACAGGAAGGCAGAAAAATCAGGCAAGAGCAGTGCGGACAGTGCCGGTACAACTGACGCGACAGATCCGCGTGATCTGCGTGTCCGGGAACTGGAGCATGAGCTGCTCAGCAACCGCGAGTACATGCAGTCCATCATCGGGACGCAGGAGGCCAGCAACGAGGAGCTGCAATCCGCCAACGAGGAGATTCAATCCGCCAATGAGGAGCTGCAAAGCACCAATGAAGAACTGGAAACCGCCAAGGAAGAGTTGCAGTCGACCAACGAGGAGCTGGCAACGATCAACGAGGAATACGAGATACGCAACCAGGAGCTGATAACCGCGAACAACGACCTGAGCAATCTGCTGACCAGCGTGGAGCTTGCGATTGTTATCCTGCGCGAAGACATGAGCATACGGCGCTTCACTCCGGCAGCGAAGCAGCTGCTCAACCTGATCGATGCCGATGTGGGCAGACCGATCGGCAATATACGCCCCAATATAACGGTACCCGACCTCGAGCAGCGCGTGCTTCAGGTCACTTCCAGCATGGCGGCGCAGTCGCTGGAGTTGAAGGACAAAGACGGGCATTGGTTTGTGTTGCGCATACGCCCTTACAGGACGCTGGATAACCGCATTGAAGGCGTGGTGATGACATTTATCGATATCGACAGTGTCAAGGAAGCCGAAAATTTGCGCAGTGCGCTGCAGCTCGAGCGGCGTCTGGCTGCTGTGGTGCGTGACTCCAGCGATGCGGTCTCGGTGCAGAATTTCAGCGGACGCATCCTGGCCTGGAACCGGCGTGCTACAGAGATTTATGGCTACAGCGAGGAAGAGGCGTTGCAGCTGAATAGCCGTGATTTGATTGCCGCAAGATCTCTCGAGCAGATGAAGGGCCTGGTGCTGCAGTTGCAGCAGGGTAAAAAAGTACCTCCCTGCGTAAGCTGGCGCCGCAGCAAGGATGGGTGTGAGATCAAGGTCTGGCTGACTGTCTCGCTATTGTTCGACGAGGCGGGCCAGCCCGCTTCCATTGCTTACACCGAGCAAGACAACAAATGACTCATGATGAAATAAGCCGCAAACTGAACGACGAGCTGCAAAGCAATGCAGTGTTGCTGCACGAGCTGCAAGTGCACCAGATTGAACTTGAGATGCAGAATCGCCAGCTCAGGGAGGCGCAGCAGGAGCTGGAGGAGGCGCGCGACCGCTATGCCGACCTCTATGATTTCGCTCCTGTGGGTTATCTTACGCTGGATGAATCCGGGACTGTGCTGGAAATCAATCTGACCGGTGCCGGCATGCTGGGCAAGGAGCGTTTGAATATTGTGGGCCAGCCTTTTATAAGCAGCCTGACCCCTTCCAGTACCCAGCCTTTTCTCACGCATTTGCGGCAGATTTATTCCGTCCCCGGCAACAGCTTAATTGAAGTTCAAGTAAAGGTTAAAGAGGGCAAGCCGCGCATCGTCAGCCTGGAAAGTATAACAAAGGCAGCAGGTGGCAAACGAACTTGCCGCACGGTGATGCACGATATTACTGACCAGCGCAGGATGGGAGTCGCATTACAGGTAATACGCTCGGCGCAGGATGCATTGCTTAACGCTATCCCGGCACTGGTGTTTTATCTGGACAGCAATTTGCGCTATCTTAATATCAGCCAGGCGTTTGCGGATTTTGTAGGTTACTCACCCGAAAATATTGCGGGTAAAACGGTTTACGATCTGTTTCCACGGGATGTGGCTGAGGATTTCCAGCACATCTGCTCATCGGTGCTGCAGACGGGCATGGCGCTTTACGGTTTCGAAAATGCAGTGCCGGATGCGAGCGGAAATATCGTTTATCTGTCCACGGTGCTTACGCCTTATCGTGACTTTAAGGGCACGGCCATTGGTCTGGTAGGGGTGAGTATTGATATCAGCACGATCAAGAGTGCAGCGAATATCAACAGTGAGTTGCTGATACAGAACCGCAAGCTGACACGCAATCTGTTTGTGGTGCAGGAGGAAGAACGCCGCCATCTTGCGCGCGAGTTGCATGATGAACTGGGGCAATGGTTTGTTGCGATACAGGCGGAAGCTCAGGCCATCTGCAATATAGCCAAAAATGCACCTGAAATCCATGACAGCGCGCTTGCCATCAGTAAAAGTTCCGCTGCGGCGCATGGGGTAATACGCACTATGCTGCACCATTTGCGTCCCAGCTTGCTGGACGAATTGGGTTTGGCAGACAGTCTGCGAGAATTGAAGCGTCAGTGGAGTCACGGCCACCCTGATATTGTTTGTGAACTACACCTGGATGTTGATTTTGCCGGCTCGGGTGAAGAGCTCAATATAACGGTATATAGACTTGTGCAGGAATCGCTTAGCAATGTTGCCCGTCATGCCGATGCGCATCGTGTAGATGTGAGTTTGCAGCTTGAACCAGGCAGCCACAATGACGCTGGTTTTTTACTGCTGAAGGTGAGCGATGACGGCTCAGGATTTGATGCCAGGCAAGCCAGTGCCGGCATAGGGCTGCTGGGCATGCGCGAGAGAGTGATCGCAGCCGGCGGAGATTTTTTCATTGACAGTATGCCGGGCCTAGGCACGAAAATACTTGCAAGACTGCCCCTTACCCATATCAAGAGGAAGCAATGACAATTCAGCAGACGATTACGGTGATTCTGGTAGACGACCATCCCGTTGTACGGGATGGCTATCGTCGTCTGCTGGAGCAAATGCCAAATATTAAAATTGTGGCAGAGGCTGACAATGGTGAGGTCGGCTACGATTTATACCGCAAACTTTCGCCCGATGTATTGTTGCTTGATATAAACATGCCTGGTATTGGCGGCCTCGAAACAATCCGCCGCATCAAGGCTTATGATGAAAAAGCTCGCATCCTGGTATTCAGCATGCACAGCAATGAAATCATGATTCAACGGGCGCTGGAGGCGGGTGCTCTGGGTTACCTTACCAAGCAGGGCGGCATGGGGCAAATGGTGCAGGCGGTGCAACAGGTGGCGAAGGGGCGCATGTTTATTGATGCCGACCACGTCACCAGCCTGGCGCAGCATAAACTGTCCGATAACACGGCAGACCCGATACGCGTGCTATCCGCACGCGAGTTTCAGTTATTTAAATTGCTGGCTGAAGGACACTCGGTAGCCGATATTGCCGCCATGCTCTCCATAAGTGCGAAAACGGTCGGTGTACATCACACCAATATCATGAAAAAACTGAATCTGCACAACGCCAGCCAGCTGGTGCGCCTGGCTATCCTGTGCAATGTGATTGAACCCTGATTTATGCCAGCGCTTTGTTTCAATTTTTCTGAAACAGCAATTCCCCCTCCCCATTGAGCCCGGCAGGGCTCACATCTGAGCTTATCACATAATTAAATAGTGTTTTATATCCGGACAGCAACACGTCTGGCTTCCTGTCAGACCGCATGAGCCGTCCTTTTTCGATGCGTATTTCTAACTGGGCATGCACTCAAGCCATGGCCGTTATGTATACCAATATCACAAAATAAGCGGATGTTAAATTCAACAGTCAGCTTATTTGTTTAGCCTACCTTGATGGCGCATACGGCAGGATTAATCCCGGCGAGATTTCAGAATAAGGATTTTCCTTACCTGTAATTAGGCAATCTACTTATTCTTTTGTATGCGATGCAGTTCTAATATTCATCGCAGAATCCATTTTCGGATTGGGGCATTTTAATTTTTTTCAAGGAGATTTTTCATGAATATGCATGAAATCCGCGCCATCGCCAAAAGCCATAAAATTGAAGCAGCTGGCCTGTCAAAACTTGACATCGTTCACAAGCTGCAGAGGGAAGAAGGGAATTTTGATTGCTATGCCACTGCTCGCGATGGTGTGTGTGATCAGGTGGATTGCCTGTGGCGTGAGGATTGTTTTGTGGCTTCCAAAGTATAACGTCCAGCTGCAGAGAATAATATTGCATAACTTGGTCACTGCAATCCGGATTATGGAGGACGGGAATGAATAAATTGCTGCCGCTAATGTTGCTGGGGATGCTGTTAAGCCTCTCAGCCTGCGAAAAAAAAGAAGAAAGGATTTTGCCCAAGGTCGCGATCACGACACAGAATAATGTCGCAGATCAAGCCAGGATAGAACGTGAAGCGTTTGTCAGTAAGGCGCAGAATGAATTTGATGAGCTGGGTGTCAAGCTGGCCGAGATCAGGAAAAAAGCCGTGGATGCAAGCGGCAATGCCAGGGAAAAGCTCAATCGGCAGGTTTTGGCGCTGGAGCAAGAACAGAAGAGCGTTGAAGAAAAGCTAGCCAATATGAAGTCAGCAATCGGCGAAAGCTGGAGGGAGTTTAAGGATGGTGTCACTGCTTCCATCGAAAAGTTTAAGCAGTCTGTGAAAAGTGCAATGTAGCGTCAGCTGTCGTTCCGTAAATTGATATTTATAACCTATCAGGAGGCAATCATGGCAAATATTACCCGTTTTAATCCACTCAATGAAGTCAGCCGTTTCGACCCGTTTATGGACGTGAACGATTTTTTCAAAGGGTTTGGAATGCGTCCGATGATGCAAGACTTTGAGCGCGAACCCCAAATGAAGATGGATGTGTCTGAAGCCGAGGGGTCTTATATGGTCAAGGCTGAAATTCCGGGTGTGAAAAAAGAAGATATACACATTTCGGTTGATGGAAATATGGTTTCTATCAGTGCCGAAGTCAAGAAAGAAAAGGAAGAAAAAAAAGGTGAAAATATAATACGAAGTGAGCGTTATTTTGGCAAGGTTTCACGCAGCTTTACGCTCGCCAATGAGGTTGATTTAGAAAAGGTTCAGGCAAAATACACTGATGGTGTGCTGGAAGTATCGATGCCAAAAAAATCGAACGGCAACAAGAAATCGATCACTGTTTCATGAGAACAGATGCCTGGCCGCGATCGTGGACAGGCTATCCGGCTGTATTTATTTTACACATGGAGGCTGCTATGGACTGGAAACTGGAACAGCAGAGACAGGAAAAAAAACAGGCCGTTGGAAAAAAAGAATCTGTCCGGAGACTTGGTATCATGGCTGAGATGGAGCGAGATTTTACGCAGATTTTTGGCGGGGCAGGAAATGCTGTTTTTATTAATCGCTGCAGGCAAGCAGGGGATCCTGTGAGAAGGGCTGAGTCATCCTCCAGGCAATGTAAAGAAGCAAAGGCTGATTAAACGAGGCGACTCCAGCTTCATTAACAGATATTGCTGTCGTTTTAATTTGGATTGTGACTTGACCTGCTTAAGGCTGAAAGGTGAGTGCAATGCGCGCATTGAGTCGGGCTGTATGGTTAACGCTCTTAATGGCAATTGTTGTATTAAGTTCTGTGCAATGCAGCCAGCCATCGGATGCCGGGGATGGTGTCAGGCCTGGCGCAGCCGCTAATGCAACTGCCAGCAGCGTTCAGCCGCTGGTCACCTTGCCCAGCTTTACCGCCCTGGTTAAACGCGAAGGGCCTGCCGTTGTTAATATCAGCATTACCCAGAAAGTAAGCGTTGATACTTTTGCATTTCCCGGGTTTCCCGGGATTCAGCCCGACGATCCTTTTTTTGATTTTTTTCGCCGCTTTAATCCCGGCGAGAAATTGCCGCGCGAATATCAAACCCAATCACTGGGTTCTGGTTTTATCATTAGTCAGGATGGCTACATAATGAGCAACGCTCATGTTGTCGCTAATGCGGATGAGGTTGTTGTGCGTTTAACCGACAAACGCGAGTTTAAAGCCAAGGTTATTGGTATTGACCAGCGCAGCGATATCGCATTGCTGAAGATTTCTGCTTCCGGTCTTCCCGTCGTCAATATCGGCAGCTCATCCAGGCTGGAAGTGGGTGAATGGGTCGTAGCAATTGGCTCGCCGTTTGGCTTTACCAACTCTGTTTCGCAGGGCATTGTCAGTGCCAAGGAGCGCAGTCTGCCTGGCGGTGATGTCGTACCTTTTATTCAAACCGATGTTCCTATTAATCCGGGAAACTCCGGAGGGCCGCTGTTTAATTTGAATGGCGAAGTCGTCGGGATTAATTCGCAGATTTATAGCCGCAGTGGCGGCTATATGGGCTTGTCATTTGCCATTCCAATTGATATGGCAATGAAAATCAAGGACGATTTGCTGAAACATGGCTCGGTTAAGCGTGGCTGGCTAGGCGTCAGAATTCAGGATGTAAGTGCTGAGCATGCACTATCGTTTGATCTTGCTAAACCATCGGGTGTGCTTATCGCCTCAGTAGAAAAGGGTGGGCCGGCGGAACGAGCCGGCATGCAGATAGGCGACATTATTTTGAAATTCAATGGCAAGGAAATGGCCAGTGCCTCCGAACTTGTCAGGGCCGTGTCTGATTCTGCTCCGGGTGCCAGGGTAAAACTTCAACTTTGGCGCGAAGGCGCAAACAAAGAGCTGTCAGTTGTGCTGGGTGATGCGGCGGCTGATGAGGTTTCTCACCAGCCGGCTGGCAAAGTACCCAACAAATCTCTTGAACCTGAGCAGCTGGGTATGACCTTGCGTGAGTTGAACCGCGATGAGCAGAGAATGTTAAAAACTGAAGCTGTAATAATTGTCGAGTCAGTTAATGGCTTGGCGGCCAAATCTGGAATTCAGGCCGGAGATTTGATCGTGGCGATTAACAGCAAGCGCGTTGCCTCGATTAAACAGTTGCGCGAGTTACTTGATCGCGCCGGCAAGCGCGCTGCAGTGCTGGTCCAGCGCGAAGGCAATATGATGTTTATTCCATTGCGATTTAATTAAATGATGAATCTGAGTGATTGGTTTACTAGAGGAGAAATATCATGAGCGGAAAAAATCAGCAACCCGGCTTTCACCCTATTCGGCACGATCGTCTGTTGCAGGAGCAGGAGCACGATGCTTACAAGGCCAAGGGAAAGCTGCCTGAGCCCAGTCTGTGCCCGCATTGCGGGGCAGTTTTCCATAAGGGGCGATGGCAATGGCTCAAGGCTCCTGCCGGTGCGCATGCGGCAACTTGTCCGGCATGCCACCGCATACAGGATCATTATCCGGCTGGCTTTGTGACTTTGAAAGGTGGTTTTCTGCACGATCATCACGATGAAATTATCAATCTCGTGCATAACGAGGAAAAGCGCGAGCGGACTGACCACCCGTTGAAGCGCATTATGGCTGTCGAGGAGACGGGTGATGAAATTCTGGTGACTACCACGGACATTCACCTTGCCCGCAGCATAGGCGATGCCTTGCATCATGCTTATCAGGGAAGCCTGGAGTACCACTACAACCCGGACCAGAACTTGCTGCGTGTTGAATGGGTTCATTGATTCGACGTTTGATGAAGAAGTGTTCAGCAAGTTTCCGGTGTTTCCTCATGTTGGAGAGTTGCGAGTGGCGCACCGGCTGGCGGAAGCCCGGAGCTGTGTGGCTGTGCTGGCTAAGAATTTTAGCGATGCATCTGAAAGGAGTATTGGAATGAGTCCTGACCGAAAAAATCAATCAAAAAAGAGCAGTCCACTGCCTTTACCTTTAAGCAATACACGGCTATCCCCTGCGGAAACTGCTCACTCTGATGACGTTGAAAATGTTCTGGAGCATGTGTCTTCACCCTATCGCTGGGAGTTGCTCGAAATTCCTCCGGTTCAGCCAAACATACCATTGCCGAAGAAATCTATTCATCACAAGTAGAGTTCTACATGATGAATATTCCTGTTGATGTGGGGTATACCATGAGTGAATATGATCATTACAGCGATGAAAAATTGCTTAAGGATATCGAGGTACTGAAAGCAAAAGTCGAGGTGGCGGGTGAAACTGTTTTTATGCGCATGTTGCATGAATTGCAGGTTTATCAGATGGAGCTTGCATTGCAGAACCGTGAGCTGCGGGAAGCACAGCTGGAATTGGCGGCAACGCGCGGCCGCTACGAAGATCTTTATGATTTTGATCCGCTTGCTTATTTCACCTTTGATTCACATGGTTCGATGCTTGAGCTGAATTTGGCCGGTGCCGCATTGCTTGGGAAGGACAGGCTAGGCTTGCTGGGTACGTCTTTTGTTAATTTTATAGCGCGGCATGAGCGCAGTAATTTTCTGGGTTATGTTCGGGGTTGCATATCAGGTGAAGGTAAGTCCAGCATAGAATTTGAACTTGATTTGCCGGATGGAAAGTCAATAAAGGTGCAGACAGCCAGAGTAGATGCGCAAAATTTTAATGGAAATA
>Ga0315270_10000869_pt1 | contig 16318 bp, 14 predicted proteins | sample C1_bottom_MG_FD_204932 | JGI IMG/M metagenome (GOLD analysis project Ga0315270, IMG submission 204932) | Sediment microbial communities from Yellowstone Lake, YNP, Wyoming, USA - C1_bottom | ecosystem: Environmental > Aquatic > Freshwater > Lake > Sediment | place: USA: Wyoming | collected...
GGCAGGGTCTGTCATTCGGGGCTGGGTAATGCCTTGACCTTTTCCCTGCTATGGCGTTTTGAATGTGGGCTCGCAGGATTGTCGGGTTTGAGCCTGGCGACGGGCGTCGCACTAATGCGTGCATTGCACGGTTTGGGCATAAGCGGTGCCCGGCTGAAGTGGCCGAACGATGTGCTGGGGGCAGTCGGTAAAATTGCCGGCATCCTGATTGAAGCGCAGGGCGATATGTTGGGCCCCAGTGCAGTGGTCATCGGTATAGGTATTAATCTCGCCTTGCCGCCAGAAATTTTGCGGCGTATAGACCAGCCGGTCAGCGATTTGTCGCAGCTGACAAGCGTATTGCCGGAGCGAAATTTATTGCTGGCAACGGTGTTGAGTGAATTGGCGAGCGTGTTGCACGAATTTTCGGCAACAGGCTTTGCCGGATTACGTGCAGAGTGGGAAGGCTACCATTTTTATCAGCATCAGGCGGTGCAATTATTGTTGCCGGATGGGAAGGTGATCCAGGGCGTTGTGCGAGGCGTGAATCCGGATGGCGCTCTGGCAGTAGAAATACAATCTGCAGAAAGCGGTAAGTCAGAGATGCGTAATTTTCATGCCGGCGAAATCAGTCTGAGGAGCGTTTCCCATGCTGCTGTTTGATGCAGGAAATAGCCGCTGCAAATGGGCGTGGATCATTAACGGCATATGGCTGCGGCAGGGCGTGCTACATAATTCCGATACGGCGGCGTGGCAGGTATTGAAGGTCTCTTTTTCACAGTTTGCCGCGCCGCAGAAAATTTTAGCTTCCAATGTGGCGGGGGCGGAGATAGCGCAATATTTGCGGGAACTGTGCGCAGTATGGTCATGCCCTGTGGAGTTTATCACGGCTCAGGCTGAGCAGTGCGGTGTACGCAATCGCTATGAGCAACCCTCGCAGTTGGGCTGCGACCGTTGGGCTGCATTGCTTGCAGCATGGCATCGCGAGCTGCAGGCTTGTCTGGTGGTGAATTGCGGTACAGCGACTACCGTGGATGCCCTGTCTGCCTCAGGAGAATTTTTGGGTGGACTGATTTTGCCGGGTATAGAACTCATGCAGCGCAGCCTGCAAATTAATACGTCCCAGCTTGGCGATGAATTCTCAAGAAACAATGGTAAGGTCACCGATTTCCCCAGTAACACCGCTGATGCAATTGTGAGTGGCGCCATGCGTGCCTGCATCGGGGCGATTCAGCAGCAATACAAATTGCTTGCAGTAAATGGGGCGCGCTGTATTTTAAGCGGTGGTGCGGCTGAAAGTATCTTGCCTTACCTTGGTTTGCCAACGGAACTCGTGGATAATCTCGTGTTGCAGGGCGTACAAATTATTGGGCAAAATTGTTCTGTGATCACAGATAAAGAAATGGTGTCGAGATGAAGTTGTTATTTGGATTATTACTTTTGTTGAGTCTCGGACTTTTCGCATATATGCAGTGGGGCGGCGCACTCACAGGCGGCGCAAAAAATGGACAGACGCTGGCAGAGCTGAACCCTGAAAAGATCAGGCTGCTGGATATGCCGGTGGACAAAATATTATCAGCCTCGGCCGTTGCAACGGTACAGCAAAATGTGCCTGCCTCTGCTCCTCTGTCTGCTTCAGCGGCTGTAGCCGCGCCCAATATTTCGGCTCCCGCTATTCCGTTATCGGCGCCTATAGCGTCGCCAGCGTTGCCTGTACCTGCTGTCGCTCCCGTCCCTTCACCAGCGCCTATCCCGGCACCCTCACAAGCCACGGCAAATGTGTGGAAATCAGTAGTAAGAACCTGCATGGAATGGGGGGAATTTTCCGGTGCTGATTTGGCGTATGCAACAAAGGAATTGGCCGTGTTGAAACTGGGCGATCGCTTATCACAACGTACGATAGAGTATGCCAGCGGATATTGGGTCTATATCCCGCCGCTGCATAGTCAGCCGGCATTGAATAAAAAAATTGAGCAAATCAAGGCGATGGGATTACAGGACTTTTATGTGGTGAAGGAGCCGAAAAAATGGAACCGGTCAATTTCACTTGGTGTATTTAAAACCCAGGAAGCCGCTAAAAATTTCCAGATAAAGTTGAAGAAAAAAGGCTTGAGTTCGGCCAGGGTGGGAGAACGCAAGCACAAGCTGAAATTCATTGTCTTTACATTTAAGGGTGTCGATGCTGAGGAACGCAGTAAACTGATTAAACTGCAAAAAGATATCGCGAACAGTGAGTTGAAGGCTGTGGCATGCAAATAATTCGCATGAACAAGTTTGCTGTTATTGGCGTATGGCGATTGACAGGCATAGCGTAAATCAGGAGAATGCTGCCTCCTTCAGGTGCGGATCAATTCGCCGTATGCCAGGGGAAGTAGAAAGAGTATGAATTTTGGGTGATATAGCTCAGCTGGTTAGAGCGCAGCACTCATAACGCTGAGGTCGGTGGTTCAATTCCACCTATCACCACCAATACAAATGGTTAGCCTGGTGGCTAGCCATTTTTTTTGCAGTCACAAATGCCCCCGTCCCGTACCGATACAAAGACTGCCTGTACAGGACTCTCATAAGGTTGCCATGAGTCACCCGCATAAACTTTCGCTTTCTGTGCAATATGCCAGCCTGGCCACGGGGCTGCCAACCCGGCAGCAATTTCGCCGTTGGGTACAGGCAGCCCTGCGGCAGGATTTGCAGTGTACTTTGCGCGTTGTCGATGAGAGCGAGGGACGCGCGCTGAACCGTGATTTTCGTGGCAAGGACTATGCGACCAATGTGCTGACCTTTGTCTATGACGACACCGATCCCCTGTCCGGTGATATCGTGTTTTGCGCACAGGTGGTGAAGCGGGAGGCTGCCGGGCAGGGCAAGCAGCTGCTGGCCCACTATGCGCATATGGCGGTGCACGGCGTGCTGCATTTGCAGGGATATGACCATGAAACCGAGGCTGATGCAATCGAGATGGAGGCGCTGGAAACTGCGCTTATGGGCAAATTAGGGTATCCTGCACCCTACGAAGTAACTACATAACGTTGAGATGGACGCCCCAGAAAGTAACAAACCCGGCTTGTTAGAGCGACTTTCCGCGCTGCTGTTGCGTGAGCCCGAGGATCGCGAACAACTCATCACCCTGTTGCATTCAGCCTACGAACGCAACTTGCTTGATGCCGAAGCCCTGGCCATGATGGAGGGGGTGATTCAGGTATCCGAACGGTCGGTTGGCGAAATTATGCTGCCCCGCGCGCAAATGGATGTCATCGACATCAGCGAGCCACCGGAACAGTTTATTCCCTTTGTCATCGAAGCCTCGCACTCGCGTTTCCCCGTCATCGACGGCAACAAAGACAATATTATCGGCATACTGCTGGCCAAGGATCTGCTGCGTTATTACGCCGGAGAGGAATTCGAGGTACGTGATATGTTGCGCCCGGCGGTGTTTGTGCCTGAGTCCAAGCGACTTAACGTGCTGCTGCGCGACTTCCGCAGCAACCGCAACCATATCGCGCTGGTGGTGGATGAATACGGCGGCGTGTGCGGTATGGTGACGATAGAGGATGTGCTGGAACAGATCGTCGGTGAGATTGAAGACGAATATGATTTCGACGAGGATGAGGACAATATCATTTCAGTTGGAAAAAGCAGCTGGCGCATAAAGGCGGCGACAGAGATTGCCGATTTCAACACTGCTCTGGACAGCGATTTCAGCGATGAGGAGTGCGATACCGTGGGCGGACTGGTGCTCAAGGCTGCCGGTCAGCTGCCCAAACGGGGAGAGCGTATCGTAATTGATGGCATGATTTTCACCGTACTGAGGGTGGATAGCAGACGGTTGTATTCGCTGCTGGTGGAGCGCAAGCCAGAGGAAACTGATTTTAAGGAATAGAGCCTGGTCGCAGGATACGTCATGCGCGCCTTGCAGACGGGTTAAAAATTTTCGTCCTCGCGCAGATAGCGCCACTGCCCGACGGGTAGATCTCCCAGCTTGATCCTGCCTATCCGTACACGTTTCAAACCCGTCACTTTCAGCCCAACCAGTTCGCACATGCGGCGTATCTGGCGTTTCTTGCCTTCACGCAAAATAAACCTCAACTGGTCCTCGTTTTGCCATGACACCTTGGCAGGCTTCAGCTTCTGTCCATCCAGTGACAAACCGTGACAGAGCATATTGATACCGTTGCCAACCATATTGCCGGTTACGCGTACCAAATACTCCTTGTCGATTTCGGAGTTCTCCCCAACCAGTTGCTTGGCCACGCGTCCATCCTGGGTGAACACCAGCAAGCCCTGCGAATCAATATCCAGGCGCCCGGCAGGGGCGATGCCTTTTAAGTGTCCGGGGTGAAAGCGCAGCGGAGTTTTGTCAGCTGCCCAGCGCGAGGCTGCATTTACCAGAGCAATGGCTGGTTGGTAGCCGTCCTCGGCCTGACCGGAAACATAGGCAATCGGCTTGTTGAGCAATATCGTAACCTGGGTTTGCTGCTGCTCTTGCGCGGCGCGATTGAGGGTGATTTTTTGTGTAGGATAAAATTTGCTGCCCAGTTCATTCACCGGCTGCCCATCCACCAGCACCCAGCCGCGTTCAATATATACATCGGCTTCGCGACGCGAGCAAAAACCCTGTTCTGACATGAGTTTGGAGAGACGAATTTTTTCCATGATTTAGATTTGATATGCGGTTGTGAATAAAGATGCAATGTTATCGGGAGCGCGGACGTCCCCGTCCGCATGCGGACGAGGACGTCCGCGCTCCAATAATGGTTTAGCCGAGCGCCGGAAACAGGCCGCGCATACCGCCAGCAATGAATTCTACGGCAATTGCAGCCAGTATGAGTCCCATTAAGCGGGTAAATATGTCGATACCCAGAGTACCCAATCGCCGTTCTGCCCAGGGTGCGGCCAAGAAGGTCAGCCAGACACTGAGACTGAGTAAAATAATAATCAGGCTCATGCTCAGGTAATGCGCAATTTCATTTGCCTTATGCGCATCCAGAATGACTGTACTGATAGCCCCCGGCCCGGCCAGTAAAGGTGTGGATAAAGGCACGATGGCGAGCACTGATCCCGAGTCGTCTGCAGAGAGCCCGTGGGTATCCGGAGTCAATTGCTGGATATTGCCATTCAGCATTTTAAAGGCCATCACTATGAGTAAAATACCACCCGCCAAACCCAAAGAATGAATACTGATGCCAAAGAATGTCAGCACGGGCTGGCCGACCAGCAGCGCTGCCAGCAAAATGAGAAACACCGTTAACGATGCCAGCCGGGCTGTGCGATTGCGCTGGGCTACCGGCATGCCTGCCGTAAACAGAATGATGACAGGAATAATTCCGATCGGATCCAGAATAGCGAACAGACTGATAAATATTTTGGTGTATTCGGTAAATTCGAGCATGGTGTGCGGCCGGTATATTGCGGGTAAGGGTTGCTTTACGGAGAGGATTCAATAAATTTGAAACAAGGAAATTAGGCTATTTCCTGGAACCGGCAGCGACACGACCATTGCATTATTTTGCTGGTTTATTGTCGAAGAAAGATAGTTTTACAGAATCCTGGCAGATGTTATTCGGCCGACCAAGCAGGTAGCCCTGCCTACGGGTAAAACCGAGCTGTGCGATTTTTTCCAGAATTTCCTCTGTCTCTACCCCTTCTGCAACCAGATCGTATCCTGCTTTAATAACCATGGTAGCAAGACTCTCCATGATGATACTTTGTCGGCCGCCTTCGAGTAACTGGCGGATCAGGGAAATGTCAAACTTGACGCAGTCCACCGGCATATTGGAAAGATAGCTCAGGGATGAGTAGCCACTGCCGAAATCGTCGAGTGCAATGAGGAAGCCCTGCTGGCGAAATTGATTGAGGATGTTTGAGGCTAAATGCAATTGGGTTATCAGCGCCGTTTCTGTCACTTCGATGATCAGTTTGTACTGTTTGAGATACACCGCAAGTGCATTGATTTTTTCCTGCACCAGAGGAACAATCAGGCCGTGTCCGGAAACGTTGACGGTAATGCCAGTGCCGGCTGGAATTTTCCCCGCCTTGAGATCCTTTGCGATACGACCTAGGATCACCACGTCAAACTCTGCCTCAAGACGGCGCTCTGCAATGAGCGGGAAAATGGTGGAGGGCATAATCAAGCTGTCTTTATTACGAATACGCAACAGTGACTCATAATAATCAATCTTGCCGGTGCTCAGGTTGACTATGGGCTGGTAGTGCATTTCAATCGACTCGTCGCTCTCCATTGCCTCAAATACCAGGCTGTTGATGCTGTTGGAAAAAAGCAAGTTGGTATTTGCCAGCATGCTGCGGTCAAAAACGGCTATTTTACTTTTGCCGGGACGTTTGGCGTGGTACATCGCCACATCAGCCTGCTTCGGCAGGCCGCTCAGCAGGTCGGCATCGGTGCCGGAAGCATAGGCCATGCCGGCGCTAAGGCGAACGGGTTCCTTGATGCCAAGGCTGGAAAAATCATACAGGTTCACCGCTTCAAGGCAACGCTCTGCGGTTTGCAAGGCAAGCGCGGCATCGACGTCAAGAAACAGTGTGGCAAACTCGTCTCCCCCCAGGCGGTAGAGCCTGTCACCGTGGCGTAAAGTAGTCTGAAGTGTGTGAGTGATAGCCAGCAGGACAAGGTCGCCGGTTGGATGACCGTAAGTATCATTGATGGCTTTGAAATGATCGCAGTCAAATAAAATCAGTGCCACGCCGATACGATGCCCCGATGAAACCGCCAACATATGCTTCCAGTCTTCTTCGAAGCCGCGCCGGTTATAAATTCCGGTAAGGGGATCATGGTGCGCGAGTTGCCACAGTTCATCGTTCTTTTCGCTCAGGCTATGGTGCATTTCTTCCAGCTTGCTTTGGTAGTCATTCAGAGAAATTCTTACTTTCTCCAGCTCGGCTATAGGCAAGCTGCGCGTGTAGTTTTCCGCCAGCAGTCCGCCCTTACCTTTGCGCAATGTGTCGATATGCAAAGACAGGCGGTGCAACGGTGCGGATAAAACTGAAGAAAGCAGCAGATAAAACACGAAATACAAAATGATCATTGTAAAAAGGGCTTGTCGCTGAAATCGTTCTATAGACGCGGTCAATGCCATGTTTTCCGTGTTGGGTATCAGCGTGAATTCCATGTGGCTAAATATCTGGTCGAGAGGTATGCGTTCCCCTTCTTTAATTTTGAGCTCCAATGTCTGTATATTAAGATAGCTGTAACGCTGTTCATTTCTGAGTGCATCGATAATGTCGACTTTAAATCCCGCGTATCCCTGAACGGAATTGGGAGTGCCGCTGGATGCAGGAATGGGGTAGAAAATATAAATAAAATCCCGCCCCGCCTGGCGCGTGACAAAATTGCCAAGATCAAACTTCGACAGGTGGGTGGGCATGTCGCCGGAAGTGCGTTCCGCCAGGGAGTTACCCTGTTTGTTATAAAGCTCAACTGCTTTGATATGGTTGGGCAGGCTCCCCCCGCCGAAAATGCGGTTGTCGCGCCAATAGTGGTAGTAGACCGGGTCAAAAAATTGCTGCCGCGTTTCGTCCTGGTTTACAATAAATTGTGCTTTACTCAATACCTCCGCTGTTACGTGGCTTATTACGTAGTTCAACTCTGCAAGTGCGGATTGATTGTTGTGATTGGAGGCATCCTGGCGAATAGTGTTCAGTTTATATTGCATGCCCCACCCGAGCAGACCGAATATAAGCGACATCAGGCTGATGAAACTCAGTGCGTAAAATTTGATCGTGAATGGCCAGAGATTTTTTATTCTGTCATATAGGCTGATCATGGTTGTCGGGTGCTGGAAATTATTGGACGTTGATATTTTTTATAATGTTTTCGACTGCTTCGGTCAATTCAAACTCGGCCGAGTCGGCAAAAAAATGGTTAGCCTGGTCGATCGTGGTTATGCGTGTGGGTGACTTAATCGCTTTGAGTTGCGCCAACCAGGCCGGAGGCAAGATGGTATCGGCCGAGCCTAAAATAATTTCAAGGGGAACAGGTGATTGTTTCATCAATCCTGCAACTATGCTTTCATCGTATTGGGTGTAGGAATAATAGTTATTTGGCGTGGAAAAATAATTATTTTTGCAGTATCCCAACGTAAATGCGCCAAGTTTTTGGCTGTTTGCATGTTGATTCTTATTCAACCCGGCACGAATACTCTTGCGTTCGGCGAGATCGAAAAATTGAGGATTCGGGCTGATCAGAATTATTTTCTTTACGGCCGGGTGAGCCCCCTGTGCGTTATAAATAAGCAAACCTACATTTCCGGTACTGCTAAAGCCTGCTGGGACAATGGTTTTAAATCCTTTGTTGCCCAGCCAATTCATCCAGTAAGCAATTTCCGCAACTTCCTCTTTGTAGGTATGGGTGTGCACCGCCTCGCAAGCCATGCTCTGTTTACGCTTATTGACGCCTAATGATATGGTGGGCCGCAGAACGGTATAGCCCTTGGCAGCGAGATTGCTGCCAAGGGAACTCATGGGTTCAGACTGGTAAGTCTGCTGGAAGCCATGCAACAATAAAATGGCAGGCATGGCAGGGAGTCCGCCATGGTAGTCGGCGAATACGGTAATGCCTGAGGGGAGTTTAACTTCAAGCGATTCAGCAAAGGCGGGGAGCGAGGGCAATAAAATAAAGAGCAATGCGGCAATGGCAGGCAGGCACTTTAACAAATATTCTGCCAGTTTGTGGAATGCCATCTTCATGGGTTGCATAGCTTGAATGAATGCAGATATTATACCTTGCCTAGTGTACTCCAGAAGCCAGGTGGAAGCAGGCGATTTCAACGCTTGCCCCGTTGTTGCTGGACAGTACAGTTTAAACAGTCAGCCGCCGGTAAATGCTTGCCACTTTCAGTGGCAGCTTGCCCACTTCGTCGATCACCACGTAATTTGCCGCGCCATACATGTGTGGCAGGTAGTCACGGCCCTGGGTATCGATGGTGATGCAGAAGGGATGGATGCCGCTGCGTTTGGCTTCTACCAGCGCTTTGCGGGTGTCTTCTATGCCGTACTTGCCGCGATAGCCGTCATTGTAATCATCCGGCTTGCCATCCGACAGGGTGATCAGTATTTTCGTGCGCGCATCCATTTTATTCAGCAGACTGCTCAGGTGGCGGATGGCGAAGCCCATGCGCGTGTAGTCTTGCGCGCGTATGCCACTGATGCGTGCCTTGACCAGGTCATTGTAGGGTTCGTCAAATTGCTTGATGCGATAGAGTTCGCAGCGCTTGCGTGTGGTGCCGGAAAAGCCATAGATCGCATACCTGTCCCCCAGTGTTTCCAGCACCTCGCACAGCAGCACCAGCGATTCGCGCTCGGCATCGTTAATCCAGCCATTGGTCGAGCCGCTCATGTCGACCATAAACATCACCGCAATATTGCGCTCGTTGCGGTGCATGCGGGTAAACAGGCGGTCGCTCATTTCACTGCCATCGAGGGTGTCGGCCAGCGCTTCTACCAGCGCGTCTATGTCCACATCGTCGCCAGAGATTTCACGCTTGATCATGCGATTCTCATCGCGCATCGCTTCAAACGTTTTTTTCAGGTGTTTGATCAGTCCGCTGTATTTTTGCAGGGTATGAAAAGCAAAATTATCATTAACGGGAGGCACGTCTTTTTCGCGCATCACGCACCAGTTTTTGCGATACAAACGGCGTCCGAAATCCCATTCGTCATAAAAAGTTGCGCCTTCCTCATGATAAGTTCCCTGCCATACGGCATCGCTGTCCTGGGCCTTATCCTCGTACAGTGAGGGATCGTATTCTCCCGGCCCGGCGGCCACCAGATACTCGTCGGGAATTTCGCCGAGGTCGAGAAAAATAGAGGTGAGCAGCTGATTGATCCCGGCGGGCGGCGCGATGGGAATATCGTCCAGGGTGATGTCCATTTGCGGCAGCTCATTGCCCTCGCTCTCGGCGGATTGCCTGACATCAAATTGCGCTGCGGGACTGCGTGGATCAACGTCCTGTTTTTCCAGCTCCATGGCAAGCTTGACCCTGAGCATGATTTTTTCACGCTCGATGCGTGCCGCAGCACAGACTGCCACCTCATCCAGGCGCAGCTCGCCCTGGTAGCACGGGGCAGCGGGAACCGCGCCCAGGTAAGCCTGTGCCAGCAGGTTCAGGCTGTCCAGCACGCTGGCACCGGGCTGTGCCAGGATGGCAGCAAGTTTGGACCAGTTTGCCGGCATCAGCCATCCTGACACATTTTTGAGGCGCAGCATTTCGCGGTAGAGGCCGGGCAATTCGCGGCCGATGCAGGCCTCAAGTCTGAGCGTCTCGAGGGCGTGAAATATTTTTAATGCCTTGTCGCTGTCCGCATAGCCACTCAGCGTGCCTGTCAGATCGGCACGAAAAGTGCCAAAGCGGGTCTGCGCCCACAGCAGGGCAACCATCGCTTTGCACAGCACAAAATTATCCGCGGCTGTCTGCATGGTAGCAACGACGGCGGGCAGGTATATCGTGGCGCTGTCGGTATAACTTGCTTCTCCCTGTTCCAGCTTGAGGTAGCGCCCGGAAAGGCCGCGGACAAAAGTGAGCAGTATGGTGCTCACTTCTTCAAAAATTGCACCTGCAGCATGCTCATGGCTAAGCTGGGCAAAATTTCCCACGTTGTTCACGATCTGAAATGCGGCACGCGCCCCCCCCTGATCATGCGCATCCATGGTGTGCAGTGCCCAGGCGTCTATCATGCGCCTGTCGCTATGGCCCAGACTGGCCATGTGCTGGAACTGCGGCAATGCACGGATGGCAAACTGGTGTGCCAGATGGGTATTGGTGGTGGCAATCCGATTTATCCAGCCCAGTAATAAATCCTGATCCTCACGCGGCAACGCCGCGATCAGCGCAGCCAGATCGTCCACGTGTTTGAGCGAAAATTCAACTTCCAGCCACTGCTCAAGTGCCTGCTCGATATACTCGGCAGAGAGGGGTGTTCTGGGGGAGGTCGTGCTTAATTCTGACATTATTTAACTCAATTAATCCATGCTGTCAGGTAGGGTGCGTTCCACGCACCATGGTGCGCATGCCGCACCCTGCGATCTGTCAGCTTGCTCACCGATTCTACGGATAGTCGAAGATTTGAGTAATACATATGAGTAAGCAGGTTTAAAAAAGCGAAGTGGAAAGTTCGCGTATCGCTGCCAGCATTTCCGCGTCATCGGTAATCGCCTGTGCGATCGCACTGCGGCAGGCAATGACCGGATCGACACCCGATGCGATCAATTTCCCCGCATGTACCAGCAAGCGGGTACTGGCGCCTTCCTCCAGGCCGTTGCCTTTGAGATTGCGTGTCATGTGTGCGAACTTGACCAGTTTTTCGGCAACTGCTGTGCTTACGCCTGATTCCTTGACCACGATTTTCCGTTCCAGTTCGACGTCGGGATAATCGAACTCCAGTGCGACAAAACGCTGCCGCGTGCTTTGCTTGAGATCCTTTAGCACGCTCTGGTAGCCGGGGTTATAGGAGATGGCCAGGCAAAAATCATCATTGGCCTGCAGCAGGGTGCCGAGCTTTTCCATCGGCAGCACGCGTCTATCGTCGGCCAGGGGATGTATCACCACCATCGCATCCTTGCGCGCCTCGACAATTTCATCCAGATAGCAGATCGCACCCGCGCGGACCGAGCGGGCAAGGGGGCCATCCACCCATACTGTTTCCCCGCCTTTGATCAGAAAGCGCCCAACAAGATCCGAGGCGGTGAGGTCATCGTGGCAGGAAACAGTGATCAAAGGGCGCTTCAAACGCCACGCCATATACTCCATAAAACGCGTCTTGCCGCAGCCGGTTGGCCCCTTGAGCAGCACCGGCAGCCTGTTTTGGTAAGCGGCCTCAAAAATGGCGACCTCGTCGCCTGTTGTTTCATAGTAGGGTTCGGTCTCGACAAAGTATTCTTCAGGGACTAGTGCGCGTGCTTGCATGGATAATCTCAAATGTGAAAGGTGGCTGAGGCGAATAAAAATGACCCCTGCCATTTTTGGGCAATTTGCTGGTGCGGTCAACTGAATAAAGCAAAGTGCCAAATCCCCCCTAACCCCCCTTTTGCAAAGTGGGGAATACAGTTTGATGTATAAAAGCAATGGCGTGACATCATTCTTTTGCTCCCCACTTTGCAAAAGGGGGGTTAGGGGGGATTTGCTTTTGTTGGGTGTTACATTCAATAAAAGCCGGCAATTTTCGCTATACTCCTGCTGTTAAAATATTTCAGAAGGAAATTTTCAATTGGAAACCAAGCAGGCAAAAGATATGCTGGAAGCCCTTGCGCTTACCGCCAATGCCGGTGCCTACACCTCGCACATGGATTTGATCTCAAAAGAAGTAAGCGTGTACGGCGTACCCGGTTTTGAGGTGATAGGCTATGAGGACTGGGCGCGACAGTGCGAACATGAATTTGATGCGGGCTTGCTCAAGCGGGTGAGTTACGAGGGCTTGCGCATGGTGACAGTGACACCGGGCAATGTACTGTTCAAGACCACGGAAACTGTCGAAGGCACGGATGGTACGGTCAATCGCCAGGGCCTGGAAATACTCATACGCAAAGAGGAGGACGGCAAATGGCGTGTGTTGCAAGAACGCATCTTGGCGGAAGATGAAATGGACTTTGATAGCCGCAAGGCACACTGAGGCTGGCAAAATTATGAACCACAATTTTTCCGGCCAGCTTTTATTTTCGGAACAACCGGGGCCGCGAGAGCGGCAGTTGCAGCGCAAGCTGAACAACCCGCTGTTTGGTGCCTCCGGCATCCTCACGCAACAGGCTATTCAAATCGCACAGCAGCAGGATCAGGTCGCGATGCAGCAGTTTATGGAGCAGTTTCGTGAGCTGGTACAGCGTGCGGTCAAGCTGGATAAAAATGTGGAGAGTGATGTGGTGCTGCTGTTAAAGGCGCAACTGGAACAGCAGTATGCCGTGTGTACCGGCCTGCCGGGTCAGCCGGCTGCGATGCAGGATGCCATTAAAAAATTGATCGCTGCAATCAGCTCCACACTGCGCGCCACTTCCAAAGATGATCCCCATGCGCTGGAAAAATTAAGCAATGATGAAGAGCATACCCGGCTTCATCTGCAACTTTGCGACTACCTGATTGTTTCCGACATACTCAACCCGGATGAAATCATCAGCAGTGAGGAGCAAATTCCGACGCTGTTAAACGAGTCGGAAGATGCGCTGCAGGCAGCACTGGCTTTGTTTTCACCGGAGCGTATCGCGTTGATGATAGAGGAAGGCACCGTCTTGCTTAACCGGATAGAGGCAGCAGGACACAGCCTGCCGCTTGCCTGGCAAAGCCTGGCGCAAATGGAAAGCTGGTTGCTCGGCGAATAATAAAATAGCGTTCGTCCTGAGCCAGTCCAGGGGTTAGATCGGTGCTTTCCCAGAATTAAAAGGCGAATTGTAAAATCAGGAGGCACCATGAAAAAATTGATGGATCGTTTTTCTATACCCGCAACATGGCTTCCGCATGCAACCCGAATCGGTCTTGGACTGGTAGTGGTTTTCATATTTATTCTGCATGGCTTCCATGTACTGAATTTGCCGCTGGTGGAGAATTTCGAAGGCGTACTCTACGACGCTCGGCTGCGCGCAACCATGCCCGAAAGCGTCAATCAACAAGTCGTGATTATCGATATTGACGAGAAAAGTTTAAAGGAGGAAGGACGCTGGCCGTGGAGCCGTGAACGCGTGGCTACGCTGGTCAAGGTATTGACCGAACACTATAAAGTGGCAGTTGTGGGGATGGACGTGGTTTTCGCCGAGCCTGAAAATCAATCGATATTGAAAATGATGGAACGACTTTCACGGGATGAGTCTGGTCAAATAGCGGGACAAGTATCCGCGCAGAATAAAGAAATGAAGGCCTTGCTGGCCAAATTGCATCCTTTGATGGACGGGGACCGGACCTTTGCCCGCGAGATAAAAAATCGTAATATCGTAATGGGATATTACTTCAAGAACGAAAACAACTTCGAGGCGGGGAATCAGTCCGGAAAACTGCCGCCATCTGCATGCGACCTGGCAGCAATAGAAGGACAGGGCATGCAATTACAACACTCCACCGGCTATGGTGCGAACTTGCCGCTACTTCAGGACGCTGCAGCAGGGGGAGGGCATTTCAATCCCAATATGGATGCGGATGGTGTCATCCGTTCGATTCCCATGCTGATGGAGTATGAGGGCAAGTGTTATGAATCGCTTTCACTTGCGCTGATGCGCCGCATATTGGACGTGCCCCAAGTGACGGTAGAGCGCGGTGCAGACCGTTGGAGCAGGCATACCCTGAAGTTGGGCGAGTTGCAGATTCCTGTCATGGCGGATGGATCGGCTTGGATACCCTATCGCGGAGCGCAGGGTAGCTTCCCGTATATATCTGCTGTAGATGTACTGGAAAAACGGCTGGACCCCAAACAACTGGAAGGCACGGTGGCCCTGCTGGGAACAACCGCTGCGGGACTGCTGGATCTGCGTGAAACCCCGGTGGGCAAGGCTTATGCGGGGGTGGAAGTGCATGCCAATATGGTGGCGGGCATGCTCGACGGCAGTATCAAAAAATCGCCCACGGCCATTGCCGGCATTGAAAGCTGGATGTTGTCACTGCTGGGATTGGTGGCGGCGGTATTATTGGGGAGGGCGAGCCCGGTTCAGGTTGTGTGGATTGCACTGGCTACCGCTTTGCTGGTCACCCTGGCGAATTTATTCGTATGGATCGACACTTCGGTGGTCTTGCCGCTGGCCTCCTCGCTGTTGCTGATCGCGGTATTGTTCGTGCTGAACATGTCCTACGGATTTCTTGCGGAGGAGCGCACCAAGCGGCTTTACAAAGAACGCTTCGGTCAGTATGTGTCGCCCGAAGTCATTGAGGAAATGATCGCCAATCCGCAATTGCTGGAATCGATGGAGGGTACCAGCCGGAATATGACCGTGCTGTTTTCGGATATACGCAACTTCACCGGCATTTCTGAAGGCATGCAGCCTAAAGATCTGATGCGCATGATGAATGAATATCTCACGCCGATGACCCGATTGATAATCGATAAAAACAAATATCAGGGCACCATCGACAAATACATCGGCGATGCAATCATGGCCTTCTGGGGTGCGCCGCTGTTCGATCTAAAGCATGCGCAGCACGGGGTGATGGCCGCGCTGGAGATGCAGAAACTGGCTGCCGAGTTAACGGTGCAATTCAAGGCGCGCGGCTGGGCTGAGATACGCATTGGCGTCGGGATTAATACCGGCTCGATGGCGGTGGGCAACATGGGTTCCAGTTTCCGCCGTGCCTATACCGTGCTGGGTGACCCGGTCAACCTGGCGGCCCGTCTCGAAGGCCTGACCAAGGAATACGGCGTGGGAATTCTGGTGAGTGAAACAACCAAGGAAGCCGCGCCGGATATTGTCTATTGCGAACTTGACCGGGTGCGCGTCAAAGGCAAGGGGCTGGCAGTGAGCATTTATGAACCGATCGGAATTCCTGCCGAAGTAAGCGCCGGGCAAATGGAGCGCATCAAGCGGGTTCAGCAAATGCTGCTTCACTATCGGGTACAACAGTGGGACGAGGCTGAAGCGATATTGCAGGACTTGGGAGAGACGGACAAAATTCTGGTCAAGTTGTACAGGGAGCGCCTTGCAGGGATGCGTGCACATCCTCCGGGCAAGGATTGGGACGGGGTCACTTCCTTTACGACGAAGTAAAGGAAAAATTGTCGCATAGCCATGGTGCCCCCCGGCTTTTTTTGCGACCGGTGACAAGGTGACGACGGTGCAATTTGCCTGGCAGTATTTGTTGTGGAGGGATTTTTTATTGCGCAGTGATAGCCACCTGAAAATTTCTGCAGCCGGTACAGGCATCAAAATATTGAAGCTGATAACCGGGAAAATATTTTCGGTATTTGATAAAGATGGCAGGAAAATCATCTTGCCGACCGCTTCTATCGGCATACGCGGCACGGCGATTGATGCGGAGGCCGATCCGCTACGCTTGTACCTTTGCACCTGCTATGGCTGCGTCGATATTCAGGCCGACAGCAATCCGGCGGTGCGGGAAACGGGGATGAGCAAACGTCATAATGCGCCGCGCTATATCTGTGCGAGCGGTGAAAAATTAATCGTTAAGGCACAGGTCATCAATCATACTGATGATGAATTGCTTATGCTGGAAGCGCTGGTGGGGAGAGTGCCGGTAATTGTTGGCATGGCCTCTATGAAAGAGGTAGCAGCTACTGAGTAGTAACCATATGTAGATGTTTTGCACTTCATTGTTGAACGATGTCTCCAACACCAAGTATCGAAGATGTGAGTTTTGGATTGCCAAGGTAGGCTATTGTGCCGCTGCCATTTACTGTCGCTTTA
>Ga0315270_10000870_pt1 | contig 16309 bp, 16 predicted proteins | sample C1_bottom_MG_FD_204932 | JGI IMG/M metagenome (GOLD analysis project Ga0315270, IMG submission 204932) | Sediment microbial communities from Yellowstone Lake, YNP, Wyoming, USA - C1_bottom | ecosystem: Environmental > Aquatic > Freshwater > Lake > Sediment | place: USA: Wyoming | collected...
TAATATCCCTCCCGAAGAACAAGCAGTGGCCTGAAAAGAAGTCAGCATGAGATTGAGCAACAAAAAATATTGCGCTGCTCGTACTTTGGATAATTTATAAATACTTGCTTGGGATGCTGATGTCATATATCACCTCGTAGCAACCAGTGTTTTTAAAACAATCTCAAGCCGTGCCCATTGCGCTTCATCGCGCGGCAAACCGAAACGCAGGCTGGATGGGTGTTCAAACAGCCGCGTCAGAATGCCTAGTTGCGCAAGCTGTTGATGCACGTTTGCGGCATCGTCGCAACGCACCCATTGAAACAAGTAGCATCCGCCCAAACTCCTCTCCTCGCCCGCTTGCGGGAGAGGGGCTGGGGGAGAGGGTGGTAAACCATGCACACTCAACAATGCCGCCAAATGTTGCGCTGTCCGTGGCAAAGCTTTTCGTGTCGCGCGTTGCCAGCCCACATCGCGCAGAGCCAGTGTCGCCACGTAGCGCGACGGCGCGGCTATAGGCCACGGCCCGAGCAACTCGGCAAGCGGCTGCAAAATATTTTCTTCGGCCAATACAAAGCCGACCCGAGCACCAGCCAATCCGAAAAATTTCCCCAGCGAACGCAGCACGATCAAACCGGGTCGCGGGCAGACTGAGGCAAGACTATGCTCGGGTGTGGCATCCATGAACGCCTCGTCCACAACCAGCCAGCCGCCGCGTGCGGTGAGTTGCGCGTGCAACTCCAGTGACTCATCGCGAGTAAAAAGTTTTCCGGTGGGGTTGTTCGGGTTGACGATAACTTTTACATCGGCATCGGCCTGCAAAATTTGCTCGGCAGACACCGCGATGACTTCGTGTCCGTGTCGTTGCCAAGCATGGGCATGTTCGGCATAGCTGGTTGCCAGCAGCGCCACGCGCGAATGCGAACGTAGAGCGGGCAATGTTTGTATCGCCGCCTGTGAACCGGCCACTGCAAGCAAACTTTTTGTACCGTAATATTCTTGCGCAGCCTGATGCAAGCCATCATCGTCCTGCGGCAAGCGCTGCCAAGTATCAGCGGGAATAGCTGGAACCGGCCAACCATTCGGATTGATGCCGGTGGAAAGATCCAGCCAGTCTGATTCTGGGATGCCGTAGCGCAACGCGGCCGCGCGCAATCTGCCGCCGTGTTCAAGCATACCTTGCTTAAACCCATCCCCACCCCGTCCCTCCCCTTGAAAGGGAGGGAGATAAGTTGCTACGGTAGCGGGTTCTCCCCCTTTCAAGGGGGGAGTTAGAGGGGGGATGGGTGAGGGAATATTCAACGAATTAGACATTTTGATGCAATCCCGCAATCAGCAACGCGCCTGTCGTAATCAAGCCTAACCACAGGTACGCCGTGTGTCGCACCAATCGTACAGCACGCATGATGTCCGCCGCACTTGCCGCCATGCCACAGCCCAGTTCCGAGCGTTGTTCCAACTGGCCGTGATAGATGGCCGCACCACCGAGTTGTACATGCAAGGCACCCGCACCGGCTGCCATCACCGGTCCGGCATTCGGGCTGTCCCATGCAGAGGCCTGTCGCCACCAGCAACGCAACGCGCTGCGTGTTTGACCGAGCAGCGCATAACTCAATGCAGTCAATCGCGCGGGAATAAAATTCAGCACATCATCCAGTCGCGCCGCCGCCCAGCCGAAATAGTTGTAGCGCTCGTTGCGGTAGCCCCACATCGCATCCAACGTGTTGCTCAACCGACATAGTACTACGCCAGGCGCACCCGCGACGGCGAACCAGAACAGCGCCGCAAAGATTGCATCGTTGCCATTTTCCAATACCGACTCTACGGTCGCGCGCGCCACGCCGTTTTCATCCAGCTGACTGGTATCGCGGCTGACCATCATGCCTACGGCCTGACGTGCAGCAATCAGATCATTAGCGGAGAAGGCTGTAGCCACGCGCTCGGCGTGTTCGCGCAGACTGCGCGGCGCGATGGCGATGTACAGCACCACGATGGAAAACACCGTGCCGTAAAGGGCGACGTGCTGCAACATTGCAGCGAGCACCACCAGAGGAAACAACAACACGCACAGCGCAGCCGCACCTAGCATATAGCGTGTATAGGGAATCGCTTCTGCCTCGTCATAAAATATTTTTTCAACCCGGCGCGCCAGCCAGCCGAAGCCGACCAGCGGATGAAAGCGATGCGGCTCACCCAATAGATGATCGAGCAATACGGCGCACACCATAACCAAAGCTATATTCGACACGGTCAAACCCATCCGTCTTCCATAATCTGTAATGGCTTGCCCTGCCGCCAGCCCAGTTGCTCCAGCATCGGGCGCGGATAAAATTCGGCGACCGGCCCCAGACACAGCAGCGCGATGGGCTTTGCGCCTTGCGGGCAATTCAATAAAGTTGCCAGCCGCGCGGGGTCGAATAGCGACACCCAACCCATACCGAGATTTTCCGCGCGTGCGGCCAGCCACAAATTCTGGATCGCGCAGGCGGTGGAACACAGCGCCATCTCGTCCGGCATCGTGCGCCGTCCAAACACCGTGCCGTCGTCGGGTGCCAACACCACGGCTAGCAACTCCGCGCATTCGCGCAGGCCTTCCACTTTCAGCTTCATGAATTCCTGCTCGCGTTCGCCCAGAGCGCGTGCGGTCAACACGCGTTCTTCCTCCACCAGCGCGACGATGGAGGTACGCAATGCCGGATTGCGCACACGGATGAAACGCCAGGGCTGCATCAAGCCCACGCTGGGGGCCGAATGCGCGGCTTGCAGCAGCCTCTGCAATATCGCTTCATCCACCGTCGTGTTCGGCAGGAAGTGACGCATGTCGCGGCGTGCATTGATGACGCGATACAGCGCATCACATTCCTCAATAGAGAAATGTTCGTTGGCGCTATTTTTGTTTTCAGGCGTTTTCATCAAGCGCAGGCTCAGGCTGTTCGTCCAGCACCAGCGGCTCGGCCAGCACTTCGACGATGTATTCGACCGGCAAGCCGTAACGTGCGGCCAGTTGCGGCGGCGATTCTTCACTGCCGTGCAACTCTTCCAGCCAGCCCAGCAGGCCGGTCGAAAGCGAACGTCCGGCACGCTCGCCATTCTTTGCTGCGCCACTTTCCACGTCATATTTGTTGGCATAGCCGCGCGGCGTAATCATCAATCCGTCGCGCACAAAAGTATGCGAGTTGCCGATCAGCACGGTCGAGAGCATGCCGATGTCGCACTCGCTCATTTTGTCCAGCGTGGTGAATGCTATGCGCTGCTTGGGGCGGTAGGCGGATTTCACAATCGCCACCGGCGTATCGGCGCGGCGATGGCGCAGAAATAATCGCTGCGCTTCGATGATCTGGCGCGTGCGCCTTCCGCTCTTGGGGTTGTACAGCGCCACCACAAAATCGGATGAAGCGGTCGCATCCAGACGCTTCGCGATCATCGGCCACGGGGTCAGCAAATCGGACAGCGAGATCGCGCAGAAGTCGTGCGTGAGCGGCGCGCCGACCAGCGCGGCGCAGGCATTCAGTGCGGATGCGCCGGGTACGATTTCCACCTCGACGCCGGAGTCCGGCGTCCAGCCTGCCTGGAACAACACCTCGTAAGTGGGGCCGGCCATGCCGTACACGCCCGCATCGCCCGAAGAGATCAGCGCGACTTTTTTGCCTGCACGCGCTTTTTCCAGCGCGCTCACGGCACGGTCGAGCTCCTCGGTCATGCCCTTCTTCACCACCTCCTTGCCTTCCAGCAAATCAACCACCAGCTTGATGTAGGTCGAGTAACCGACCACCACATCAGCCTCGGCGATGGCGCTGCGCGCCCGCGCGGTCATGTGTTCGTTGCTGCCGGGACCGATGCCGACCAGCATGATTTTCCCGATTTTTTCCTGATTTGTATTCATACTATAAATCCTTTGTTAGCCACGGATGGACACTGACAAACACGGATAAAACCAAAGTGGGCGTAGAACCTAGCCTCACCCGATTGACATGGAGAATCGCAAATGGAACATGCCGGACATCCGTGTAAATCCGTGTTCATCTGTGGCTCAAATGCATTTTTCAAATTCATTGCGGAATCCTTGCGATAGAGATGGTTGCATTGCGGCCATCCGGGCCGCGCAGTTTGTATTTTTCAACGAGCAGTTGATCCATGTCGGCTTGTGCGACCAGCAGCGCCGCCGCCTCCGATACCGAGGGTGTGCCGGTGTGTTTGCGCACCACCTCCGATGGATTGGGAACGGTGACCTTGGCCAGTTCCGCTGCCGAAAAAAATTTGATCATCCAGCCGCGCGCTTTTGCCAGTTGCAGCAAGCCTGCTTCGTCGACCTTAAGGTCGATGCTGGCCACCGCGACGACATCCGCCGCCACCGCACCAGCTTGCACCAGCGCGGCATCTACCGCCTGAGCGATAGTCTCGGAGGGTGTGCCTCGATCACAGCCCAGGCCAAGTGCAACGCGCATTACACTTGACCTTCCGGCGGGCGATAAACGACTAGGCGTTCGGCCAGTTGCTCCCAGACAGCATCCGAAATCTCTCGCTGCGTCACCCACAACACCGCTTTAAATTGATCCAGATTCACCTCTTCAAAGCGAGAAAATAATTTGATGTTGCCTGGCAGCGGCGTGGGTCGCGTCCACCAGTTTTTTGCGCCGTCCTCCTGCACGAAGGCGACCGGCTCTTCGTTCACCACTGCCGCCGAGACCCGCGTGATATTGATCTTGGGGCATTCCACCTTCCAGCCCAGCTCGCGCCCGAGGATGTCCACCGGGATGGTTTTGCCGACGTCGGAAGCAGTAGTCAGCACCAGTGTTGCGCCCAGCAACGCGGACAATTGCTCGGCATAGGCATTGGCTCCGCCGACATGGCCGGACAGCACCGGGATCACGAATTGTGCCGCATCGTCCACCACCAGCACACCAGGGTCTTCGTCCTTGGATTTCAGATGCGGCGCGATCAGCCGCACCACCGCACCCAGCGAGACGAAAAACACGATCTGATCGTAGCTATGAAACAGCGCGGCGATCTGCGCGCTCAATGCGCCTTGATATACATGCACAGCATTGGGCAAACCCTGCATTAAGGGCGAAAATTTTTCGGACACGACGATGCTGGCAGTTGGCAACTGCGGCGCAAGTTGTGCAACCTGTGCTGCGCCATGTTTGGTGATGGCGACCAGTGCGACACGAGAATTTGAAAAAGGTAACATATGAAATATTAAATTTGCCGAGCGATAACAATTACTCCTGGCCAATAATTTTTTCCACTTCCGCCTATCAGCCTCCTTGATGCAGATGGGAAATGCCAGAAAATCATTTCGCCCTTGTAACCATTCGTTATGGTTTTAATCATTGTCCATTCTTCAATTATCGATTCCCAATAAGCTAATTTTTTGTTCGGGATAACATGCCCACTTATGCCTGTTTGTTGGACATTTGAAATGGTCATATCAATACTCCTTAGGCTTCTTGCGGCAGCCGCGCTGCAATTCGCCGCGCACGCGATTGGGGTTGCGTACCAACATCAGCGACAGATAAGCCACCTTTTCGCCGCGCAACGATGCGACATCGCGCACCACTCGTTCCTGCGGCGATCCGACCTTTTCGATCAGGCATGCCTCATGCAATAATCCGCGCCGCTCCAGCAGAGCGATGATGTCGTCGAGCAGCGGCTTCACCTTGAGCAGCACCAGCGTGTCAAATTCGTCTATCAAGTGGCCTATCACTTCCACACCATAAGCAGCGGGAATCACCGCCAGCGTGTCGTCTTCTCCGGCCAGCGGCTCGCTGAGTTCAGCCGCGGCAGCGGAGAACGACGACACGCCGGGGATAGTCTCAATTTCCACGCCGGGTTCAAGTTCGCGCACGGTACGCGCGAGGTGCGCGAAGGTGGCATACGTGGATGCATCGCCCTCGACCAAAAACACCAGATCGCGTCCGCTGGACAGCAGTTCAACCGTGCGCGTGGCGGCCAGCGCCCAAGCGCGCGCCAGCGGCTCTGCCTGACGCGTCATGGGGAATACCAGCGCCTCCGCATCGGCGGGAATCTCCAGTGCAGCGCGGCGCACGATGTCCAGCGCATAAGATGATTCCTCGGCTTTCTTTACTGGATACAGCCAGCGTGCGCCGGAGTTAAGCGCCTCCCATGCGCGTCGCGTGATCAGGCCGGGGTCGCCGGGACCTAGCGAGACGCCGATCAGTTTGCCGAAGTGGGGTGATTTCATCTCGGACAGCTTCCTGAAGATGCGCGAGTGACGCAGAGCTCACCCCCCTTTGCAAAAGGGGGGCAGGGGGGATTTGAGGCTTGCGCGGAGATAAAATCCCCCTCAGCCCCCCTTTTACCAAGGGGGAGGCGGGTTGCAATTTTCATTGAAATAGCTAGGTTCATATTTGGCCTCTCTGCGCCGAAACAATCCACACCGGATTCTCCGCCTGCAATCTGTGCATGTGCAGGATCGGCTGGCTGCGCGAGGCTTGCAGTTGCGTGACATCCCATGTTGCATTCAGCGCACCCAGCGTAGTTAGCGCGACATTCAGATTTTCAAACGTGACAAAATTCATGATCAGCCAGCCGTTGGGTTTCAGCCGTTGCAGCGCGATCCTGATCAGTTCGTCCAGCTCGCCGCCCGAGCCGCCGACGAATATCGCATCGGGATCCGGCCAAGTGTCCAGACCGGCAGGTGCCTTGTCGTTGACTAGCGTGTAGTTGGTGATGCCCAATTGCTGCCGGTTCTGCACCGCGTTGGCGGCATCATCTTCATTCTTTTCGATGGCATACACATGGCCCTGCGGACACAGACGCGCAGCTTCCAGTCCCACCGAACCTGAGCCTGCGCCGATGTCCCACACAATGGAATCGCTGCGCAACTGCATCCGCGCCAGCGACACCGCGCGCACTTCGCGCTTGGTGATCAACCCCTTCTCCGGCTTGCGTTGAATGAATGCACTGTCTTCCAAGCCGAATAAAATTTCGCGCGAGCGCGGCTCACGTCGTTGCAGGATAACGATGTTGGGGTCGTCACAGTCCAGTGCTACGCATTGCGATGCGGGAAGTGGGCCGATAATCTTTTCTTCATTCTGTAAAATCGCGCTCACGACGCTAAGCTGAAATACCTCGCCCAACCCCTCGCTGTCCAGCATGCGGGCGATGCACGCCGGGTTGTTGTCGGGGCCGGTAAATACCGCGAGCAAATCATGTGAGCGCGCCGCTTGCAGCAAGGCATACAAGCCATGCTCAGGTGTGGCACCTATCGTCCACTCGCCCGCATCCTTGCTATGTACCGAACATATTTTGGCTTCCTGCCAGGCCAGCCCCAGCCGTGCAAACGCCCATTGCAGCGTGGAGACATTCGGCAGCACTTCGCAATTTTCCTTGCCCAGCTTGACTATCAGAAAGGATGCGATGCCGTGGCACAATGGATCGCCGGTGGCCAGCACGACGACTTTGCGTTTTGCATCTCGCGCCTGCGCAACCCATTCTGCAACGCTAGTCAGCTGCCCGCCCATGTCGCGCCGCTCGGTCTGTTTCGACAACACCGATTCAAACAATGACAGCGTGCGCTCGGCACCGATCACCAGATCGGCGGCTTGCAGATGTGCGAGTGCGGCAGGCGTCAATCCTGCGACGCCGTTATCGAGCACGCCGATGATGCGGCAGGGTTCATTCATTTTGTCCCGCCTCGGCCAGTTTGTTGCCTTCGAAATCGCAGATCAACACCCTGAGCGTAAATTGTTTTGGATAACGCGCGGCCAGCGTGGCGATCACGCGGCGACCCAGCTCGACGTGGAAGGCATGCACCAGACCCAGCTCTTCCATTTTCTCCGCACCAAAGCGCGCGGTCTCGGCGGCGCGTATTTCGGCACACACCTCGGACGGTGCGCCGACGGCTTGCGCGATGTCCGCGACCAGGTCGGTGTCCACTGGATTGCGTCCGGCGTGGGTGATGGTTTCGCCCTGCGCCATCTTGGTCAGCTTGCCCACCATGCCGCCGATCACCACATGCTTGATGCCCTGCGCGACGACGGTGTCCAGCGCGTATTTTAAAAAGTCGCCCATCTGTACGAAGCACGCCTGCTCCAGTTGCGGCAGTTCGCGCATCACAAATTTCTCGGTGCGCCCGCCGGTGGTCAGTACCACGGTATCCAGCCCCTGCCGTGCGGCGACCTCGACACCCTGTATCACGCTGGCGCGAAACGCGGCGGTGGAATAGGGATGCACAATGCCGGTGGTGCCAAGGATCGAGATGCCGCCGATGATGCCCAGACGCGCATTGAGCGTCTTCTTCGCCATTTCCTCGCCGCCCGGCACGGAGATGATGACTTCGAGGCCGTCGCCCGTTTCGAGTATGGGCATGCCCACCGCGCGCACGTTATCCATGATGTTGCGGCAAGGCACCGGGTTGATGGCCGCATTACCGACCTTCAAGCCCAGCCCCGCCATGGTCACCGTGCCGACGCCCGCGCCGCCGAACAGCGCGATGCCGTTGCCGCCCGCGATGCGGCGCACATCGGCGGTGAGATGCGCCTTGTCGGTGACATCGGGATCATCGCCCGCATCCTTGATCACCACTGCGTGCGCGTGTCCGTTTGCGCACGATCCGTCGGTCACGGCGAAGCGCACCACCTGGCCGTTGGGCAAGGTGCACGCCACTTCATCCGGCACCGAGCCCGTCAGCAAACCCAAGGTTGCCGCGCGCGCCGCCGCAGCCGAACAGGCTCCGGTGGTGTAGCCCTTGCGTGTGCCTTTGGGTTTGGATGTTTCCATCATATGTCTCTGCACAATGCGCAACTGTATCGCCTCCCCCTTTGCAAAAGGGGGATTGAGGGGGATTTGTCTTTCCGGCAAACATCAAATCCCCCCTGCCCCCCTTTTGCAAAGGGGGGAACAACAGCGTACTTAAAATTAGTAAGCGGCATATTCGGCTATGGTTAAGTAGCTGCTTTCTGTTTCGCTTCCGCCAGCGACAACACTGCATGCAATGCCGCCACCACCAGCGTCGAACCGCCCTTGCGACCCGAGGTAATGACCCACGGTACGGCATTTTGTGCGGCCAGCAAGTCTTTCGATTCGGCAGCAGAGACGAAACCGACCGGCATGCCGATCACCAGCGCGGGTTTCGCACCTGCTTCCTGTATCAGGCGCACCACTTCGATTAGCGCGGTGGGCGCATTGCCGATGCCGACAATCGCGCCGTTGAGCAGCCCCAGTTTGTGCGCCTTGCGCATCGCCTGCACGGCACGCGTGGTGCCTTCCACCTTGGCCTGCGCGATCACATCTTCGTCCGAGATGAATTGATGGGTGCTCATACCGAAGTGCTTCAGACGCGGCTGCGACAGGCCGACACAGATCATCTCCACATCGGCGACGATGGTCGTGTTGCCGCGCAACACGGCCTCCATCCCGGCGCGCATCGCATCGCGATGAAAGCGTGTCAGGCCGTTGAATTCGAAATCGGCAGTTGCGTGGATCATGCGCCGCACCAGCGGCCATTGCTCGGCGCTGTAATCGTGCTGCGCCACTTCGCGGTCTATGATCGCGAAGGAGTCGTGTTCGATGGCGGCGCCGGCGGCGGTGAGTTGTTCGGTGACGGTGTTATTCACGTTGACCTCTCAGCAGCTGCGGGCGTGGTCGTGGCCATGATCATGGTGGTGATCGTGACCGTGTTCGTGTTGATGATGGCCGTGGTCGTGCGCCGCAGCCAGCCGGTATTTGCAGCCGTCGCAATCCAGCGTGCCGCTCGCTGTGGCATGGTCGTGCACACGCGCATCCACAATTTTATAAATGCCTTCGTCGAAGCCGAAATAGCCGCCCAGCGCGAAGGCGATGTGCGGATAGCTCAGCCGCAAGCGTTCAACTTGCTGCTCGATGCGCGCTATCAGCACGCCGGTGAACAGATAAACCGGCTGGATCACAATTTGTGTCATGCCCAGTTTCACCTGACGCTGCACCACGGTTTCCAGACGCGGCAAAGTAATACCGGTGAAAGCGATATCCACCAAGTCATGCTGTTTGTCCTCGAACACCCAGCGCGCCATCTTGGCGATCTCGCCGTTCGCTCCCGCATCCGACGAGCCGCGTCCGAGCAGAATTATCCCGGTGGTGCGCGGATCGGGTACGGCCAGTTCTTTCAGCAGATGGTCTATGCGCTGCCGCAGCAGCGTGTGAATTTCGCGCTCCATGCCCAGCGGCCGGGTGCTGACAAACTCGACACCGGGATGGCGCAGTCGCGCGGCGGCAATCGCCTGCGGGATGTCCATCTTGACGTGGCCCGCCGCATTCAGGATCAGCGGCACCACGATAACCTGTGCGCTACCGGCGGCGGCCTTATCCAGCCCCTCGCCCATTAATACCTTGCCGTGTTCGATGAAGCATACCGCAACCTGCGCATCCTTGTGCCGGGCGCGCCAGATTTCGGCAAAGCGCAAAATTTCTTCGTTGCCTGCTTCATGGCGCGAACCGTGGCCGACCAATAAAACTGTTGTATTCATGCTGCATCCTCTTGCGCGCGCCTGAAGCGATGTGAAAATTCCGGGTCGTAAAGTTTGGAGCGCGCGACGGTTTCCCAATGGCGCGCGCCGAGCGCGGGGCTGGCGATGATCATCGCCTGTGCACCGACCTTCTCGTCCTGGCAGCGGCGCTTGATGTCGGCCAGCGTGCCGCGAATAATTTTTTCTTCGCCCGGCCAGCTGGCTTTCTGCACCACCACGATGGGCGCATCTTCGGTCCAGCCTGCGGCGCGCAACGCGCGCTGCACTTCATGCAGCAGCGTGATAGAAAGATAAATGCACAGCGTGCTGTGGTGCGTTGCCAAGGCCTCCAGGTCTTCGCCGGGCGGCATAGGTGTGCGTCCGGCGACGCGCGTGAGGATAACGGTCTGCGTAACTTCCGGCAGCGTCAATGTTTCGCAAGCGGCAGCGGCGGAAGCCATCGCCGAGGACACGCCGGGCACCACGCCCCATTCGATGCCCGCCGCATCCAGCGCGCGCCCCATCTCCACCAGTGCACCATACAATGTGGGATCGCCGGTCTGCAAGCGCACCACATCGCCGTGCGCCGCGTGATCTATCAACCAGGCGGTGATCTCTTCCAGCGTCATGTCCTTGGAGTCGCGCACAGCGCAACCTTCAGTCGCATACAGCGTCGCGGCCTGATCCACCAGCGAACCGGCGTACAGGATCGCACCCGCCGCTTCAATCAGACGACGGCCCTTGACCGTGAGCAGATCGGGATCGCCCGGCCCCGCGCCGACAAACCAGACTTTACCCATGCGCTGTTCCATTATTTTTACGATCGCCGGAAGGCAGTCCCAAGCGCTTGAATGCGGCGGCGGAGAGCACGCCCAGCAGCAACCAGAACAAGGCGTTGGTGAAAATCGTGATCAGCCGGAATTGTGTTTGCAGCGCTTCCGGCGACAGGCTTTGGGGCACAGCCGGGTGAGGCGCGCCGATCACATGCGGCACGGCCAGCATCAGCAGGCCAAAAATTTTGAGCTGTTTGCGCGGTTGCAGAAAAATCAGGCTCAGTCCGGCGGCAGTAGTGACTGCCGTGCCCAGCCACCACAGTTGTCGCGCGCTGAGTTCGGCGGCGGCTGTGCCGGGCAAATCCGGCGGCAGGCCGAGAGCGGGCGCGGCAAAAAAAATCACATAGCTCGCCAGTCCCCAGCGCAATCCTTGTGACACGTTCGGCGGTTGGCGCAGCGCGTACATGCCGCACAGCATCAGCGCGAAGCCGATGCCCATCACGGTGTTGCTGATACCGGTCGCCAGCGTGCGCTGCCAGCCGTCTTCCGGCTGCCATGCATCTTCATGATGGTGGGATTTGTCATTTTCTTGGCTAGAAGCTGCATGGTGTTCATGCGCACTGGTATTCACTTGCGCAGCCTCTTCATAAGTCTCGGCTAGCGCAATCAGCGGCGTGATCCATACCGCCTGCGCTGCGGTCAATGCCAACGCGGCGGCTAGGCCCGCGATGCAGGCGGACAACAAAATACGGCTAAACACAATTTGCTTTAATGGCAGGGAAAGGCAGCGGTATGGCGGGTATCGTGCGCCGCGTTATGCACTTGCGGTATGGGCGCAAAACCCACCAGCAACACCAGCATCAGGCCAAACAGCATGGCGGACAAGGCGGGAATAAAATGACGGGTAGCGGAAGTGGCAGTATTGCCGGAAATGATTTGCGTATGCATGAAGGTCTCCCTGAAAGTGCAGTGTAAGTCGCGCAGACTCGGGAAGGAAACACGCACGCAGGACGCAAACAGGCGACCGGCCCGCATCTCTCCCGCCGAGAGTCAGCACCAAAGTCCAGGCTGGTGTCCGGACTTGCGGGCGGATGGGATATGCATCATCACCATCCCGCCGGATCGCCTTCCCATGCGCAATGCACAGTGGCTTAATGACCCGGCTTGACTCGCTTACCGTTGCGGGGGCAGCGCTGGCTTGGCACCAGCTTCCCATTTAATCCCCGCCAGCGGCGGGAAACACCTGAAACAGGCCGAATATTACGCGCCATGGGCGATACATTCAAGGTTACTTTTGCGGCTTGCAGATGCAGATATTGCATTTCATTGATAAATGGTTTCGCTAAGTCGTATCCGTCGGAAGAGCCAGAGCAAGCTATATCACCCGTTATTAAAAACTAAACAAGCATCAACACCCCTGACATTTGGAAATGTTGCTCTTGCAATGTCCTTGGCATGATGCAGAATCGGGTTGCTAGCGTTACGAAGATGAAGATCACTAAGGTGAAGTATTGCAAGTCTCATATGAGTTCCCAAAGAATAGTTGTGGGGTAGTTACAGCTCTGCTATTACCAATGCGGAAATCCTAACAGGTTCACTATTAGCCAAAAAGAGAAGAGAGAAGCGCAGGTCTTGCATTAACGCATGGGGAGCGCCAGGGCTTGTCCCCGACTCGCCTGAACAGCGAAAAGAAAATACAGTGAAGAGTGCAGTTATGTTATCCCACTTAAATATAGGCAAGATGCCGACACACAGCCGCGTCACTTTACCTTCCCACTCTCCGGCTCTCTTTCGGCGGGAGAGAGAGACAAGGTGTCGCTATGAGATGACCACAAATATAAACTTGCTGATTGTGCCGTAAACAGGGAGAAATGGCTCCGGTTTTTCGGACAGCCCGTTAAGTGGTAGCTTTGCATGTTTAGGCTGTGCAAGTGTGTTGCACACTAAACCAGCCGGAGAGAAGTTGCAACGCCAACGGGGCAATGGTTGCCGCCTTCCGTTCAGCGGAAAAGCTGGTAGCATTGCGTCGCCCTCAAAAAGGAGCGCTTCAGAAATATTCCACTCATGCGAAATTTTTTCACGATTGTACGGCAGCATCCGCCGCTACGCACGGCGCTGCGGATGGCGGCGGGGCTGGTCGCCGTGCTGCTCGTCTGCGTGCTCTATGTCGCATTCATCGGTATTGCGATAGACGCATCCGACAAGCGCGCCGAGATCGCCGATAAATTTTCTGCCAGTACCGGGCGCGAGGTGCGTATTGAAGGCGCGTTGCAGTTGGTGATTGCTGCGCATCCCAGTTTGCGCGTGGGCAGTTTTCATATCGCCAATGCTGCCGGATTTTTCGGCGGCGAATTTGCCGGTTTGGACGAGGCCAGGCTGGAGCTCGACCTGTGGTCGCTGTTGCTGGGGCGGTTGCAAATCGAGGAATTGTCCGGCAGCGGCGTGCATCTGGCTTTGCAGAAGGACAAGACGGGGAGAAATAATTGGACGCTCCATCCGGCTGTTGTTAAGCAGCAGACTACGCCAGCGCCGGATGGCAAACCGGCAAGCGGCGTGTCCATCGCGCATGTGCTGGCGCGGCTCGACATCCAGCGCATCTCGCTGGAAAAGCTCGAAGTGGAATATACCGGCGGCGATGCGCAGCGGCATTTCTTCAATCTCGATACGCTGGTGGCGCGGCTTCCGGCGGGCGAGCCGGTCACGCTGACATTGCAGGGCGCGGTGGAAAAGAAATATCCCTACCGTCTCGATTTTACCGGCGGCACCACCGCCGAACTGGCGCGGGGCGACAAACCCTGGCCGGTCGCACTCACGCTGGATTTCATGAGCTCGCGGCTGTCGCTCAACGGCAGCGTCTCCGGCGACAGCAGCAAGATTGATTTCAGGATAGGCACGGACAATCTCAGCGAGTTCGACCGCCTGCTGCATACCTCGCTGCCCGCCGTCGGCAAGGTCAATCTTGCCGGTTCGGTCGGCTATGAGCCCGGCAAGGTGCAGCTGGAAAAACTGGACGGCAATATGGGCAGGACAACCTTGCGCGGCGGGTTGGTATACGACTACAGCGGCATTCGCTCCAGCGTGCAGGGCGAGCTCTCGCTGCCGACACTGGACCTGCGCCCCTTCATGACGGACAAACCCGCCGTGCAGGAGGAGCCGCCCAAGAGCCTCGCCGATGTTTACCGCGAAATTTCCCAGGCCACGTTCAACCTGAAACAGATGAACACTATGGATGCCGACCTCACGCTGCGCGTGGGGCAATGGCTCAGCCTGCCCGGCGCGGTGCGCGATGCGACGCTGCAACTGAAACTCAGGCAGGGCCGCCTCAATATGCCGATGCAGGTCACGGTGGGCGATGTGGCGCTGTCCGGCAGTGCCAGCGCCGATGCGAGCGTTACTCCCGCGCGCTTCAGCCTTGCGCTTGGCACGCATAACTCCAGCCTGGGCCATCTCGCCAGCCTGTTCGCGGAATTACCCGATGTGCAAGGCCATCTGGATCGCCTCGACCTGCGCCTCTCCGCGCGCGGTGACAGCGGCGCACAATTGATGCGGAGCCTGGATGTGCTGCTGGAGCTGGAGCGCGGCAAGCTGAGCTACGGCAACAGCAAGGATGGCAAACAAGTGCAGTTCGCGCTGGATAAATTTGCCGTGGCGCTGCCCGCAGGCAAACCTTTGCAGGGCGAAGTGCGCGGCTCGCTGCTGGGAAAAAACTTCGACGCGGCGCTGCATGGCGGCACCCTGACCGACATCATGCGGCAGGCGCACACGCCCGTTGATTTTGTTTTTCATGCAGGCGATGCCAAGGCGGAAGTACATGCCTTGCTGCAAGCGCCGACGGAAAATTCAGGCACGGAAGTGTCGTTCGACCTCGCCGCGCCCCATGCGGGCGAAGTGGCGGCATGGCTGGGACTCCGGCCCGGAGCCGATGCGCCTGTGGAACTCAAGGGCTCCTGGCACGCGCAAAAAAATGGCTGGCGCGTATCGGGGCTCACCTTGCAACTGGGACACAGCGCTCTCGCCATCGAGTTGCAGCGCTCGCTGGTACAGGGCAGGCCACTCACCCGCTTCCAGCTTACGAGCGAGCTGATAGACCTGGATGAGCTGCAAGCGCTGTTGCCCGAAGCCAGGAAAGATGGCCCGGCTGCGGCCAAGCCCGCCGGCAAAAATTTGGCCAGCGAGAACCTGATAGACATTCCCATCCTGCCGACCGGCGTCAGCCTGGCCGATGCCGACATCGCGGTGAACATCAAGCGCATTACCACTTCTTCGCCTTTTGCCATGCACGACCTGCGTTTCGACGGGCGCATACGCGACGGCATGATGGCCGCTTCGCCCTTCGCGGTGAATGTGGCCAGGACCGATTTCAACGGCACCATCCTGCTCGACCTGCGCACGCAGCAGCCGCATGTGCAGTTGGCGCTGGACGCGGCGGCGATGGATATCGGCAATGTGCTCGGCAAGCTCGGCATAGGCCGCAACCCCGATGCCGCCATCGAGCACATGCAACTGCGGCTCGACCTTCATTCCAGCCATCTCGGCGAGCTGCTGTCCCATTCCGACATGTCCGTCGAATTCAGCGGCGGCCACTACACCTTGCGCGATGCCAATACCGGCGGCGCGATGCGCATCGCGCTAGACCGCGGCGAGCTCAAATCCGCTGCAGGCGCGCCGCTGCGCCTGAACCTGAACGGCGCGATAGACGCGGCACCCGTGACCATTGCCATCCAGACTGCCACTGCCGCCGAGTTGCTCGACCCCGCCCGCGCGATTCCATTCAAACTTGCGGCGGACACCTCGGGTGCGACCATCAATCTTTCCGGCGACATAGACCGCCCGCTGGCACAAACCGATGTCGAGCTCGCGCTCGACATGCGCGGCTCGCGCCTGGACAACCTCAATGCGCTGGCGCATACCTCGCTGCCGCCCTGGGGGCCGTGGTCTGCCGCCGGAAAATTTCACATGACTTCCGACGGCTATGAAGTGTCGTCGCTGCAATTGCGGGTGGGCAGCAGCACTCTCAACGGCAGCGGCAAGCTCGATACCCGCGCCACCCCGCCGCGCATGGACGTCGCGCTGACCGCCTCCGCTATCCAGCTCGACGATTTCAGATTC
>Ga0315270_10000871_pt1 | contig 16296 bp, 11 predicted proteins | sample C1_bottom_MG_FD_204932 | JGI IMG/M metagenome (GOLD analysis project Ga0315270, IMG submission 204932) | Sediment microbial communities from Yellowstone Lake, YNP, Wyoming, USA - C1_bottom | ecosystem: Environmental > Aquatic > Freshwater > Lake > Sediment | place: USA: Wyoming | collected...
GTTCAATCAACTGGTTTAATCAACTGGTTCAATCAACTGGTTCAATCAACTGGTTCAATCAACTGGTTCAATCAACTGGTTCAATCAACTGGTTCAATCAACTGGTTCAATTAATAATTCTTCTTCGTTATTATTTTCAATAGATAATATATATAATATACAAAATAAAAATAATTGAAAATTATCCGTCTGATCTGTTTGATCTGTTTGATCTGTTTGATCCTTTTGATTTCTCTGATCCTTTAAATATTCGAAAAAATTGATACTCATTTTTAGGATAATAATTTAAAAATAAAAATTATTCATTCATTCAATCATTCAATCATGACCGCCTTAACGGTAAAATAATGAACTAAACTATTCATCTCAAAGAAATTAATAATTTGTTGACGATAGTTACCGCTGCTATTATTAATTGGAAAATTAATGTTGTATCCTTTACTAACAAAATAATCATTCATACTAATAATAAAAGACGATTCTAAATTTTTAATATTTTTCCCACTATTATTTTTTCCACTTCGATCAACAATAAAATAATCACCATTAATATAATAAGTGTAAAATCGAGATACTTCATAAATAAAATGATGAATATTAAAAAAGGAGATGATTATTCCGACATAATTTTGTTCTGGAAAATTACTCGGAATACCCAAAGAATTAAAATATGTATTCATATTTAAAATAATTTCAGGCGTTAATGAATTATCATATTGAGATGTTCCCTTAGCTATTTTAATTGTGTTATTTTTATTTTCGCGATCAATTAAAAATAATTCAGTACCTGTTACATTTTCCATATAAGAAATATAAAAACGTACCGAAGGGTTATTATGAAGTACAATTGTGTTAATAATATTTTCAACATATTCCTGTGCATATTCTTCTAAAAATTTTTGTTGTTCGATAGTAGCATTATCAAATTTACCGTTAATAAATATTCGAAAAGGTATTTTAGGTTTAATATAAAAATTGGCTTTATCATATTTAGTTGTGGGTGGTGTGTTTTTTGATAAATTATGAACATAGACATCAAGATTTGGTTTTTGTATATGATAAACTCTTGATTTAAAAAATTCATATACAAATCGATCAGATGGTAATGGTGTATGAGATATTAATCTTGTTAATGATTTTTCTAACATAATTTGATTAGAACCATAAATATCAAATGATTTAAGTAATTTAATAATATCGGATAAAGATTCTGAATCACTTTTTCCTTCTGTTGAATAATTTTCAATCACTGATATTTTATCTGCATCAATTTGATCAGATAAATAATCGATTTGACTTGTCACACCAATTAATTTATTAATATAATCACCAACATATAATGGATTAATTTCGATTGGATAATCTCTTTTTAAAAATAAAATTAAACCATTAAATACAACATAACAAACAAATCCAAAACTATCACGATAAGCTTTTTTAGAAGTAATAATAAAATTAATAGCTTCAAAAATAAAATATTTTCGATATCGTGGAAGAAAATTTTCGAATAATGTATTAACATTTAAAGTGCCTTCTTTAATAATTATTTTTATAATTTCTCTAGCACATTCTGCAATAATTGAAGATGAATAAAGTAGATCAAAATTATCAAAAATTGGAGAATCCGAAAAATAAACTGTCGGATCTCGTATAAGAATATCATTTTGTTCTTTAGCAATAGTTGACACACAACTATATTGACATCTTGAAAAATCACAATCTACCGAACCATCACGATTTGGATTAATATAATTTTTTTTGGCATTAATTAAACAATCATTTGCATATTGTTTAGCATAACGAAGAGGTTTACTAATTGGAATTGATTTACTTTCAGCGGTTCGATATTTTTCCTCGTTACCTGAAACTACTTCAACAGTTAATGGGATAAAAGATTCAGTTCCGAGCAGAGAAAAAATATTTTCATAAATTCCATTAATTCTTTCTTCGGTAAAATAACCGTTTTGTGTAACTAAAATAGAATAGGTTTTTGAATATTCTGCTAAATCACACAAATATAACATGCCATAAATCGAAAGAACTGTGATTTTTTTCCCAAAAGAATCTCTTAATTCTTGTTCTAGAAAATCCGGTTCTGGATAATCACAATCTAAATAAGTATATGGAATCATATCATTTTGAATTTTTAAGTTACTAAAAGGGTAAGGTTCCAATTTGCGATAAAATCCAACAAAATGTGCCACGTATGTTGAATCAATTCTTAATTGTACTCCGGTAGATATTATACTAGCTGGTTGAAAAATTAATGATATATTCGTTAGCGGGAAGGTATAAAAACGGGAAAATGAACACATATTATAAAAATTAACTGGAATAGTTATTTTATCACTTGCTACATAAGTATTTTCAGTTTTTTGTTTGGTGATAATTAAATCACGAACATAATTATAAGAATCAGCTCGAAAAATACGATCTCTTGTTTGTGTTTCGGCTGCTTCATTCCATTCTGGATTAATTCGATAAAATCTTAATGCATTACCAATATTAACACCTACGCCTAAAACTCCAGAACCAATTAATAATTGAACATATTCTCCATTTACATTAGCTCTTGAACCGCAAAGATTAAGAATTCTTTCTCGATCATTTGATGAAGTTGAACTATCAACAAATGCTATTCTTTTTCCAGGTTTCATTTTTACTGTTTGTAACGTAGCGGTAGAACAAATCGTTGAATTTGATAAATCTATTTCCGATAAATTAACTAATGTATATTCATTAGCTAAAAAAATATCTCGTAAATAAACTCCACCAGCTTCTGTTAATTCACTATAAGCAAAAGAAAATCCAGGCTTTCCTTTGGTAAAATTATAAAGTTCAATTTCATTATTAAAAATAAAATCAAATTTTGACGCTGTTTGTCTTCGATCATTAGAATTTGAAAAGATAAGTTTGTTCATAGCTTTATCATTTGCACTTGACCCATATTGTCTAGATGGATTAACATAACAAGTAATTTGATTTTCGACAACATAAAAATTTTTAGAATTTTTTGACAATTTTGTATATTCATAATGAACTTCCGCTTGTAACGAAAACATTTCAACTTTATATAAAATAATTTGAGATGGGATAATTTTTTCCTTAAATTCGGGTGAATTACTCCATTCTGCCACATCACCAGTTTCCCCAGTTGCAGTTACTGGTTCTATATAATTATATTTAATAGGTAATTCTGAACCTATATAATTTGGATATGCACCTGTATTAGGAGAACCTATATACGAAAATAGATTAGTAAAATAAGGTGCGTAAAACTTAAGATTAGTGAAATCAGATTTAACATAATTTCCTTCTTTAGATGATAATTTTTGAACATTCATTTGATTATCCGATGGTAATAAAAGATTACATAACATAAATAATTCATAAACTCTGTTTTTCATCGGTGTTGCGGTAGCGATAATAACTTTTGATCGATTAATTGAGTGAAATAATCTCCAAAATTGAATATACTCGGATGAAGAATTTAAGGTTGATGGTTCATCAATTCTACTAATATCATGATGAAATTCAAAATCTTCTCTATTTTCACCTATATCACCTTTCTTTTTTTTATTTTTTAATGGAATGATATTATCAACTTCATCAATATTAAATGCTTTACCTGAAAAAATATTATCCAATTCATATGATCTTTTCCCTTGAATGGCTTTAAATAATTCGTTGTAAGTCCAAACAGTATACCATTTTTTAATACTTAATGAAATATTGGTTGCTAGAGCTTGTTCAGTTGAAGATCTTAGAATATTAGGTGTGATATATTGACCATTGGTACATTTACATAATATTTGCATTTTAACAGATGTAACAAGAGCATTACTTGTAATATAAAAAACTTGATCAATAACTGCAGAATTTTCTTTTAATAATTCATCCCAACCAACCATGGTACATGTTTTTCCACTACCTGGCTTATGAATTAAAAATAGACGATCTAAATTATTCATTAATCTGGCTACAACAATTTGATGTTTATAATATGTACCTGGTCCAGAAAGATTTTCTAATTCGAAATCAGCTTCTAAAGAACGAAATTCTTCAAGATTATAAATCACTTGCTGATTGTCTGTTCCGCTAAGATCTGGATAATAAGGAATAAAATTATCAATCATTAAAGTTTTTTAATATGATTATATTAAATTTTTTAAAATCCTTTTTTGCTAATTTTTCATTTTATTCCGAACTGAAAAATTTTGTACATTTTTTTTTCAAAAAAATGATATACCCTCCATACAAGATAGAAAAATTAATTGCTCAAAAATTAAATTCTGACTTTGCTAAACAAGATCATGAACATATGTTTAATATCTTCGTTTGTCCTTCCCATTATAAAATAGATTTTGTTTACGAAAATAATTTTTTTGAAGGTTATATTAATAAAAATAGATTAAATCCAGATTTTGATTTTTTTGAACACTGTAGGTTATCTTTTAGTGGGGATAATGTTGAAGTTATTTATCAAGATAGTATGATATCATTATATTCGGCTAATATAAGTATGCAAGATGATATGATACAATTATTAAATAATTTTATATTAAAACAATACATTGACATTAATAATCAAAACCTAGAAGAAATAAAAGGTGAAGCTGTTGATATTAATAATCAAAAACTAGAAGAAATAAAAGGTGAAGCTGTTGATATTAATAATCAAAAACTAGAAGAAATAAAATATAGAACTGTTTTTATTAAAAACAGTTCATATCCTGGTTTAGATTATTTAAAACATATACAAAATCTTTCATATCAGGCATACAAATCAGAAGAAGATTTACTGGAGTCAGATGGATCAGACAATTCAGACTAGTCTAATAAAAATTAAATAAATCATAAACCTCTTTTTTTCGATCTTTTCAGACCATCCAATTAAAATGAAGTAGCACTTTCTGGATAAATAACATCTTCATCATCTTTTAAACCATGATTAATAATTGTCATTCACTTTTATTTTCTGTTTTTAAAGAAAAATTTTTTATAAATGATTTATATTACATACGATAACTCTATATTTAAAGATGGTTTTGGTGCACAATTACAGAGAATACTTTCTTTATATATTATTTGTTCAGCTTATAATATACCATATTATCATTCTCCGCTGATACTTGATTGTCCGGATCATCAATATGAAGAAAATATGATTCAAAAACTGAATGATTTATTTTTTCCGGTTCCTGAACCAAAAGAGTTTTCAGAAGTCGTTTCTTTATTATATTTTAATCTTGGACCATTTCAGTCTTTATGTGATAAATATAAAGATCATACTGGAGATATTTGTATTAAAGCATGTTTTGCTCATGAATTTTTGGATAGAAATGCTCATTTGATTCGCGAGCATCAAATACGCTTACCTTGGGTTAGTGAAACTATCAACCCAGTTATACAAATTTGTATGCATATTCGAAGAGGTGATGTTAATCCAAGTAGATATCCAGACAGATTTGTACCAACTTCTTTTTATATTAATTGTTTAGAAAATTTAGATACTATTTTTGCAGATATACCACACCAAATTCATATTCATAGTGAAGGAGAAGCAATTCAAAATGAATTATCACATCTGGTGGATAAAATGGGGTTAATTTTACACATTGATGAATCACCTTATGATTCATTTGTTGCCTTAACCAATGCAGATATTTTATTTGCTGGTCATTCATCATTTTCTTATTCGGCAACTATCCTTCGTTTGAAAGGAATGGTTTTATATACTCCAATTATGCACAGTTACACGGAAACAGATCTTGTTGTTCGTAATCCAGAGGATATATTGAATCAATCAAAAAAAATTTTATCTAGTGTCGGAATTTAAAATTCTATATTTCGAAAGAAAAACACTTCTTGTGGTAATGGTAAAACAGAATTACTATTCAGAGCGTTATCATTATTATCGTTATTACTATATATAGATGGTTCAAGATCATAACCTGTATGTTTAAGAAATATAATACAGGTAAAAAGAATAGCAGTAACTGTTATTGCAATAATAAAAGTATGCCAAGGGGATTTTTCATTTAACCCAAGAGTAACAAAAGTAAAATTATTTAACCATCTACCAAATAAATCAATACATATCCATGAAAAAATAATAATAAGAAATATCCAAAAGAAAAGTAATTCCGATTTAATCATAAAAACATAACTATTATCATTTCTCGAACTCTCGCGGCTTGACATTTTTAAATTTTTTGTTAAAAATTTAAAAAAATTATTTCTTGGATACAGCCACTTTAAGAATACTATTTTGATTAAGTTTAATTACTAATTCATCCATTGTTATATTTAAAAAATCAAAGTGATGGCATTCTAAACTAGCCCATTTGTCGGTACCCGAATCGAAAAGAAGAGTAAAATGAACAAATCCGAACGTTCTAATTAAATTTAAACTTAACATTAGATTTTCGATACTTGATACTGTTGGATTTAATTTAAGAATTAAAGTATTACATCTTTCATCTGATAATAATGTTGTCATTCCTTTTAATACTAGCAATTCATGACTTTCAACATCAATTTTTAATAAAATGGAAGATGTTATGATAGATATATTTATATCATCATATTTTTTAGTTTCAATTGCAAATGGTGTTTCGGAAAAAGTTTTTTCACCATTAAAAGTAGAAGTAATATAACTAGCACCTATATTATAATTATTTTGTCGAAAATCGGATGACGATAATCCATTTGACAATCCATTTGACAATCCAAAATTAAAAATATTAACTTCTTTCCACCCATTTATTTTAACGCTATTTTGTAACTTTTTAAGACAATTTGGATTACACTCGAAAGCATTAATTATTACAGCATTGGAAAGTTTTGCAACAGCTATATGATGGCCAATATTAGCACCAACATCAATATATGTTGTGTCATGAGAAGAACAAAAATTTTTAATAAATAATGATACTTTTGATTCCCATATATTACCACATAATATTAAAGAAGATAAAATATCCATATTACCAAAAGTATCAAGGTAACATTTTTTACCATTAAACCGAAATTGATATCCATTTTGGAGGAACATATTACCAAAAAGATTAGCTTGATCCAAATCAAATTTAGATTTAACATATTCATCTGCAGGTATTTGATAATGAACACCTTGATTTTGATTTTTATTCGATTGCGATAAACGAGATCCAATAGTAATATGCCGTTCTTTGACATATTCTTTACCTAAAAAACGATAATGTAACAAATAAGATGATTTGTTATCAACATTAACATTTCCTTTTGGTACAGCTACATGAGCCCCCGGATAATAATTAATATCTGTAATTGCTGATGAATCAAAACAAATCATTTTGTCATACCAACCATTTTCTTCTGTCGAATAAGATGTAATTGATGTGGTCATATATTGGTCAGGTAATAAAGTGTTAAATTCAGAATCGTCACAGTACATTTGGAACCCTTTACAATGAAAAAGGGTAATTCCTTTTTTTTGTCCATCTTTTAAAGCGGCTGGTATATCGTTAGGGAAATTAGGAAAATATAAAAATTCGTCTAAATCTTGAACAATAACAAAATTTGTTTTAACTCGCCCTTTTGTTTCTGGATTTTTCCATTCTGTATTTTTGATATGACGATTAATATCATCATTAAGTGTTCCTCCAGTTGAAAAAGGGATAAAAACAACATTATCAAATTGACTAGCAATTTCACTAGAATTATCATCAGATTCATTATCAAATATGTATATTTTTTTTGCCTCTGAATAATAACGACAAAAAAAAGGTAATAATTTTACCTCATTCCAACAAACAGTATAAACAGAAAAACTTACCTCTTCTTGATCAGATATTTCAGACATTTTAAAAAATAATTCTTTTATGTTATTTTTTTCCTAAATTTAGGAAAAAAATAATTTATATTTTTTCTATATACAAAATGAGTTCTAATACTAATATAGGTACAATCATTCCACCATCAGAATATCCAACAAGTTTTTCATCATGTATGATTATTGGAGAAAAATTTTCTTCTGGTATTTCACCAGGAAAACCTCCTACTCTTAAACAATCAATTATACAATTAATTATTAGAGTAATACGTTTAATTGTAAGTATAGCTAACGGTACAAATACAGACATCCCATTTTTACAATTTTTAATTGCTCAATTAATTAACTTAATTACTGAACTTATTGACATTCTAGATCCAAAATCCTCACATGCGGTTGCCATTATTTTAATAACTCTACAAAGTGAATTAGACACTTTTATTTCTACTGACCCGCCTGGAAGTTCCGATGCTCTTTTAATTGCTCTTTTAACCATTTTGTCACATTTCCCTGCCGAAGATGATTCAGAACTTCCTGAAGATATTCGTCAATTATTTAAAACATTAATCCCTTCAGGTTCAAGTGGACCTAATTGTCCACCAGTATGTCCACCAGTATGCCCACCAGTATGCCCACCAAATCGTCATCATCGTAGACATTATGATAGTGACAGTGATTGTGAACCTTGTGAACCTAAATGTAAAACTACATGTAAAGTACCTGGTTCTGTCAAAACAATAACATTACCACCAAGCAATTGGCCTGCCGATTCAATTAATACGGATGGATCAATTGCTGGACCTTTTGGTTCATCTTCTGGGAACATATTTTCAAATCTCTCAGGTGGTTCTTCTGCAACATCTAACGCATTAGTAAATACAATTGCTATACCTGTACCATCAACAACATCAACAACTCCTGGTATAGGGGGTGTATTTTTTCCAGCATTAACTACACAAACAACACCAAATCAACCAGCTACTTTATTTGATTTTATCACTCAAGGTACCGCAACTGCTACAAATGCAATTCCTACACCCGTTCCTGTAACTACTACTACTTTATCTCAACCTACACCTACAGGAAGACCAGCACCAGCATTTAATTTATACACAGTATTACTTAATTCTTTGTTAACAAGGTATAGACTTGATATTCCAGTAGTTGGTGCAACTGTTGCCCAAGGAACTTATAATGTAGGTGTTAATTCAGGAAGATTAAGATATTGGTTATCTGATACAATACTAACTTCAGAACAACAAGGATATATTGCTTCGTATCAAGCTTCTATTGTAGCTGCAGAACAGGTATATGGAAGTTCAATTTCCACAGGGACACCAGTAGGGACAGCTAGAACCAATTACAACGCGACTGTATCGACTGCTTATGATACGGTTGTTACTTCTTTTGGAGGTCCTACAGTTATTGTTAATCTTCCTGTTACATCATCAACAACATCAACTACAGCTATTACTTGTATATCTTCAAGAGTTATTTGTCGAGATGCTATTCGAGTTACTTATTCAGTTACTTTACCCGGTAAAACTGCACCATGTTCTTCAGCTGTATCCTCTACATCTTCTGGTACATCAACTACACCTCCACCTTTAGTTCAATCAGGAACTTATCAATTAAGAGTTCGTTTTATTGCACGATTAGCTTCAAGAGCATTTCGCCAAATTATGGCATTATCTTTAGCATCTCAACAACAAATAGGAACTAAATCGCGATTTGCAAATGTTGAACCAACCGGTTTAGGCGCTTTACAAACTTGGAATATGGTTCTTCAGTGGTTTTTTGCTACTGGTGCTATGGCTGCTTATTCATGGTCTTATAATACTTTAGGTTTTCAATTTCCACCTCCACCGTCTTATGGGAGACATGTTCCATTTTATCTTGATTTTATTTTTCGACAAAGTTATTTACAATGTTTAAGTTCTTTTTTAGCTTCTCAAACCATACCTGCAGAATTTTGTCAATGGACCGCCATAGTGGCACCTGATCTTTGGATAGATATTTTATATCCACAAACTTGCAGAAGACGATCAAGAAGACATCGTCATGGAAGAAGATGTGACGATTCGGATCACTCTGAAGGATCAAATAGTGACGCGGATGATGAGGATACTTTTGGTATTGATTCATCTAATTTTTTAAATTATGAGTATTAAATCATAGTTTAGGTCCGAAAATTTTCAAAATTTTGAAAATTTTCATTTTACTCATCCATTTACTCCCTTATTTTGACTGTGAAAAACTAAATTCGAAAAAAATGAAAAAAATTTTTTCCTATTTTTTTAAAATTTCGATGGAGAATAAGATAAATGATATTATGAGACAAGCAACTGAAGATCGAATTGGATCTAAGATATTTTATTCTTCGTTATGGCCTCGGGAAAAGAAGTTCGAGGTTTCCTATAGTGGGTTCACACAATTTATTACAAATTATTGTGCCATTATACACTCTACAATTCAGGAAAAGAGTAGAGCATATTCATTAGCTTCTTCGTCTGATGGTACTTATGATGCAACTATGTATGGGTGTTCATTTGCAGAGGAAGCTGTTGATAATCGTGTACCAATTATGGTTAATATGAAATTTGAAATATCAGATCAAGAGGTCATTAATATATACACACCAAAATTTATTTATATTTGTACTTCAATTATTCAGGAAGCAATTATACATTTTTTTAATGTTTCGGATAATTTAACTGAAGTTATCTGTTTTCTTCTTGAAAGTGATATATGGTCAGAAAATGGGAAACAATATACTTCAATAAGATTTCAATTTCCTTATACTCTAGTTGATATTGATTATATTAATAATACTTTCCTACCATATATTCTTTCAGAATTTGCATCAGAAAATGTACTTCATTTTTTAACTGTCACTCCTCTTATATCTTTAAAAGAAATAATTTTACCCCAAACATCAACTGTTGTTAGTCACGGATGTAAGACTTCATCAAAGCATTCACCTTTATGTTTAACAAGTATTTTAAGATTTATTTCTTTTAATAGTATACCTGAACAAGATATGGAAATCAGTGAATTTTTTATCCCTTTAGCTAATTCATCGATTACACCTTTACAAAATAGTTTATTCTCAAGACGATTTGTCGATCAAAGTATTTTAGATTATATTGATGATCCAGTTTATTGGATTCCTTTAATTTTATCTATTCATTTCACAGCTGGTATTACACCAATTTTAAATGGCAATAACATACGAGTTCCATCACCACCAATTGCAGCTATAGAAAATACAAATATTGATCGATGGACACCAAAAATGAAATTACAAGAATTGTTACCTATGATATCACCATCACGAATTAAGGTTAAAAATTTTTGGTATGATGTCGGAAGATGTATTCATAATATTTATGATGGGGGTAATATCGGTTTATCAATTTGGCAAGATATAACAAGCGATATTGAACACAAAGATGAATGTGAGGATAAATATCGTAATTTTACCAGAGAATATTTTGATATTCGAACCATTGCTGAATATGCTAAAGCAGATAATCCCGAAAGATATGCTGCTTGGCATCATGAATGGATTTATAATGATTTAATTTATTCACTTGCCGGTGACCATGTTCAAACAGCACATGCCGTTTATAAAACATTATGGCTAGAATATCTTTATGATGCTTCTTCAACAACTTGGTATCATTATACAGAAAATCATTGTAAGCGAGATTTAGGCGGATTGGAAATTGCACGTGACTTGACCGACCAAATTATTCCCATTTATATGAATCTTCGAAGAGAATTTGCTGATAAAAGTACTAACGAAAGTAATCCTGGAGCCAGAAAAAGTTATGAAGAAACAATAAAATGTATTAATGCCATGATTAAAAAATTAAGTACTTCGGGGTTTCGTGATGCAGTTGTTAAAATTGCTCGAGAGTTTTTTAAAGATGATAATTTTAACACCTATAATGATGAAAATCTTGATACGATGGGTTGGAGAAATGGTGTTACAGAATGTTATGATGAAACAATTACATTTCGTGGAGGAAAATTACAGGATTATATTACCAAAAGTACTCATAACAGTTTTCCGTCACATTTTGATGATTACCATCCACAATTACCTTTCATGTATGAATATTACAGTATGCTTCATACTGATGCTGATTTAAGACATTTCTTTCTTAAAGATCAGGGTTCTTTTTTACAAGGTGGAAATCCAGAAAAATATTTTCGTAATTTAATTGGTAAATCAGATGCATCAAAATCTCAATATATCAAATTTCTTCAAGAAGCATTTGGAGAATATTGTGTTGATCTTCCGAATAGTTCAATTACTTTAGATAGAAGAGGTAATTCAGGTGGACCTGATCCGGCACTTGAACAATGTAAAGGTGCTCGTCTTTCCATTGTAGCTGAAACATCTATTGCAGAACCTTTAGATTGTGCCAAAATTAAAAAATATACTGGTAATGATCGTTACTTTAATCGTTCGCTTCATAAAGAAGGTGGTTCAAGAAAATTATCTTTCAAATTAATTCATATGTCAAATGTGGTTGCTCATGTACCAAATTCTGATGAAGCATTTGATATTCGTAATATTCTTCTTTGGTTTGGTTCTCGATGGGTTGAAAATCCACCAGCTACTCGCGAAGAACAATTCCGGTTACGTTTATTTAAACGAGATGAGAATTTTGTACGAAAAATTCGTATGCATACATCAGCTCAAATTTATCTCATGTTTAAATATTATCCAATTTATCGTCGTGAAGGTTTACGTAATTTACCAGCTTGTGTAGTACGCGATACATTAGCTCATCAACAAAGTAACGATCCTTTCTTTAATTTCATTGAGGATAAAATACTATTTGTTTATTCTGATCGTGAAACTAAAACTTTAGATGCATCGGTAGTGATGCCAACGATGGATTTATATGCTCATTTTAAACGTTGGTTTACATCAAATTATCCGCAGGTTGCTCCTTGTGATCAAATTCGTTTCCGAATTGAAATGATTAAAAATAATCGTTTGGGAGAGCAAAATAGTTCTCGTCAATGGAATGGGGTGGCATTAAAAGATGAAATAAAAAGTCAATAAAAATTTTATTTAATTTTTATTTATTAAAAATGACTTCTTACGTATATTATTATGCAAATCAATTTGACGCTGAACATTCTATATTGGCAGAAATTGTCTCAACAGATCCTAATAACTCTCCACATAGTTCTGTTTTTTTAACATTTACAGATCCAATTCTTGCTTCTCTAAATATTACAGGTAATTATGTATATTGGACGGTTTCTTTTAATAGTCCAAGTGGTTCGGGTAATTTTTATCCAGGTGATCCAGTTCCAATCAATCCTACACAATATTTCTTTGTTTATCCAGCTGGTGAAATGTTATGTTTTGGTGAAAATACTAAAATAACTTGTTTAGTTGACAGTGTAGATCAACAGGTAAAAATATCAGAGATGAATAATGATAGTATTGTTAAAACATTTTCTACCAATGGTGATCATTATGAAAAAGTTTACCAAATTGGTTCCGGTATCTGTCAAAATGGATCAGAAAAATGGAAGGAAAATATGTATATTCTAGAGAATTATCCAAATCTTATCGAACCATTAACAGTTACCGGTGGCCATTCTATTCTAGTTGATAGATATAATTTTGATTGTTTATGTCGTAATGGTAAAGCTGTCAAAATAGAAGGTAAATATTTATTGTTAGCTGGTCTATCGCCATTATTTAAGAAAATTGAAGATAAAGAAGCATATAAATATTATCATTTTTGTTTAGAATCGGATGATGAAAATAAACGTCATGCTGTATATGCTAATGGTATATTATCCGAAACCCCATCAAAATTATATTGGAATACCCATTCATTAAAACCTAATGATTATTAAAATTAAAATTTCCTATAAAATGACAACTTTAAACTTTGATCCAATTATTGATTGTGAAAAAGAAAATTGAAGTCAAAGAATTTTGTCTAGTTTAATTATACCAATTGGTATAATTGTTAAAGGGTAATACTATATTTTTTCAAAACTTGATCATTTATATTTCTTTGAGAATCAGATATCCACATATACTCATTATGATAATTTTCAAGACCCTTATAGTATGGGCTTGAATGAATATAAAGTTCAGCTAAACATGGTTTATGTAATCCATAAGCAATAGCTAATGGCGCAGATTGATTACCAATATAAAAATGACAATTATTAATAACATTCATTAATTCATCAAAATTACTTACTTGTAATTTGGTACAGAGATGTTTATAAGCAAATTGTTCGTAATCGGTACCATCAAATGTTAAAAAGAAACATACATTATTTTTAACAATTGATTCCCATGGAAAATGATCACTATTATGTCTAAGACTTCTATTAATAACAATCATTTTATTATTATCAGAAGTGTTGAACTGTAACCATTTCATATTTAATAATGGTAAATGATGAATGTAGCATAATAAAGATAGCCAATTACATGTAGGAACATATCCCCAAGCAACATCTAAATTACAGGTACCTTTTATGTCTGTGTAATCAATTTCGAATTTATTAATATAAATTTGTGAAGTAATCATATTATATATATCTGGATATACAGCTTCTTTATTTCTAAAATTTGTCGGATTAATATATAAATCACCAGATAAGCCAGTTAGATAATAATTTAATTTAATAACATATATACCATGTATTAGATCTCCAAGTGCTCCACCATTTCGATATGTTATAGTTTGAGATGTAAAAAACGTTGATATTTTTTTAATCAATTTATTGTTATTGATATCATAAAGATGATTATATAAAATATCGATATTGTCATATTCAGAGTAGATTCTATTATCTAAAATATCATAAACAAATTTAACATTATGTTCAGTAATGAATTCATTATTTAAGATTGTTTTATCAATAATATAAATGACCTGATCAAAATAAAAATTTAGGAAAAGTGTATATGTTTCTATAACAGATTTATGCAATTCATTAAAACCCAATAAAATAACTGTTTTTTTAATATCGATCAAATCTAAACAATCATTTAAAAAATTAAGATGGGAATGTGGGATAAATTGTTGACTAATTAATAAAATACTATTTTCTTCAAAAATTAGTGTTTCCCCGTTTTTTAAAGTAATGTAAATTTTTTTTAGTAAAAAAGGTGCAGGGTCGGAAATCTTAAAAAGATCATGATGAACTCTAACTTGTTGTTCATTGATTGGAAATTCAATATCAACTATTCTATCATCGATACCATATTGACATTTTTCAATATGATCAACATGATTAAATACGAATATATTATTTGACATTTTAAAACTAAAAAATCTTTAAATGGTACATCATTTATAGAAATTCAAATAACTAGAACTCAATAACGATATTATCTAAATCTTGACAAATAATCCAAGTGTCGGAAAAATTTAATTCTTTAAAAAACAATTATAATATAAATGATTCATACTTTTGGAGATAGTCATAGTTGGAATGGTTTTGAAAAAATGCCAGGGATAAATATCCATCATCTTGGACCTAAATTAATGCATTCTGTTGGAAGAGATGGATTGGATATTTTAAATATTAAAAATTTTAGTGTCAATGATGGAGATTATGTGATTTTCTCTTTTGGAGAAATTGATTGTAGATGTCATATTAAAAAATATTGTAATGATGAAAATGATTATACTAAAATAATAGATAATATTATTAATAATTACGCATTAACCGTTGAAATGAATTCTAATCTTATCACAGATGTAAAAATTTGTCTGTATAACGTACCACCCCCTTTAAAAAGATGCTACGTTTCTGGTTATGGAATGGTATTATTAGACCCAAATTATGAATTTCGTTTTACAGCTTCTGATGAAGAACGACAAATGTATGCTGAATATATGAATTATAAATTAAAGCAATTATGTCTTGAAAAGAACTATATATTTATTGACGTATATGACAAATACTGTGATTCGGAAAAATTCTTAGAACCAATATATAGCGATTATGTTTTACATATTTCTGATCCTATATATATAAAAGAATTTATTTCAGAACATCTAAAAACATACTAACTTTAAACGAAAATTCGTTTAAAGTTTGTGCAATTTATTTTCTTGGTTTTCTTCCTTCATTTCTACCAAATCTGTTCCAATGGATAAATGCTTTTGTTTCATCTGTAACACCATTAGGTCTTAAATCTGGATAAGTATCTAAATAAAATTCCCAATCAAATAATTTAAAAGTGTAATCTTTAAGTCTATAATATTGATTATATTCTATTTGTTGATCAAGTACATAATTAAATTGTTCTAAGTATGCATTAATTTCAGGTTCATTGAATATATTTTCGACAACCATAACTTTTGGTTTATACTTTTCAAGATCAAAACCTTTTAAAACATTCATCTCACCACCTTCGACATCAACCGAAACTATATCAACTTCTCGATCTAAATGAATTTCATCTTCAA
>Ga0315270_10000873_pt1 | contig 16276 bp, 12 predicted proteins | sample C1_bottom_MG_FD_204932 | JGI IMG/M metagenome (GOLD analysis project Ga0315270, IMG submission 204932) | Sediment microbial communities from Yellowstone Lake, YNP, Wyoming, USA - C1_bottom | ecosystem: Environmental > Aquatic > Freshwater > Lake > Sediment | place: USA: Wyoming | collected...
CAAGATGCTCAGGCCCTCGGCTTTGAGCTGCAACAGCACCTCGACCAGCGCCTGTTTCTCCTGATAACGCAGGCCGGCGGCGGGCTCGTCGAGCAAGAGCAGCGCCGGGTCCGAGCACATCGCGCGGGCGATTTCCATGAGCCGCTGCGGCCCCAGCGCCAGATTGCCGGCGAGCTCGTGCATCTGAGCGGCCATGCCGATGCGGGCGAGCTGTTTCTCGGCTTCGGCGAAGAGCTGCTTCTCTTCAAGCCGGTCCAGGAGCAATATCGCGCGCAGGCTGCCGGAGCTCGATCGCAAGTAGCCGCCTAGCGCGACGTTCTCGAGCACGGTCATCTCCGGGATCATCTGGACATGCTGGAAGGTGCGCGAGATGCCGCGTCGGGCGATCTGGCGCGATGGCAGGCCCGACACGGTCTCACCGCGCCACCGCTGGCAGGCAGCACGCCGGTGATGCGATTGAAGGTGGTCGACTTGCCGGCACGTTGGGACCGATCAGGCCGACGATGCCGCCGGCGCTGACCTGGAAGCTGACGTTGTTGAGGCCACCAGGCCGCCGAACTGCTTGCGCACCGCGTCGAGTTCGAGCAGCAACTCGCCGTGCGCTGGCTTGAAGCGTGCCGGCAAAGCAGGGACATCGCCCCAGTCGCGCAGTCGCTGCGGCGCCGGCAGCCAGCGCGTGACAAAGCTCCACAGTCCATCGGGCGCGTACTTCAGCACTGCGATCAGGACGATGCCGAACACGATGGTCTCGAAGTTGCCGCTGGTGCCGATCAGCCTGGGCAGCAGCACCTGCAATTGGTCCTCGGTCAGCCGCACAACGGCCGCGCCTAGGAAGGCGTAGCGGTCCAGAAAGACTAAAGGGTCAGTAGGCGTTAACCTACTGACCCTCGTCTTTACTGGTGCGGCTGGCAGGAATCGAACCCACGACCCCTTGGTTCGTAGCCAAGTACTCTATCCAGCTGAGCTACAGCCGCGAAGCTTTAAATTATAGCGTCGTTTTTCCGTCTCTTTGGGATCGCGCCCGAAAATATTCGGTGTGCATTGCTCGTGCTGCTGGATCAAGCCTTGGCTGCCGCCTCGTGGCAGCGAGCGCGACGCTCCAGGTCGCCGTCTCGCTCGGCCATTGCCGCCAGCGTCAACCAACTGCGGCGGCGCACCGCAGCGGGCAGTTCTGGTTCTTCGCAGGCCTGCTCCAGCATCAGCCTGGCCTTGCCCCATAGCTGGCGCTCAGCCAGTGCATGACCCAGGGCAAATGTGATCGATGCATCGCGCGGAAAAGCCTGCGCTGCTGCCTCCAGCCGCGGCAACCACTCGGGCCCCATGCCTGGTACAACCTGCACCAGCGCTTCACTGATGGTGGCGCGCTCGTCCGCATTCAGTTCGACAATCTTTTCCCAGAACGGCCGCAGCCAGCCACGGCCATCGTCGGCCGCCCCCACTTTGGCTGCGCAAGACGCCGCACGCGCGGCCACAAACGCGTCGCGCCGGTCGGCCGAGTCGAGCAGTTGCCAGATGCTGCGCAGTTGATCAATATCGCGCGATGATTCCAGAGCTTCAAATGCCAGCGAGCGCAACAGACCAAGCGCCGCGGTGCGCGAAAATCCCTGGTGCTTGGCCAGCAGACGTGCGGTTCGCAAGGCTTCGAGGGGTTGTTCGGACATGCGCGTTGCCTGCAGCTTCAGCCGCAGGGCTTGGGTTCGACGCGCCACGCCCGGCGGCAGTTCGGCCAACAGCGCCAAGGCCCGCGAGGCATCTCTGTCCTCTAGCGCCCATTCGGAAGCCAGCAGTCTGGCGCCCTCTTCGGCAGCGCGTGCGGCCGGATATTTTCGCCCCAGATCCAGCGCCTGTTGGAGCTGCTGGTCACGGCCTTTGCGGTCCTGCAAGCGGTGCGCACTGCCAGCAGCCAGCACATGGCCGAGCGCCATGAACGCCGGATCATGCTGCAGTTCCGCTGTTTGCCCCTGTATGCCCAAGGCACGCAGGGCCGACTTCTGTGCGCGACTGTAGCGGCCGCCAAAAAACTCGGCCAACGAGTCTCGCAACGCCGCTTGCGCTGTGCGTTCGCGCTGACTCAAACGCCATTCGCGTGCGCGTTTTGGGAGGCGCGTCAGTCGGTCGATGGTCTGTATCACCGTCACCAACACAAAGCAACTGCCCACCATCGTCAACAGGAACAAATTCAGCGACACGTCGAAGCGCCATCCGCTCCAATAAATCGTCACCAGACCGTCGTTGCTGCCCAGCGTCAGCGCGGCCACGACGGCCACGCCAAACAGCAGCACCAACCAGATGACGACGCGCATGCTCAAATACTCCGGTCTCAGCGACCCGCTGCCGCAGCAGCGAGCGCCGACAGGGTGTCGTCCGGGCGCGGCACATTGACTTGCCGCGCTTGACCGGCCACCTGGCGCAGCAATTCATGCGCCGTGACCACCTTGCGCGCAGTCCGATCGAAATAGCGTTCGAGTGCGCCCTGGGCATCGCGCAAGTCGGCCTGCGCCGTGTCGAACTGGCGGCTCAGCAAGGCCAGGCGGGCGTTGAGCAAACGTAGTTTCAGGTTTTCACGCAGAAAATAACTTTGTTCGGGCGCGAGCAGCATGGCCTCGGGATTCTCGATGCGAGTCACACGCAGCAGCGCGCGCGCCTCAAGCCACACGTTTTCCACCAGCGTGGTCCACTGCGCCTGCAAATCGGGCCACCATCCCGGCACTGCCGGTGCAACAGCGCTGCGCTTTTTGGTCGGTACATTCTTTGCGGCGACGGCTTCGCCATCCGGCTTGCCGCGCTGCGCGACCGACAGCAGTGGCAGCTCGTCGACCAGGCGCACGACTTCGTCGAGCTTGATCGTCAACGAGGACACATCCACCACATTGATGGCCTTGACGCGGTCCAGATCGCGCAACACCGCGCGTCGCACCCCTTCGAGCCGCGGCTGCTTGTAGCGCACCAGTCGCTCATCGGCTTGCTTGAGTGTGACCACCAGTGGCTCGGCGCTCCCGGTGATGGCCGACTGCTGGAGCGCCACACGGATCGCGGCCTCGATATCGACCACGACGTTTTCGTCCCGCGAGCGCGACAGCGATTGAATCAATTCTTCCAGCTGTCCACGCTGCAATGCCACCTCGGCCACTCGCACGTCCAGCAAGGCCAGTTTGGCGGCGCTGTCACGCGCCAGCTCCTGCGCTTGACGCGCCATTGCGCGGGCATCATTGGCGTCGCTCAGCACATTTTGCTGGCGGCGCACCAACTCCTGCTCCAAGCGCTGGACACGCTCGTACGCCTGCCACGACAAGCCTAATGCAAGCAGGGTCAGCAAGGCCAGCAGGCCGACCACGGCGAGCAGCACGCTGCGCGAACGAAGCGGTGGCACCCGCCCGGCGTCTGCCGATTGCGGCGCGGCACCCGCCGCAGCTTCGGCTGTCGGCGTACCGCTCGCAGAAGGTCTGGTCGAAGGCTCTGTAGAAGAGTGGGGAATGTTGTCGCTCACGGTCTTGACGATTGTATAGACCGTCACACCAGGCCACGCACCGCCTCAATCACCGCCTGCAGCTTCGGTCGCGCCAGCGCAACACAGCCGAACCCGAACGCGCGCGCTGACTCGGCAATGCGTTCATGCGTGGCAATCGCTCGCGCCTGCGACCAGTCCGCTCCAGCCGGCACCAGCGATGAGAGATTGTCGATGGCTTCCGAGCTGCTCAGCAGCCAGACATGATCGCGCGGTGCCTCTCGCGCGGCCGCCAGCATGGCCTGTTGAGCACTGTCCAGCACCGGTGCACCCCGGCGATAGGCTTGCACCGCTTCGACCCGCGCACCGCGCTCGCGCAGGCGTTCACCCAGCCACTCGCGCCCGCCGTCGCCGCGCACCAGCAAGACGCTGCTGCCTTGCCAGTCGCGCGGCGCGAGTTCTTGCCATAGCGATTCGGAGTCAAAGCTGATCGACGCAGCAGCGGGCTCGATCACCTGCGCCGCCGGCACGCCGGCTTCGCGCAATTCACGGCTGCTACCAGGACCTACGGTCGCCGCCAGCGTATGCGCGGGCCAGGCCATGCCGTCGGGGCGATGCGCAAAGAACTGTCGCACCGCATTCGGGCTGACGAATACCAGCATGTCGTGCAGGGCCAGGTCTTGCCAGGCCTGGGTCAGCGCTTGCAAGTCGTCGGCCGCATGGATGGCAATCAGCGGCAAGGCCGCCGCTTCCAGCCCGGCCGCCTGCAGACGGGCCACCCAGCCCGCGGCCTGCTCGACCGGACGGGTCACCAACACCAAAGGTGTTGTCTTGCTCAAGCCGCGCTCAGATAGCCGGCAGCGCCCGCGTCGCGCAATCGGGCCGCGACTTGTTCACCCAGCGCTCGCGCTGCCTTGTCGTCGCTGACCACGGCGCTTTCAAAGGCCTTGAGCAGCGGCAACCGGGTTTGCTCGGGATGGCCCAGTGAAGCGTTCAAGCTGAGCTTGCCTGCGCTCCACACTGCATGCGCAGCCAGCGGCACACTGCAGCTGCCGCCTAGTGCGCGCGAGACAGCGCGTTCGGCCTGGGTGGCCAGCCAGGTGGGCTGATGCTTGAGCGTGGCCAACTGAGCCAGCAGCGCATGTGCATCGCTGCGCACTTCAATGCCCAGCGCGCCTTGCCCGGCGCAGGGAATCATCTGGTCGGCTTCAAACAGCGAGCGGATGCGTGTGCCCAGGCCCAGACGTTTGAGTCCAGCCGCAGCCAGCACGATGGCGTCATAGCCGCCTTCGTCGAGCTTGCGCAGGCGCGTGTCGAGGTTGCCGCGCAAAGGCTCGATGCGCAGGTCGGGCCGCATCGACATCAATTGCACGACACGACGCAGGCTCGAGGTGCCGACCACGGCGCCTTGCGGCAGCTCGGACAGCGCGGCGAAGCGATTCGACACAAAGGCATCGCGTGGGTCTTCGCGCTCCAGAATCGCCGCCAGTTCGAAGCCGGGCGGCAAGTCCATCGGCACATCCTTCAGCGAATGCACTGCCAGATGCGCGCGCCCCTCCTCCAAGGCGGTCTCGAGCTCTTTGACAAAGAGTCCTTTGCCGCCCACTTTGGACAGGGCCCGATCGAGGATCTGGTCGCCGCGCGTCGTCATGCCCAGCAGTTCGACATCAAGGCCGAGTTGCTCATGCAACAAGGCACGCACATATTCAGCCTGCCACAGGGCGAGGCGGCTTTCCCGGGTTGCGATCAAAATTTGGTTTTGCATGTCGCAATGCTAGCGTAGGCGCTGTTGCAGCTCGCAGACAAGCGATCCGGCCCTTGTTACCCGTAGAGAAATATTTACGTAACAAAGTTACATTAACGCTTCGCTCGCTCTTTTCGCCACATCCCACGTCCACACCAGTTCGTATTGCTCAAGAGGCCCGCATGCAAAGCAAGACCGTCACCGCCGTCAAACCGAGCACCAGCACAGCCCGCGCCCGCCGTGCCACCGACGACGCAGCCGAAAAGAACCAGCCCTTGGTCGACGACATACGTCGGCTCGGCCGCATCCTGGGCGAAGTGATACGCGAGCAAGAAGGACGCGAGGCCTACGAGTTGGTCGAACAGATCCGCAAGCTCTCGGTGGCTTACCGCTTGAAGCAGGACGCCCCGGCCGGCAAGGCATTGAGCCGCTTGCTGAAGAATCTATCGAGCAATCAGGCGGTGAGCGTGATACGTGCTTTCAGCTATTTTTCGCACCTGGCCAATCTGGCCGAAGACCGCCACCATGTGCGCCGCCGCGAGCACCACGAGCACCATGGCCATCGCCAGGAAGGGTCGCTGGCGATCTGCCTGGAGCGGCTCGCTGCGGCCGGCCACCGCCCGCTCGACATCGCCCACACGCTGCGCCACGCCTACATCTCGCCGGTGCTCACAGCCCACCCGACCGAGGTGCAGCGCAAGAGCATTCTGGACGCCGAACGTGCCATCGCCACGCTGCTCGAACAGCGCGATGAGCTGCACACCGAGCGCGAGCGCTCGATCAACGAAGCGCTGGTGCGCGCCCGCGTCACCCAGCTCTGGCAAACGCGCATGTTGCGATATGCCAAGTTGCGCGTCGCCGATGAAATCGACAACGCGCTGTCCTACTATCCGAGCACATTCCTGCGCCAGATTCCGAAGCTGTACGAAGAGCTGGAGCAGGCGCTGCCGGGTCAGCTAGTGGCCAGCTTCCTGCGCATGGGCCACTGGATCGGCGGCGACCGCGACGGCAACCCCAACGTCAGCGCGGAGACACTGCGCATGGCCTTGGCACGCCAGAGCGAGACCGTGCTGCGCCACTATCTGACCGAGGTGCACGAGCTCGGCTCCGAGCTGTCGATCTCGGCACTGCTGGCGCCTGTCACCCACGAGATGCAGGCACTGGCGCAGCGTTCACCCGATCGCAACGAGCACCGCCTGGACGAGCCCTACCGGCGCGCACTGATAGGCATCTATGCCAGGCTTGCCGCCTCGCTGCATGCACTCACCGGCACCGAGGCGCTGCGTCACGCGGTGGCACCGCAAGACCCCTATGCCCATGCCGAGGAATTCCTGGCCGACCTGCGCACCATCGAAGCTTCGCTGTACAGCCACCACGCCCAGGCGCTGGTGGGGCCACGTCTGAAGCCCTTGCTGCGCGCCGTGCAGGTGTTTGGCTTTCATCTGGCCACGCTGGACCTGCGCCAGAGCTCGGACCAGCACGCGGCGGTGGTGGCCGAGTTGCTGCGCACCGCCCGCGTCGAGGCCGACTACAGCGCGCTCGATGAAACCCAGCGCCGCGCCGCGCTATTGCGCCAGCTGAACGACGCCCGGCCCTTGCGTGTGCATGGCGTGCAGTACAGCGCCTTGGCGCAAAGCGAGTTGGCCATCTTCGAGACTGCGGTCGAGATGCGCGAGCGCTACGGCGTCGAGTCACTGCGCCACTACATCATTTCGCACACAGAAGATGTGAGCGACCTGCTCGAAGTGCTGCTGCTGTTCAAGGAAGTGGGCCTGCTGCGTGGCACGCTCGATGCGCAGGCCACCAGCGATCTGATCGTCGTGCCGCTGTTTGAAACCATCGCCGATCTGCGCCACGCCGAACCCATCATGCGCGCCTACTACGCCTTGCCCGGCATCAGTGCGATGCTCAAGCGATCGGGCGCCGAGCAAGACATCATGCTCGGCTATAGCGACAGCAACAAGGACGGCGGCGTCTTCACCAGCAACTGGGAGCTCTATCAAGCCGAGACCGCGTTGGCCGATCTGTTCAGCGATTTGCGCTCCCGTCATGGCATCACCTTGCGGATGTTTCACGGCCGCGGCGGCACGGTGGGACGCGGCGGCGGCCCCAGCTACCAGGCCATCCTGGCCCAGCCTCCGGGCACCGTGAACGGACAGATCCGCCTGACCGAACAAGGCGAGGTGATTGCCTCCAAGTACGCCAACCCGGAGATTGGCCGGCGCAATCTCGAGACCCTCGTTGCCGCCACGCTGGAAGCCACGCTGCTGCATCCGACCCAGCCCGCGCCCGCCGGTTTCATGGACGCCGCGCAGGCCTTGTCCGATGCCAGCTTCGCGGCCTACCGCAAGCTCGTTTACGAGACGCCCGGCTTCTCCGACTATTTTTTCGCCGCCACGCCGATACGCGAGATTGCTGAACTCAATATCGGTTCGCGCCCGGCATCCCGCAAGGCCACGCGTTCCATCGAAGACCTGCGCGCGATTCCCTGGGGCTTCAGTTGGGGCCAATGCCGCGTCGCCCTGCCCGGCTGGTACGGATTCGGTGCGGCGGTAACGGCTTTCTTGGGCGCCGCTGGCGCGCAGCACGACGCGCGCCTGGCGCTGCTCAGGCGCATGCACAAGCAGTGGCCGTTCTTCCGCACCTTGTTGTCGAATCTTGACATGGTGCTGGCCAAGAGCGACCTGGCGATTGCGGCCCGCTATGTCGATCTGGTCGAAGACAAGAAGCAGGGCAAGAAGATCTTCGCCGCCATTCAGGCCGAGTGGCAGCGCACCCAAGACAGCTTGAACCTGATCACAGGAGCGAAGCATCGGCTGGCCTCCAACCCGGCGCTGGCCCGCTCGATCGCGCACCGTTTTCCGTACGTCGATCCATTGAACCACCTGCAAGTCGAATTGCTGCGCCGCTATCGAAGCCACAGCGTGGATGACGCCGACCTCGAACGCGTGCAGCGTGGCATACATATTTCGATCAATGGCGTCGCGGCGGGATTGCGAAACACCGGTTGACGCAAGGCAAACATAGGGCAAGCGCAACTCAGCTGCGCTCTGGACGATGGCACACTCGTGTCCACGAACCGGAGACCAAGTCATGTCACGCGTGCTCATCATCTGCTCAACGACAGATGGACAAACAAGAAAGATCTGCGAACGCTTGCGGGAAATCGTGCAGACCGGTGGCGATCAAGTCAGCCTGGTGATGATCGAAGACGCGGGCGAGCTCGATCCGATGAGTTTCGACAAGGTCGTGATCGGCGCCCGGATCCGCTACGGCAAGCACGACCCCAGAGTGATCGAATTCGTGAATCGTCACGCCAGCGCACTGAACGCTGTGACGAGCGCCTTCTTCTCGGTCAATATCGTTGCCAGGAAACCCGAGAAGAACCGGCCCGAGACGAACCCTTACGTGCGCAAATTCCTGACGCAGGTGGCTTGGCGCCCTTTGCTACTGGACGTGTTTGCCGGCAAGCTCGATTACCCGCGCTACACCTTCTTCGACCGCCAGATGATCCGCTTCATCATGCTCGTCACCAAGGGGCCCACCCAGCCCGACGCGGTCGTCGAGTTCACCGACTGGCAGCGCGTCGAGGCTTTCGCTCAGGCGGTCAACGCGACACCCACGCACACTCGCAAGTGAAGTGACGCAGGTATTGCGGCTGCTTGGTGATGGTCACGCCGCGGATGCTGGATGCCTTTTGTTTGACTTCGGCAATCACCTCGGCCGCATAGTCGAAGTGCGACTGGGTGTACATGCGGCGCGGGAAGGCGAGCCGCACCAACTCCATTGAGTGGTACGTTTCCGTGCCGTCGGCCAGGCGTTTGCCAAACATCACCGAGCCGATCTCGACGCCGCGGATGCCGCCCTCCAGATAGAGCGCATTGCACAAGGCCCAGGCCGGGTAATGCGCGATGGGCATGTCGGGCAGCACGGTTCTGGCGTCGATGTACACGGCATGGCCGCCGGTCGGCTTGACGAAACCCACGCCCGCGGCTTCGAGCCGCTCGCCCAGGTATTCGGCGGTGCGCAGCCGGTAGCGCAAGTAATCTTCTTGCATGCCTTCTTCGAGCCCTACCGCCATCGCCTCCAGGTCGCGCCCGGCCAGGCCGCCGTAGGTCGGGAAGCCCTCGGCCATGATGAGACCGTTGCGCACCGCGTCCATCCAGGTGTCGTCGCGCAGCACGATGAAGCCGCCGATATTGACCATGGCGTCCTTCTTGGCGCTCATGGTCGCACCGTCGGCGTACGAGAACATTTCCTTGACGATGTCGCCGATGGCAGCGTTCTCGTAACCCGGCTCACGCATCTTGATGAACATGGCGTTTTCAGAGAAACGGCACACATCCATGATGAAGGGTTTGCCATGCGCCTTGAGCAGCTTCGAGTAGGCGCGGATATTCGCCATCGACACCGGTTGGCCACCGCCGGTGTTATTCGTGACGGTGATCATGCCGAACGGGATTCGGTGCGCTTCAAGCTTCAACAGCGCCTCGACGCGCGCCAGATCGATATTGCCCTTGAAGGGATAGATCAGCGCCGGCTGCAAGCCCTCGGCAATCACCAGATCGACCGCGTCTACGCCGAGGTATTCGAGATTGGCGCGGGTGGTGTCGAAGTGGCAATTGTTCGGCACCAGATCACCCTTTTTGCAGATGGCAGTGAACAGCACTTTCTCGGCCGCGCGACCCTGGTGCGTCGGCACAAAGTGCTGCATGCCGGTGATGGACTGGATCACCGCCTCAAGCCGGTAGAAGCTGCGCGCGCCGGCATAACTCTCGTCGCCCTCCATGATGGCGCCCCACTGGCGCGACGACATGGCACCGGTGCCCGAATCGGTCAGCCAGTCGATCAGCACGTCCTCGGCGCGCAGCTTGAAGACATTGAGCTTGGCGGACTCAAGCAGTTGTTCCCGCTCGGCTCGACTCGTCATGCGAATCGGCTCGATGCTCTTGATGCGGAAGGGTTCAATCAGTGTTTTTGGCATGGAAATCAAACGAATATGTGGAATGGTGCGCAAACTTAGCACCGCCCAAATCCTCGTGGTGTCGGTTATAGCCAACATAATCACCGAGTGCCCTGAGAGGCCCGCACACCTGACCTGACCCAACCGATTATTGCGGGAATCTTCTCCGCGCTGCACATGCCCTGGAGAGCACATGGCTTACGTAACAGCCTATTCACACATCGAAGCCCTCGTCATAGACGATATGCGCATGCAGCAGACCACCTTGCGTGGTCAGTTGACGATGCTGGGCATTGTCAAAGTGGAGACCACCGGATCGGCCGAAGACGCGCTGCGCATGATCGAGTCCAAGCGTTACGACCTGATTCTGTGTGACTACAACCTGAATCAGAAAACCGACGGTCAGCAACTGTTCGAGTACGCGCGCGAACGTCAAATACTCGGTCCGGACACGCTCTTCTTCATGATCACGGCAGAAAACAGCTATGCATCGGTCGCTGCAGCAAGTGAACACATGCCCGACAGCTATTTGCTCAAGCCCGTCACGGCAGGAGAAATAGAGAGCAGGTTGAAACTGCAATTGGATCGCCGCGAAGCGCTGCTGACTATCAAGCAGTATCTTGCAAAGCAAGACCTTCCCGGTGCACTGACCGCCTGTGACGCAGTGCTTGCGAAGAAAGACCGCTGGTATATGCAGGCGCTGCAATTGAAAGGGCAGATCGAGCTCGACATGGGCCATATCGACGTGGCCAAGCAAGTCTACAACGATGCGCTGAAGCTGCGACCCGGTCTGATGTGGGCACAGATCGGACTGGCACGCAGCTTCAAGGCAGAGGGCAAATACGAAGAGGCCAAGCAACTGGCTCAGGCCATTATCGGCACACCCGAGGGAGCCAAGGTGCTGGCGGCCTATGACGTGCTGGTGCAGTCCCTCGAGGCGCAAGAGGACCCGCAGGCTGCACTCGATGTGCTCAAGGAGTCCGCCCAGGTTGTGCCATCGGCACGCCGCCATCGTCAGGTGGCCGAAAGCGCCTACCGCAATGGCGACCTGGAGACGGCCAATGCCAGCTACGCGTTGGCCATCAAATCGAGCCAGGGTTCACTCACTGCACAGCTTCAGGATCAACTGGCATTGGCGCAAACGCTGGTGGAGCAAAACGAGCCGGACTTGGCGTTGAACGCGCTCAAGCAGACGGGCACCAAGAACCTGCGCGGCCCCGAATTCAAAGCGCTGGAACTGGCGATTGCGTCGCAGGCTCACACCCAGTTGGGAATGACGAAAGAAGCGGCTGAAGAGGCCGACCAGGCACTTGCGGCGATGTCCGAGTCCAAAGCCGACTTTGCCACGGTGGCAGTGGCAAAGGCCGCGCTGCAGTCCGGCAAGACAGAAGAAGGATTGAAGCTCTTGCAGGACGCCGTGAGTGCCGACCATGAAAATACGCGCATCAAGCAATTGATCACGAAGACTTTGAATGAGACCGGCAACGCCGAGCTGGTCGATCAGGTCGTCGGTACTGCCACCGCTTTGCTCAAGACACGCGTCAGCGATGCGAAGAAAATGTTGCGCAACGAACAGATCGACGAGGCCTTGAAGTTGATAGCTGTCGCCCTCGAGGACTATCCGGAAAACACCGCTGTCTTGCTCGAAGCAACCCAAATGAACTGCATGGCCTTGCGTCGCAACAAGAGAATAGATCCGGCCAATATCGAACTGGTACGCGGCTATCTGACCAAGCTTGAGAAGCTTCTACCAGCCAATGAGCGCGTGACTCAAATGCGCCGCTATTTCCGCGAAACTTTGAACCTGTTGAAGGGCTGAGCGACAGCTGCTTGCGCCTCTGCATTGAAAGGCTTGTGTCCATGAACAACGAAATGCTGGCCCTGCTGGTACACGACATCAAGAACCAGCTGGGCGTGCTGGAGGCAGAACTCAGTCTGCTCGAAGCCGAGCCGGAACAAGGACGGGCACATCGCGCGCATCAGCATTGCGCCCAGTTGCGGCAACGCCTGATCGCCTATCTGCTCTTGTACAGCGGTTCCGAAAACCGCATGACGGCTGCAGCATCGGATGAATCTCCATCCGAGTTTCTGAACAGCCTGCTCAATGTCTCGTCGCGTCCGGATGGCGCGCCGCTGCGCGTGGACAGCTGCCTTGAGGCGCCGCCCTTCTGGTATTTCGATCCTCGCCTGGTGCGTATCGCCATGGAGGCCGGCTTGCACAATGCTTGGCGTTTCGCACGCTCGGATGTGGTCTTGAGCGCCAAGCAGTCAGGGGACTTCCTGGTGCTCTCGATCGAGGACGACGGCCTCGGCTTGGGTGCGAAAGACCCATCCGCCGAGTCCTCTACGGGCTTGGGGATGGAACTGTGCGCGATGGTCGCCAAGGCCCACAGCACGGCAGCTCACGAGGGTCGTGTGGAGCTTACCCCTCGACCACAAGGCGGCACTCGTTTCGAGATGTGGCTGCCTTGAACCGACGCGCTTGAGTCGCGTCCGCCGCATCAAGCCTCGCCCACCGGCCCGTCCGGCAGCTCCAGCAAGCCGGTGTGGAAGTTGTACTCGAACACCTCGCCATAGCGCGCCCACTGAATCGCCACGCTCAGCACACGTTCGGCCTCGGCGGGCGCCATGCTCTCTCTCAGCAAGCGCAGGAAAGGTTCCTCCTTGAGCTCGCCGCTGGGCTCTTGCTCCAGGCTATGGCGGATGTAGGCTACCAGCGGCACATGCGCCAGCAACTGCTGTCCGAACAATTGCTGGCGCAGTGTCTTGTCGTCACCCACATAGCGCCGGCCCAGCGCGGTGATGACCAGGTCGCCATGCGTGAGTTGGGCCAGTCCCAGCCGGTTCAGCGCATCGGCCAACGGCAGCAACTCGACGTCGCGCAACTCGGCCTGCTGGCCCAGCTTGGGCAAGTCTGCCGAACCGTCGAATGGCGGCCTGAACAGCAGCTCCAGCAGCCCTTCCATGCGGCCGATGTCCGCGCTTGGCAAACGATCCGACAGATGCGCGTGCACCGGGTGCGCACTGCTGGGACTGACGCCCTCCTCGCCGGCCGTCATCAAGGCGTAGACCTCGTCAATCAAGGCACGCACCTCCAAGCTGTCGGCATCACGGGGCCGCGGCAAGGTGATAGCCAATTCGGCGCGCACATGGCCGGGATCGCTGGCAAACACGAGCACGCGGTCGGCCATCACGACCGCCTCCTCGATATTGTGCGAGACGAGCAGAATCGCCTGGGTCGGCATGCGACCCGACACCCATAGTGCGAGGATTTCGTTGCGCAGGCGCTCGCCAGTGAGCACGTCGAGCGCCGAGAAGGCCTCATCCATCAGCAGCACTTCGGGTTCGGTGACCAGTGCGCGAGCAATGCCAACGCGCTGGCGCATGCCGCCCGAGAGCTCGCGCGGTAGCGCGCCCTCGAAGCCTGACAGCCCGATCAGCGCGATCGCCGCCTCCGCGCGCTCGGCGCGCTTGTCGGCAGCAATGCCTCGCGCCTCGAGCCCCAATTCAACGTTCTGCTGCACCGTCAGCCACGGGAACAAGGCGAACGACTGGAACACCATGCTGATGCCCTGGGCCGGACCGAACAGCGGCTTGTCGCGGTACAGCACGTCGCCTCGGTCGACATCCAGCAAGCCCGCCATGATGCGCAGCAGCGTTGACTTGCCCGAGCCCGACTGACCCAGCAGCGCCACGATCTCGCCCGGCTTGAGCCTGAAATCGACGCTGTCCAGCACCGTGCGCGACGCGCCGTCGGCCGAGCGGAAGGCCTTGCGCACGCCTTTGAGTTCGATCAGTGGTGATGTCATGGTCTGGCCCTAGAAAGGCACGCGATTTTCAGCAATGGCATAGAGCCGGCGCCAGACAAAATGGTTCATGCCCATCACGAACACGCACATCACGCCGATGCCCAGCGCGATGCGAGGGAAGTCGCCGATGCTCGTCATGTGCGCGATATAGGAGCCCAGTCCCTGCGCCTGCAGGCTGGTGTCGCCCCAGCTCACATACTCGGCCACGATGCTGGCATTCCACGAGCCGCCGCTGGCGGTGATGGCGCCGGTCACGAAGCTCGGAAACACCGCCGGCAGCAAGTAGCGCCGCCATTTCAGCCAACCCTTGAGACCGAGATTCTGAGCTGCCAGACGCAGCTCGGTAGGGATCGTCGAAGCGCCGGCAATCACGTTGAACAACAAGTACCACTGCGTGCCCAACACCATCAGCGGGGACAGCCAGATGTCGGGGTTGAGCTTCCAGTGCACGATGAACATGACAGCCACCGGAAACATCAGATTGGCCGGAAACGCCGCCAGAAATTGCACGGCCGCCTGCAGCCGACCCGACCAGCGCGGGTTCAGGCCTATCCAGACGCCCACCGGCACCCACACCAGCGAGGCCAGCGCAATCAGCACCAGCACGCGCGCCAGCGTGTAGAGCCCGAGCACAAACACATGACCGACCTCGCTCCAGCCCACCTCGGTGTGCACAAAGCTCAACAAGCGCCAGACCGCCAGCAGCACCGCGGCCGCCAGCAAGGCATCCCAGGTGCGGCTCCACAGCGGACTGACGGGGACAGGTCTTGCGCGCACCGAAGTGCCGTCGAAGCGACGCCTGAACCAGCCAAAACTGAGCTCCAGTCCGAACGCCGGCAGCAAGGCCAAGCGCCGCACACGCTCGGTGCGGCGCAGCCAGGTCAGCAGCCATGAGCTTTGCGCGGTGTCGCCGGCACTTTCCTCGAAACGGAACTTGTCGGCCCAGGCCAGCAAGGGACGGAAGAACAACTGGTCGTAGAGCAGGATTCCCACCAGCATGCCGGCAATCGCCCAGCCCACCGCAGCGAGATCGCGTGCCTCGATCGCCATCGCGATATAGGAACCGATGCCCGGCAGTTTGATGTCTTGGTTGCTGACCGAAATGGCCTCTGACGCAACCACGAAGAACCAGCCACCCGACATGCTCATCATCATGTTCCAGAGCAGGCTTGGCATGGCAAACGGCAACTCCAAACGCCAGAAACGCTGCCAGCCCGAGAGCTGGAACACCCGCGCCGCCTCGCTGAGTTCGGCCGGCACGGTGCGCAGCGACTGGTAGAGACTGAATGCCATGTTCCAGGCTTGCGATGTGAAGATGGCGAAGATGGCCGCGCATTCGACGCCCAGCAGGCTGCCAGGAAACAGCGCAATGAAGCCGGCCACCGTGATCGACAGGAAGCCCAGAATGGGAATCGACTGCAGGATGTCCAGGAGCGGAACCAGCACTCGCTCGGCAGCACGAAATTTGACCGCCAGCGCCGCAAATGCGCAGGCAAACACGATCGAAGCCAGCATTGCCAAGGCCATGCGCAGCACGGTGCGCAGCAGGTAATAGGGCAGGAAGCGTGGGTCCAGCGTCAATGCCAGCGGTTTGCCCACCTGATAAGGCTGGGTCATTTGCATCGCACCGTATGCCAGCAGGCCCAGCAGCGCCAACACCAGGGGCAACAAGGCCCAATCCCAGCGATTGCCGCTGGCGGCCACCACTTGTGAGGGGAAAAATCGGTTGGCGTGCATCGGTCGGCGAAGCTGAATGGGTGAATACAAGGGACTCGGAGCGCGCCGATGCTACCCTGGCCGGCGCCAGCAGCTCGAATATTTCGCAGCCGGTCAGACTTTTGCCGCGCGCAAAGCCTCACGCACCGCCGCCACCTGGCGACGCGACACCGACAGCCATTCGTCGATGGGAGCCACGCGCACCGCCCACGACTCCGCGCCTGCCTCGCCACGCAGCGCTTGCTCGTGGTTTTCGGGCGGTTCGTCGTCGGCTTCATCGGCCATGACTCGGCGTTCGAGTTCGCGCACCGCGTGCTTGGCCACCAGCGCATTGCGGTGCACACGCAAGAAGCGCTCACCGAGGCGTTGTTCCAGATCGGACAGCGCACCGTCCATCACAAAGCTCTGCGTGGCCGTGCGCAGCGTCAGGTATTTGAGTTCGGCCTTGAAGTACAAGACCTCGGGCACGGGCACGCGCACCAGACGCCCACGATCGCTGATGATGATCACGCCGCCCTCTTCGGCGATGCCCAGTGCCTGTTGCTGCGACCCGGCGGCGGCCCGCTCGGCATTGCGCTGCGCGACGCGCGCGAGCGCGG